>SMVA01154413.1_pt1 | contig 18551 bp, 20 predicted proteins | sample 2456451 | NCBI WGS metagenome assembly SMVA01 (sample SAMN11095933, study PRJNA526329) | marine sediment metagenome | biome: Marine sediment; feature: Surficial sediment; material: Deep marine sediment; isolation source: Hadal surficial sediment | place: Pacific Ocean | collected 2014-05 | depth...
CGATTATTTGAACTGATGGCTGAACTTGACTGCTCGGCTTCCAGATCATTCACAGCTTTCGGCTGCTCTGCCGGATCTAGCATGTCAGGTATGGGTGCCAGGTTAGCAAACAGGACATAAAGAACAGTGCCTTGGTTAATAGAGCGGATTACAGGCGCCTGGTAACAGGCGCAAAAAAGCCGGAATTTTAAAGATTCCGCACCAAAATTGCCAATGGCATTGAATATCAGGTGATAGTTTACGGATAGAAACTAGCTGGTCTGGCGATTAAAGATCTACCGTTCGGCGTCCGTCTCTGCGTTTGTCATTGTCAGTCACTTCTTTGACCTTGAATGGAGATTCAGCCTCGATCCTTCGTTCTCCAAAAAGGCGTCTTTCCGGACCATAGGCGGGAGCGTCGTGTTCCTCGGTAAAGACATTGGCGTAGAGATTAGCCACCCACTTCTGCCCTTCCTGGGTTCGTCGCAGAAAACGCACCCCCTCGGTTATAAAGGGGCTGACCACGTCCCAGAAGAACCCGGGATAACCGGCCCGGAGGTCTGCAGCAGTGGTATATCCCATTTTTGCTGCCTGGCCAGTCTCCTTAAATTCAGCAAATAGTGATGAAATTTTTCGGATGTATGATGGGTCTGCCAGCTGTCCGATAAGGTCTGCGGCCCGGATTAAACCTGGGAAATCAGTTGATTCCTGGTGGTCCTCCTCATTTGGGACCGGGAACCTGGTTCTCTCGATATTTTCGCAGATGGTGTCTACATTGATAGCATCTTCACGCTCAAAGCGTTCGCTGATAAACATCTTGCCCCTGTCTACATGGTAAGCAGTGAGAAACGCATCTGTTGAACCCGCGGGAGGAGAGACAGTGTCATATTCCGTGTTGATCGCATAGCGACCACTTCTGTCGGCTCTGCAGATGCCACGTACATAGCCGATATCATGATTGAGGAGCGATATGACGAAATGGACCCAGTCATTAGGGGTAATTCCCCCTTCAATTAATATCTTGCCACGCAATATCTCCATGCCAACAGCCGTTACCATGATGGTGTGGTTAGTGTCATGGTAAGGAGCATCGCTGTTAGCAATGATTTCCAGTGCGTTGCGAGCATTTGAAACCAGTAGATGGATGTCACGCTCATTGTTGCCATATACATTGATGTATTGCTCAACAATTTCGTCCAAAAATGCTTCGATTACGACTGATGACGCATTAAACATGGGCTTTATTCAATATTCCTTCAATTGGTTACCATTGTGTCGTGTCATATGGCTGAGTCAAGCCATATTTGGCAAACGGTAATCAATAGCTGATGGATGCTTAGAATGAGCATATTTACTGTGGATTTGAGTATACTTGAATCAATTTCATTTAAGGTTCAAATAATGATTGAACTGAGGCACCTGAAAACATTGATGGCGCTACGGGATACCGGCAGCCTTGTTGAAGCAGCAGACCGGCTTTTTCTAACCCAGTCAGCCCTGTCCCACCAACTGAAAGACCTTGAAGACAGGCTGGAATGTACCCTGTTCATTCGCAAGACCCGACCGACGAGATTTACCAGCGCCGGCCGGAGACTGCTGAAACTCGCTGATGAGGTCATTCCAATGGTGCGTGCCTCAGAGCGAGATATCGCAAGGCTAGCCGGAGGAGAAGCCGGGCGACTGCATATCTGTATTGAGTGCCATAGTTGTTTCCAGTGGCTGATACCCTGTATTGATAAATATCGTGGTAACTGGCCAGAGGTTGAGCTGGACCTAACAGGCGGGTTTAATTTTGCTCCTCTACCCGCACTGGTCAGGGGTGATCTTGATCTCGTCATCACCTCTGACCCGGTAGATCTCAATGGAATTATGTATGTGTCTCTGTTTCGCTATGAAGCGATGATGGCGCTGCCTCTAAACCATAAGCTTGCACACAAACCCTACCTGGACCCGGCAGACCTGGTGCCTGAAACACTAATCACTTATCCGGTTGATCGAAATCGCCTGGATATTTTCACTCGATTCCTTGACCCGTTTGATCTGGAACCTGCAGAGATCCGCACCGCCGAGTTAACGCCGATGATGGTTCAGCTCGTTGCCAGTGGCCGGGGAATTGCCTGTTTACCAAACTGGGCGTTAACCGAATATCTAGAAAACAAAACCATTGTTGCCAACAATCTCGGAGAGTCTGGCCTCTGGTGTACGCTTTATGCAGCCATCAGGGAGGAGCAACGAGATTCTCCCTTCATGGAGGATTTCCTCAACACCGCGATTGAGACCTGTTTCACCAATCTGCGTGACATTAAACAGCCCTGAGCCGTTCTGCTTTTGTAAACAGCCCTGAGCCGTTCTGCTCTTGTAGCCTTGAGATGGGCTACTCCTTGATACTTCCATAATTCGATCTCTAATCCACAAGTAGCTACAGCCAGGTGCTCTCCTGCAGCAGCATGTTTGCCATGGATGGCAAACCGAAGCGTACATGGATGTATTCACAGCGGTGCGGCAGGGGAGCACCTGGCTGTGGCTACGAACAGACCTAATAGAATGGAACTAAAGATGCTGGAGCAGAAAAAGAAAAGCCCCAGGGTGCTTCACACCCCGGGGCTCTGTCTTTACTTACGGGGAGCAAGCTCCGAGTTATCGTAACTCGGAGGCTCCCCTAATAGACTGACTATTGATGGGATCACCTCCTTTAACGTCAGGGCGTTAATGGACATGCCTGGTGTTCCCCCTGGTAAGAACAACCGGCACGATGGAAATGAATCCGTCGCTGGCGTGTAATTTAAAGCTCGACGTAGGCCAAGTCAACAGCCAACATCTCAAAGTATCAGAATTTCAAGGTATCAATATTTCGGAAGTCCACCCAGCGCCGTCAAACTGATGTAGCTGGCGGTCGTGTATTCGGTCCTCCATGCTGAGGTCGAGTATCTCGATTCGGTCAGCGACAATTTCGACGCCTGCGACAAGAGGAGGCGCGGTCATATTCTCCGGGTCCAGCTTTGCTTTTACGCGTTCGACCTTGTCAGTCAGGATATTACGTGAGGCGATAGTCGAACTCTGATCGCCCAGCTCTTCATACACATGATCAAGGTACTTGCTGGCGATGGGGCGATATTGCCAGTTGGTTTTTACGATTTCCGGGTCCAGCTCCTGAATAGAGCCAGAAACCCGATACTGGTGTTGTAATGTGGAATACCAGATAAGCAGTTCCATGCTCGCCCCGGACTTGATCGCCTTCCACTTCGGGCTGCTTTTATTGATAAACAGGGTGAACCGGTTGTCGTTAATCTCTCGTAGCACAAGAGTGCGGACAGATGCTTTACCCTTCGTATCAGCAAGTGCAAGAAAGCAGATATCTGCATTGGTATCACCGAGCTTCCTTGCCTCAATTCGATCTGCCTTGATCGTTTCAACAGGATTCACGAGGGATGTTTTTCAATACCAGCAGGATCAAAGGTGTCTGGATCAAAATCGTAATTGCCATAGGTGAATCCAGAGGGTGGAGTATCTCTGTACCTGATCATGCGATCATAAATAAATCCATGAGCGCTACCCGTTAGTGAATCCCGGATCATGCCATCGTCGTCACACTCCTCAGCTGCCCGGATCAGTCGTTCAAAATTGAAGATAAAACTTTCGGTATGCTTTGTTCGTATCGCCGTGCCAAAAAACAACTTATAGGCATATGCCTCACCGTGCGACATTGAGACCTGCATCATCGATCGTGAGAAGATTTCAGGGTCATTCTGGTTCATGGATGACCAGAGATCACCGATTTTTTCAGACGATACCACCCCGCTAGATCCACCCTGGCTGGACAAAAACAGGTATCCCATTCTTGTGCCTAGTTGCTGCTTGACACTATCGGCAATTCTGAGAAACGACTCTTTGCGTGCATGGAGTTCAGAGGCTTTGATGGCATGTGTTTGAATTTCAGCCTGAGCTGCTGATTTTTGAATTTCTACATACTGCATCTTGATGGCGTTGGTATTCTGGACGAGTTCCTTTTTCTGCAGGAAGTAGCCTATGACGAGCCACAGGAATGCGAGTGGTGCAAATGCACCTTCAAGAAAATTGCCCATGTGAGCGATCGGTGCGTGAATAATATTTCCCCAGCCAACGGTTCCAGAGATATACGCTGAAAGCATCATCAGCCATAACACGCTGAATATCGCGCCAAACCAGACTCGCCAATCAGGTGATGCGGAGTCAAAAGCGCTGAATTGTTCTTCTTTTCGCTGAATGATGGACTCTGCGGTGTCTTCACTTTGAATCTCGATAGTCATGATTCAATCCGGGAATCAGGGTAGGACGTCAGTCTAACTCAAGAAAGGTTCCCGGTCAGTGAAGCCCGCTGGGAAATCTCGATCCAGTTACCATCAGGATCAGTAATGAAGGAAATTTTGGCAGTGGAACCAACTACCACCGGCGCCCTGGCTTCAACTCCACCACGAGCCAGTATGGCCTGGTGTTCTTCCTCAACATTCCAGATTTGTACGGTGATGTACCGGAAGCCGATGCCAGGCATTGAGTCACAAGGTTTATGATCCGGGTTTTCGGTCAGAAAGAACAAGGTTGTACCCCATCGAAAACAGGTCTCGCAGACCTCTTCAATTTGCAGGACTTCTGAATAGAAATGGCGGAACTTCCTGATTGAGGACACTTCCATCTTCAGACCGATATTGGTAATTCCATCAGTCCCTGGAGGAATAAGTGTGACATTGTTTCCATCCGGATCTTTTAGGCGGGTAGCACGGCTGACCTTATCGGTTGCAATTAAGAGTTCGTTATATCCGGTTCTTTCACCTGAGGGGAGCGGATCCCTTACAGAATTAAGTTTGAATATAGAGCCATTCAGGCTGTGGCGATGTTGGTGTATACCGCCACCTACCTTAAGCAATTCTTCATAGGGCAGACTGATCTGGTTTTGCCAGAAATCAGCCATTGCCTCATACTGGTTCGTATAGACACCAACATCGATATAGTTTTTTGCTAGTTTCATCGTCAACCTTTCGTGGGGAATTTTTGGTGCACCAGTTGAACCTTGTTGGCGTATAAGGCAGCAGAAATATATTCCGGGCTAAATAATACCTTGCCCTCGATAAGTTCGTGCCACTCGTAGTCAGTCTGGACAGTCGAAGTGACGAGCAGTGTTTTTTTACCGGTACTCTTGTCTCGTGCGATTCCATTAACCAGAAGGATGGCTTCGCCATCCGTTGAAATTTGCAACTGCAGTTCAACGCCACCGTAAGAGGCGTCAATGCGATGACTATTATTCAATGTCGGTCCGTTATTTTGTCTTGATGGCGTTAGTATGAAGGCTGGTAATCATTTTTCCCATTATTTTGCAGGCCAGCAATGAAGCAGAAGATCACTTCATGTATGATGGCGATCGAAAAGTTAAGTACAGGTGCCCTGGACATGAGTCAGATGGATGACATTAAGAGTAATGCCGCCGAAATTGCAAATGGTCTGCGAAAAATAGGACCGGATCGAGTAGTCGCCTTATCCGTACACGTGACCAAAGAACTCATTGCTGATCTTGAACAACGCGCCAACCAGCTTGTGGAGCAGCTCGACACACTTCAAAGCTAGTTGATCTGTGAACACCTAATCAGGATTCAAGGGAATGTCTGATTAAGGTTTATTTACGCCACCAGAGGTTTCCTGGGTAGTTGCAGATTCTTGAGAATTTCTTTCAAGGTATTGATGAACACCAGGGGTTGGTCAAGAAACACATGATGATGTGCATCTGGTATGCACTTGTATAGTCCGGGCTTGATCACTTCTGTGACTGTTTTTACCTCAGCAGGGGGAAAAAGCCGACTATCTGCTCCATAGATAAACCCCACCGGGCACAAAGATCGCTCTACCATGCGGGCGGCATCCGGTAGTTCCAGGCCCGTATCCACTTGCAATTTGGAGAAAAGTGCCTGATCCAGTTTGAAATAGTAACCGTCTTTATCTCGTGCCAGTGAGTGCTTCGCAATATAGTCAACAATGAACCTGTTTTCGCAAGGTTGTGGCGGTCTGAGTCGAAATCTCTTTGCTCCAAGAGCCAGTGTATCGTAGTGGCGGATGTGGGCTCTTGGCACCGGTGGCGGTGTGCGCCTGCCACGATGCCGGGGCAGATGGGAATCAACAAGAACGACTGCAGAAAACGATTCGCCATGAAGGTGAGCTGCTACTCTCGTCATGGAGCCACCAAAACTGTGTCCAATAACCACAGGGGATTGAAGACCAGCATCCTGGCATACAGAGATGATTTCCCTGGCGAACAAAGTTGCCGTGTATCGTTCCCTGTGCTGGCTGTCCCCGGCACCGCTCATATCCATGGCCAGTACTTCATAATCGTCAAGGAATGCGGGTGCAATAAAGTCCCACCAGTGGGAATGAGCTCCGTATCCATGAACAAATAATAATCCTGGCTTTGTTATTCCTGTCTTTTCCGCTGGATCTTCCCAGCGTCTGTAAGAGATGTCTGTTCCCTCGACATTGAACACATGTTTTGTGTCTGGCGTGGTGATGAATTGTTGAAACTGTTGCTCAAACTTCTTTTCGGATTGGGAAGTGGGCATGAGATGTCAGCATGGATGATTCGGGTTAGTATACAAGGAATTGCATGACTGGCTCTGAAGTTGGAAGCACCTAACCCCTGGAACAATCGAACCGCTTTATTTGCAATTCTAGTCGCTTTCCTGGTGGGAATGGTCGGTGCGCTGAGTCTACGTGAATCGGGTTCCCGGCTGGAAACCCGGGCGGATTTCGAAACTAAAGCTAATCCACAGCAAGTGATCAAGTGGCGAGTGCCAGTCTCTTTTGGTACCAATCTACCGGCACTGGGTGATAACGTTTTGGATGTAGCGGGCTTTCTTAGAACGGCTACAAACGGCAGGATTGACCTGAAAGTATTTGAGCCCGGCACCCTGGTCCCACCTTTCAGTGTCACAGAAGCTGTCAGGCTAAGGAAAACTGAAGCGGGTTACACCTGGCTTGGGTATGACCAGGGGAAGATTCCAGCGACTCCACTGATTTCTGCCGTACCATTTGGCATGGAGCCATGGGAATATGCGGCCTGGTACTATGAGGATGAAGGTAAAGTACTGACCGAATCACTCTATCGACCACACAATATCCACCCGATTCTCTGTGGTCTGGTGGGTCCTGAGACGGCCGGCTGGTTTCGGTCTCCGATAAAAACACTGGATGATTTCAAAGGTCTAAAAATTCGTTTTGCTGGTCTTGGCGGCAAAGTCTTACAAAAGTTAGGTGCCTCTGTGACGATGATTCCTGGAGGTGAAATTTTCCAGGCACTGGAGAAGGGCGCAATCGACGCAACTGAATTTTCGATGCCTGCGGTCGACCAGATGCTGGGCTTTGATCGAATCGCAAAATATAACTACTTCCCTGGCTGGCACCAGACGTTTACTGCCTCTCACCTGGTGATCAACCTTGATATCTGGCAAGCACTACCAGAGGCGGATCATGCCATGCTGGAAATGGCGTGTTCAGCCGGTGTCATCAGGAACCTGGCCAGGGGTGAAGCGATTCAGGGGAAAATCATTGAGGGCTATCCTGCAAAGAACGTGACACCGGTGAAACTGGATATGGCCATATTGAAGGAGTTGCAGAAGGTCACAGAATTAGTGTTGCAGGAAGAGGCAGACAAAGACGATGATTTTCGTCGCATCTGGAATTCACAGAAACGGTTTCTTAAGACCTACCAGCACTGGAAAGATCTCGCCTACCTGCCGAGGGATTTTTAGTTCCGCATGAACGGTTCACCGACAGCCCCCCAGCGATTACAGCTTCCCCATACCCGGTATTCCTCTGCCGTTGACGGGCTGATAGTGCGACTAGGTGATTTTGCATCGTGGATTTGGCTGCTACTCCTTGCCGTCATTGTCTTGAATGTAGTCATGCGATATTTGTTTTCAGAAGGACGAATTGAATTCGAAGAGATTCAATGGCATTTGTATTCTATTGGTTTTTTGCTGGGCCTACCTTATGCCTTTGTGTCAGATTCTCATATTCGTGTAGATGTCATGCGGGAGAAACTCTCGCCCGTGAAGCAAGCCTGGATCGAACTTTACGGCATATTATTGCTCCTGTTTCCGTTCATTATTCTGGTCTTGATCGCTGCGGTGCCTTTCGTAGCCTATTCTTTTAGTACCAGCGAGATCTCTGAAGCCCCGGGTGGGCTGCCATTTCGCTGGTTCATCAAGAGTTTTCTCGTCATTGGCTTCCTGTTGCTGCTGATTGCTGCATCGGCAAGATTGAGCCGTGTCCTGTGCTTCCTTTTTTCCTGGCCTGGTGAAAAGAATTAATGTCAGCGGGTGACTCCCTATCTTTGTTGATGTTTGTTTCGTTCATCCTGCTAATTTTTTCCGGTTATCCGGTGGCATGGGTTCTGGGTGGGCTGGCGGTGTTATTTACCGCGATAGGCATCATCGCCAGGGTAGATTTTGGTCTTGATGTTTTTATTGACTGGAACTATTCCACGCTGGTTGCCGATCGAATTTGGAGTGTCATGAACAACTGGGTGCTGGTTGCCCTGCCAATGTTCATCTATATGGGATTGATGCTTAATCGATCCGGGGTTGCCGAGCGGCTGATGAAAAACCTGGTCCAGTTGTTTGGCGGTATTCGTGGGGGAATGGCCATAACAGTTGTCCTGGTTGGGATACTCCTTGCCGCGTCTACGGGCATCATCGGCGCCTCTGTTGTGTTGTTGGGGTTGTTGGGTTTACCGCAAATGTTGGAACTTAAGTACAGGCCTGAGCTCGCAGCAGGAACGGTGTGCGCTGTGGGCACACTTGGGATATTGATTCCTCCCAGTATCATGTTGGTACTAATGGCCGATAGGCTGGCAATGCCTGTTGGTGATTTATTTCTTGGCGCGCTCTTCCCCGGCCTTCTTCTCGGTTCACTTTTTATCGTGTATATACTTGGCGTTGCCTACCTGGATCCAAGTGCCGCACCCGCTCCTGAAAATCGCAGAGCAGTCGATGTCAGGCTTGTGCTGGAAGTTTTTCAATCAATTCTTCCTCCACTGGGTTTGATTCTCGCGGTACTGGGTTCTATTTTCTTTGGCGTTGCAACACCTACTGAGGCCGCCGGTGTTGGTGCCTTCGGTGCAACTATACTGGCATGGATGAATAGTGAATTAAGTTTCACCGTCATCAAGGAAGTCGTCCGTGAGACAACCCGTACTTCGGCTTATATCTTCGCAATATTTCTTGGCGCGACGGCTTATTCACTTGTGCTGAGAGGACTCGGTGGTGATGAGCTGATTGCGAGATTTTTGAATGGCTTACCATTTGGTCCCGACATGATCATTGTCACGATATTACTGTGCACTTTCCTGCTTGGGTTTTTTCTTGATTGGATTGAAATCACATTGATCATACTGCCACTGGTGAGTCCCGTGGTTCTCTCGCTGGGTTTTGACCTGGTCTGGTTTACCGTCCTGTTTGCCGTCTGCCTGCAAACCTCCTTCCTGACGCCTCCGGTTGGCTTTGCCATCTTTTACCTGAAAGGCGTGGCGCCTGAATCTATAAAAGTCTCCACAATCTATCGGGGTGTGGTCCCGTTCATCCTGATTCAGTTATTTGGACTGGTATTGATCTATGTGTTCTCAGATCTGGTGCTCTGGCTGCCTGCACAGGCGTATTGAGCACGCAGGTTCACGTTCCATTATCCGATGCGCTGGTATTGCTTCCACTCAAAACTATCCCTTCGCATATCAAAAAAGGTTATACGGCGGGAATATCCCTGGGGATTTGGACCTGCACTGGATTGTCCTAAGCTCGACATAAACTGCACTCGTTCCATGATCGCAAAAGCCCTATAGAAATGCCGGGCCAGGCAAGCGAGTTCTAATTTAGGACAATTGTTGAAAATGCACCAATAGAGTGCTGCATTCTGGCGCACTGGTACCCACTTGCGCATTAAAAGGGTGCGCGTCTCTGCCATCCCCTGCATCTATTTAGGTCAATTTGGTTCAATTAGACGCTAAATGCTCGCGGATTGACGATATTGGGCAATCTGGCATCAACTTTGCTTTTAAGGTGGTCAACATGAATTAAAAATTTACCTGGAGGATCAGAGGTGGAGCAAACTTTAGAACTTCAATATGCACTGGATACATTTTACTTTCTTATATGTGGTGCATTAGTAATGTGGATGGCAGCAGGATTTGCCATGTTGGAAGCGGGGCTTGTTCGATCAAAGAACACCGCTGAGATTCTTACCAAAAACGTGGCATTGTTTGCGATCTCGTGTGTAATGTACCTGGTCTGTGGCTATGCCATCATGTATGACGGTGCATTTATGTTGTCTGGCATTGAACTTGATGGCGCCGCCAGTGCAGATGTACTTGCCGCTACAGTACTGGCCGAGTCCCAGGAAGCGGGCTTCGGTGGTGATTCTGTATACGCAGACGCCTCGGACTTTTTCTTTCAGGTTGTATTTGTCGCCACTGCCATGTCGATTGTATCGGGTGCGGTTGCTGAACGAATGAAGCTCTGGGCATTTCTGGCTTTCGCGGTAGTGATGACGGGTGTCATCTATCCTATGGAAGGATCCTGGACCTGGAATGGTGCCGATGTATTCGGTCTTTATAACCTGGGAGATAATGGTTTCTCGGATTTTGCCGGTTCTGGGATTGTTCACATGGCTGGTGCATCGGCAGCACTGGCAGGTGTCCTGCTCCTCGGCGCAAGAAAAGGTAAATATGGAAAAGATGGCCAGGTAAATGCGTTGCCTGGCGCTAATCTACCACTGGCAACGCTGGGAACCTTCATTCTCTGGATGGGTTGGTTTGGTTTCAATGGGGGCTCCGTCCTGAAACTCGGGGATATCTCCAGTGCCAACACGGTTGCCATGGTGTTCCTCAATACCAATACAGCCGCGGCAGGTGGTGCACTTGCCGCGCTGGTGACATCAAGAATTATGTTCGGCCGTGCCGATCTGACGATGCTGTTAAACGGTGCTCTCGCTGGACTCGTTACCATCACAGCCGAGCCATCAACGCCTACCGCCCTGCAAGCCACACTGTTTGGCGCTTTCGGTGGGGTTCTGGTGGTCTTTTCAATTCTTGCGCTGGACAGGTTAAGAATTGATGATCCTGTAGGCGCAATCTCGGTTCACGGTACCTGTGGATTGCTGGGTCTCCTGCTTGTGCCGATTACCGGCAGCGCAACATTTACCGGGCAGTTACTGGGTGCCGCAACTATCTTCGGGTGGGTGTTTGGTGCAAGCTTCCTGGTTTGGTATGTCTTGAAACTCGTTGTGGGTATCAGGGTGACGGAAGAGGAAGAATACCAGGGAGTTGATATTTCGGAATGCGGTGTCGCCGCTTATCCGGAGTTTGTACCGAACTAGTTGAACTCTGGATTGATATGAAAAAGGCGCTCATCTGAGCGCCTTTTTTGTTTCGTGGCAGGGCAGCTGTTCACGAAGGGTGTACAGGCGTTGCAAAATCCTTAATGGCTTTGAGTATTTGTCTGCAACTAACGAGGCCTACCAGTTTCCCGTCAATGACAACGGGTCGACGCCGATGCTTGTGCGCGAGCATGGAAGTTGCGACATTAGTGATCTGGTCGTGTGGATGATTTACCTCGACATTGTGAGTCATGACATCAGAGACAATCCCTGCACCTGCTTCTCCTTGAGTATAGACCTTATCGACGATGGCCCGGAGGCAATCAAGCTCGGACAACATGCCGACCAGATTGTTGTTTTCATCAACGACGCAAACCCCGGAAATCTTGAACTCAATAATCTTATGAGCCGCTTCAAAAATAGTTGCCTCAGGATTTATCGATACAGGATGTTTCACCATGTAATTTCTTAGTTCAATTGACCTCTCCATAACCCTTCTCCTACATTAACGCCAGGTTGCTTATCAGGCTTATCACCGGTGTGGGATAAACGCCGAAGATGATTAGAGCCGCCGTGACGACAAACATTACACATCCTCCTGCGACTGGTATTTCTACCGTCATCTCATTGTCAGTTCGCCTGGTCATGGCAAATATTATCCGCAGATAATAAAAAATACCGATGGCACTACCCATAATGACGATTGCGATCAAAAGCCACAAGTCTGACTCCACTCCAGCCGCGAATATGTAGAATTTACCGATAAAGCCAACGGTCAGTGGAATCCCTGCCAGGGACAACAACATGGCTGTAAACATCGCTGCCAGAGCGGGTTGCCGCCAGAACAGACCCTCATAACTGGAGATGTCTGTGGCATCATGGTCGTGGTTGGGAATTGAAACGATTGATACAACGCCAAACGCACCGAGGGTCGTAAGAATGTACGCGAACAGGAAATAACAGGTTGCTTCAATCGCCAGTGACTCACCACCGCTGACGCCCGCGGCAATAAAGGCGACCAGCAGATATCCAATGTGAGCGATTGAAGAATAGGCGAGCAGACGCTTAATATTGTCCTGCCTCAAGGCGAGGAGGTTCCCCCCCAGTATCGAAATAATCGCGATAAATGAAAGTGCAGTTAACAGAGGAATGGATTCGATCATGTTTGAACTGGCAAACAAACGCAGTGTTAGCGCGAATATGGCCGCCTTCGAGATAGTCGCGATATATGCAGTGACCGGGGCGGGTGCACCTTCATAGACATCAGGAGTCCACATGTGGAAGGGGGCGAGGGAGAGCTTGAACATCAGCCCGGCAAAAATCATTGTCGCACCAGTCAGCAGGATCAATTGTTCAGCCCCGACCGGCGCCATTGCGGACAGACCTGAAAATTCCAGCGTCCCCTGGATGGCATAAATAAGAGCAGCGCCAAATAATATAAACGTCGAGGAGACACCCGAGAGGATCAGATACTTCAGTGCGGCTTCCAGTGTGAATAATCCCCGGTGTGGATAGCTCATCATCGTGTACAGCGAGACACCCAATAGCTCCAGGCCCAGCATAAAGGAAGCGAAATGGGTGCTGCTGACCAAAACCAGCGCACCCAGGGTCGACAGAAGCAGCAGTATAAAGAATTCATCCGGTCGTTCACCCCTGTCCTTCAGGTAGTCATAGGACAGTAGTGTCACGGCGGCAGCACTAAACAGGAGAAGCCCTGAAAAATACAATGCGAATCCATCTAGCTGAATTAGTGGCGTGACGCTGATTGGAATGATGGAATGCACTGGAACAAATGCGAGAGCGGTCAGCAACAAACTAATCAATGAGATGGCGACGGTCCTTTGCAGATCCCTGAAAAAGGCGATTGCCATCATCTGCACAAGAATGGCGCCTGACAATGTAATCAAGGGAAGTAGTGCAAGCAGTTCCTGATTGCTCATCCTGCAGATCCTATCCAGGCATGCTCTGGGTTCGTCAGTTGATAAAGACTGCGCAGGGTTGGATCAACCAGGTCGAATACAGGTTGCGGATGAACGCCGAGATAGACAAGGCCAAGCATCATCAAGACCATGGTGCAGACCTCCCTGCTGTCAAAGTCTTGCAAGTTTCTATTGGCCCGTGGAGCGCCCTGAAATACCCGCTGCATTGCGATGAGCGAATATACTGCAGCACCGATGATACCAAGAGCCGCCAAAATTGTTATCGGCACATCGACCTGGAAGGTGCCCAGCAATACCATGAACTCACCGACGAAGTTTCCAAGACCGGGCATCCCCAGGGAGGCAATAATAAAGAACATGGCAATGGCGCCCATCCTCGGCATATCCATCCATAATCCACCCATCTCAGACATATCCCGTGTGTGTAGTCGATGTTGTATTGCACCGGCCATCATGAAAAGTGCAGCGGTGCTCAGGCCATGAGCCACCATCTGCATGACCGAGCCTTGCAGTGTCAGTTCGCGCCAGGCGAAAATGCCAATCAGCACAAATCCCATGTGGCTGACCGAGGAGTAGGCAACGAGTCGTTTAAAGTCGTCCTGCGCGAATGCCTGCACGGCCCCATAGACAACGCCGATGGCACCGAGGAGCATGGCGACCCAAGCAATGTCCATAGAAGCTTCAGGAAAAAGTGGCACCGTGAAACGGAGCAGGCCATAGGCGCCGGTCTTGAGCAGTATCCCGGCCAACAGGACACTTGCTGCAGTTGGCGCCTGGGTGTGAGCATCGGGGAGCCAGGTGTGAAAGGGAAATCCTGGCAGTTTCACCACGAAGGCGATAAAAAACCCCAGCATCAGCCACCAGGAAATACCAGGGTCAAGATTCAGCCCGACCAGGTCAAAGTAGCTGAATGTGTATTTACCAAGTGTTGTCTCAGCGGTAAACACCAGGGTGATGATTGATACCAGCATGAACAGCCCACTTATCTGTGTGAACAGAAAGAACTTCATCGAGGCATATGCCTTTTTCTCATGTCCCCATATTGCGATCAGGAAGTACATGGGGATGAGCATGACTTCCCAGAAAAAGAAGAACAGGAACAGGTCCAGCGAGACAAACACGCCGACGACTCCAGCCAGCGTCAGTAACAGATTGAACTGGAAGAACCCTGGTTGAATTTCGATTTCATGCCAGGAAGACGCAAGTGCCACCAGGCCGAGGAAAATGGTGAGCGCCACCATCAGCAGCGAAAGACCATCCAGCGCGAAGAGAAACGAAATTCCAAATCTTGGTATCCATGGAGCCTGGTAAACCAGTAACCATTCAGACGTTGATCCAGCCAGTGCCATCTCAACAGGCTGTAGGGAGAAAAGTGGCACCAGTAGCAACGATGCCAGACCAATGGCGAGAAGTGATATCCATTTTGGCCAGTCACGATTCCGGCCTTCACTGAGCCAGGCTGCTAGCCCCCCGATCACTAGTACTCCGATGATGGCAATCAGCAACATAACTAGATGATCCCCAATGAGATGACCAGAATGAAAATAAGTCCAGTGACCATGGTAAATGTATACCACCTGAGGTGGCCGGTCTGGGTAAATGAAATCACGTAATGGAAAATAGAGGTCAGGTTGGCCACACCCTCGTAGACCTGGTCAACAATATCCGCCTGATTGATTTTCGCGAATGCCTTATAAGGCACCACAAAAACTTTGTCGTACAACCAGTCCATGGCCCAGTGACTGAAGAAAAATTGTCGCAGGTTTCTACCCGGGGCAGATTCAAACCAGCTGGACACATCGAGGCTCTTTCGGAGAAACAGGAAGTAAGCGAGTATCACTCCCAGAATCGGCACAACCGGCGTGATGATGGCAATCAACTGATTGTGCGAACTGTTGATCACGGGGAAGACGTTGTCGACGGGCACGTGGAACACACCACCGATGATTGACAGCAGACAGAGAATCATCAGGGGTACTGCCATTCTTGCGCCAGCAGGGGCCGAGGGTTCTGTGTTTGTCTCACCAAAGAAGACGACGAACACCAGCCGGAAGCTGTACACAGAGGTCAGGAATGCACCTAACAGGCCTCCGGCCCAGAACCAGGGTTCCACTTCATAGGCGGCAAGCAGGATCTCATCCTTACTGAAAAATCCCGATGTGAATGGCAGTGCGGTGAGTGCGGCTGTGCCAATCAGGAAACTCCAGAAGGCCACCGGTAGTTTTTTTCTGAGGCCTCCCATCTTGAAAATATCATGTTCATGATGAAGACTATAAACGACTGCGCCAGCCGCCAGGAAGAGAAGGGCTTTGAAGAAGGCGTGAGTCATAAGATGGAAAATGCCCGATGCCCAGGCACCGACTCCGAGGGCAAGAAACATGTAACCGATCTGGCTGATAGTGGAGTAGGCCAGGATCTTTTTAATGTCGTTCTGGGTGAGTGCGGTAAAAGCAGCGATCAATAAGGTCGTTAACCCGACCATGGCAACCATGGACTGGGCAAGGGGTGAGAGCAGGAACAGCTCGTGGGTTCTCGCGATCAGGTAAACACCAGCAGTGACCATTGTTGCCGCATGGATCAGGGCGCTAACTGGCGTCGGGCCAGCCATGGCATCAGGCAGCCAGGTTGACAACGGAAACTGCGCCGATTTACCTGCTGCACCGGCCAGCAGGAGCAGTGCGGCGACCGTTGGCAGGGTATCGCCTGTCGCCCAGGTCTGGTTTGCCAACTGCATCATAGGTTGTATCTGCAAGGTGCCCAGGTGCATGAACAACAGAAACAGACCCAGTGCCATGGCGGTATCACCCACACGGGTAATGATAAAGGCCTTGCGGGCTGCAGAACCATTGGCAGGGTCCTCATGCCAGAAACCGATCAGCAGGTAACTACATAGACCGACTCCTTCCCAACCAAGGTAGAGCAGTAATAAATTGTCTGCGAGCACCAGGATGAGCATCGCGCTGACGAACAGGTTCATGTAGCAGAAGAAACGACTGTAGTCGTCATCATCTTCCATGAACAATGAAGAATACACGTGAATCAGAAATCCAACCCCGGTGACGACCATCAGCATGGTTAGTGAGAGACCGTCCAGATAGAAACTGAAAGTAGGGTTAAATCCTCCCACATTGATCCAGGAGACAATGCTATAGGTCAGCGGTTCTGGAGATTCTGAAGTCAACCATTGAAATGCAATAGAAAAAACGATCAGAGCAGACAGCCCAATTGAGCCGACGCCGAAAGTGGCAACCCATTTTCGTCCCAGATTTCCCTGAGTGGCAAACATGATGACGAAGCTAACCAGTGGGAGCAGGGGAATGAGCCAGATCAGATCGACCATCAGCTATCCCTTTAACCGGCTGACGAAGTCGATGTCGATTGTATGATATCTTCGATGAATCTGGAGCAGTAGACCGAGGCCAACAGATACTTCAGCGGCGGCGATAGTCAGAATTAACATGAACATAATCTGCCCATCAGCTGCGCCCCATTTCGCACCGGCAACTATAAATGCAAGTCCACAGGCATTGAGCATGACCTCAATTGACATGAGCACGAGAATAATATTGCGCCGAACCATGACACCGATCAGCCCGATGGAGAACAATAGGGCAGCCAGAGCCAGACCCTGTTCCATTGGTATAACGATGGCTTCCATTAGCTATCGCTCCTTGCGTCACTAAGATAGTTTCTGCCCAGGTGATAAGCGCCAACGAGGCCTGCCAGCAGTAACATTGAGGCGATCTCTACTGCCAGAACGTATGGCCCGTACAGCTGGATACCCACTTCCTTGGGTGTGACAACCGTTCCCGACAGAAGGTGAGATGGCCCCGATAGCATATAGACCATGATTGCGAAGAGGATCAGGCACAGTATCGCGGGGAATACCCACATTCCTGGTTTTAACCATTCGTGTTCCAGCGTGTTACCACGGGAGCCAAGATTCAGCATCATCACAACGAATACAAACAACACCATGATGGCGCCTGCATAGATGACGACTTCAAGCACGGCTGCGAAAGGGGCGCCGACAAGGTAGAAGATGATGGCTGAGGCCAAAAGTGAAATGATCAGGTAGATAAGAGCGTGAGTAGCGTTGTATCGGGTTAGAGATAGAATCGTGGAAACCAGTGATATTGTTGCTGCCATATAAAAGAGAAATAGGTCGACGCTCATGGCAACAGGCTCTTCACATCGACCGGTGGCGCTTCGTTGAGTGCTTCACCCTTGTCTTTACCACCAATTGCTTTTCCGGCAACATTGTAATAACTGTAGTGAGGGTACTTGCCAGGACCATCAATCAGCAGGTGTTCTTTTTCGTAGACCATATTCTGTCGGTCGTATTCAGCCATCTCGAAATCAGGTGTCAGCTGGATGGCATAGGTTGGACAGGCTTCCTCACAAAATCCGCACATGATGCATCTTGAGAAGTTGATTCGAAAAAATTCAGGGTACCAGCGCCCATCTTCATCTTCTGTCTTTTGCAAGGCAATGCAGTCTACTGGACAAGCAACTGCGCACAGGTTACACGCGACACATCTTTCTACCCCATCCGGGTTTCGGGTGAGCACAATACGGCCCCGGTACCTGGGAGCCAGATAGGGCATCTGTTCCGGGTACTGGACTGTCTCATTTCGGGTAAAGGTGTGCTGAAAGACCTGCCACATGGTTCTTAACTGACTGATAATCGCTTCAATCATGCGGGTGTCTCCAGCCAGAGTGCGACCGCGCCAGTTATCATCAGGTTGATCAGGGTTAGCGGCAGCATGATCTTCCAGCCGAATGACATAAGCTGGTCATAACGTGGTCTTGGAACTGAAGCCCTTAGCAGGATAAAGAAACAGATCAGCAAAAAGGTCTTTAGACCAAACCAGATGATAGGTGGCAGGAAGTCCCAGCCCAGCCAGCCACCAAAAAATATTGTTGTAATCATTGAAGAGATCAGGATGAGACCCAGGTATTCACCTACCATGAACATGCCGAATTTCATTCCCGAGTATTCAGTATGGAAACCAGCGACTAGTTCATGCTCCGCTTCTGGCAAGTCAAATGGTAGGCGATGGCTCTCGGCAATGCCTGCAATGACGAAGACAATGAATCCAAAGAACTGACTAACGACAAACCAGAGGTTTTCCTGGGCGTTAACAATATCCACCAGGCTAAACGACCCTGATAGCATGACAACTCCCATCACAGACAGACCCATGAAGACTTCATAGCTAATCATCTGTGCAGCTGAACGTAAAC
>SMVA01207762.1_pt1 | contig 18551 bp, 16 predicted proteins | sample 2456451 | NCBI WGS metagenome assembly SMVA01 (sample SAMN11095933, study PRJNA526329) | marine sediment metagenome | biome: Marine sediment; feature: Surficial sediment; material: Deep marine sediment; isolation source: Hadal surficial sediment | place: Pacific Ocean | collected 2014-05 | depth...
CGAAGACGAGGAATGGCGTAATACCCGGACAGTCGTCAGCGGCGATAACTGGTTCGTCAACTGGGCGGACTTCCCGTCTGTAGTGCCCATTGCAGAATCCTGGTGGGCTGCCCACTGGTTGGTGCGCCGCGAGGCAGGCGGATACGCCTACGATATCCACGCAGCATTTTCCAGTGACGCGGGCGATTCCTGGTCTGCTCCCTTCATGCCGCATACCGACGGTACGGATACCGAGCACGGCTTCGTTACGCTTTTTCCCAATCAAGGCGGCGTCGGCATGATCTGGCTCGATGGGCGAAAGTTTGTTAACGAATACGATGAAAATGATGTCGGTGCCAGCGGCATGACATTGCGGGTAGCTACCTTCGATACCGACCGTTCAGCAAGCGGGGAGACGCTCGTCGACGACCTGATCTGCGATTGTTGCCAGACGGATGTTGCATTGACGTCGCTTGGTCCGGTCGCGGTTTATCGGGACCGGACCGTCGATGAGACCCGGGATATCTACCTCACCCGCTTTGTAGATGGCGGATGGCAAGCAGGAAAACCGGTCGGTGATGATAACTGGGAAATACCGGGCTGCCCGGTCAACGGTCCGGTGGTCCAGGCAAACGGCTCACAACTCGCTGTTGCCTGGTTCTCTGCCGGCAACCAGCAGCCAAAAATTCAGGTCGCCTGGTCAAACGATGCTGGTGAGACTCTGTCGGCTCCGGTTGCGGTTGCCGATGGCAAATTGCTGGGGCATGTCGGCGCCGCACTACTGCCCTCCGGCGATATGGCCGTCACCTGGCTGGGTAACGCCGGCGGTGGTAGAGCAGAGCTGCACCTGAGGCGCGTATCCTCGTCCGGCGAGCCGGGACCGGATCAGGTCATTGCCGAGGCCACCGGTGTGGCGCCATTCAGCGTGCCACAGGTCGTACTGGTTGGCGAAAGTCTGCTACTTGCCTGGACGGATACCTCGGGGGAAGACAGTCTTGTAAAGACGGCGCTGGTGCCGTTGCAGTTCCTGGAATAAGACGCGTAGCAACCTCAATCCGGTAGATTCAGACCTCAGATACGAAAACGGACCCGCGAGGGTCCGTTCGATATTTGGAGCGGGTGATGAGGATTGAACTCACGACCCTCACGTTGGCAACGTGATGCTCTACCGCTGAGCTACACCCGCTAATTTGCCTGCCTTATCAGCAGAGGGGCGAGATTTTAGCCGCTCCCTGAACACTGTCAAGGACTTGCACAAATTTGTGCCGGAATTCAGAGACGTCTAGGCGTGCCGTTGCATGGACGGCCAGGCTGCGCGCAGGTAGATGATCATTGACCACAGGGTCATGCCGGCAGCGGCCAGCAGCAGTATGAAGCCGACGTCGTAGATCTCGAGGCCAAACATGTCTCGCTGGTACACCATGAAGGCGATGCCGAACATCTGCAGCGTGGTTTTGACCTTGCCGGCCACCGACACCTTGACTTGTTGCCGTGCCCCCAGGCCGGCCATCCATTCGCGCAGTGCCGAAACCGTGATTTCCCGGCCGATGATGATCATGGCGATCAGCGCGACCACGATACGGGGGTCGCTTTGCACCAGCAGCACGAGGACGACGGTGACCATCAGCTTGTCGGCGACCGGGTCCAGAAACTCACCGAAGCGCGACGTCTGCCCAAGCTTTCTTGCGGCATATCCGTCCAGCATGTCGGTTATGGCGGCCAGCCCGAATACGATGCCGGCGATCGGCCGTGCGAAATCCATTGAGCTAAAGAAGCAGTAGACGATGACGGGAATCGCCGCAATGCGGATCCAGGTCAGAATGTTTGCCAGGTTTGCCTTCAAGATTCGCCTTCCAGGTGCAAATCGTTATAAATTTTTGCTGCAAGTATCCGACTGATACCGCGCACCTTCACCAGGTCCTCGATACCAGCCCCCCGCACGCCCTGCAGTCCCCCAAATTGTTTCAACAGTTCCCGGCGGCGCTTTGCTCCCAGGCCCGGAATTTCCTCGAGACGCGATGTTGTTCTTGCCCTGTCCCGTCTCTGCCGGTGGCCTGTAATCGCGAACCGATGCGCTTCATCCCTGATTCTCTGAATCAAGTGCAGCGCCGGCGAATCTGCGCTCAGTATAATGGGCATACTTTGGCCTGCCAAGAACAGCTGTTCCATGCCGGGCTTGCGTGCCCTGCCCTTGGCAACGGCAATTACCTGCAACCAGCCAAGCTCGAGTTCGTCGAGCACCGTCAGCGCTGCGGCCAATTGTCCCTTGCCGCCATCGACGAACAGGATGTCGGGCATTGGCACTTCCCCTTTCTTGACGCGCGCATAACGGCGCCGCAGGGCTTCGGCCATGCCGGCATAGTCGTCACCCGCCGAGTCAGGGTTTATATTGAAGCGCCGGTAATCGCCCTTCAATGGTCCGGCCTGGTTAAATACGACGCATGCTGCGACCATCGCTTCGCCCGATGTATGGCTGACATCAAAACACTCGAGACGCTCGGGCGGCGCATCCAGTTGCAGCAACTCAGCCAGGCCCTCGAACTGGCGGCGAATGGTGGCGTTGCTGGAGATCTGTAATTTCAGCCCCTGGTCGGCGTTGGTTCCTGCGAGTTGTAACCAGCGGCGCCGGTCGCCCCGCACACTGTGTTTGATGCTGACTTTATGGCCGGTACGCTCCGCCAGTGTGAGTTCGAGCAATACACGATCGTCAATGTCGGATTCGATGATGATTTCGGCCGGTGCATCCTTGCCGAGGTAATATTGTGGCAGAAAACCGCTGAGGATCTGTTGGTTCGTCGCCTCGACGGAAAGGCGCGGGAAATGATTGCGGCTGCCGAGTATTTTGCCGTTTCGAATGAAAATAATCGTGACGCAATGCACTGCGTTCTTTGATGCGACCGCGATGATATCGAGGTCTTTGGCAGCCGTTCTGGTTATGATTTGTTCCGCTTCTACTTTCTTCAGGCGCGATATCTGATCACGAAAGCGGGCGGCCTGTTCGTAATCCTGCTCGCCGGCTGCGCGATCCATGCGCTCGACCATTGCATCGATAACGCCGCGATTCTTTCCTTCGAGAAAAAGTATGGCGGCGTTAATGTCTTCTGCATAGGTGCTTTGGTCAATGTAACCCACGCACGGCGCGGTGCAGCGTTTGATCTGATACTGCAGGCAAGGTCGCGACCGGTTCTGGAAATAGCTGTCCTGGCACTGGCGGATAAGAAACAGCTTTTGAAGTTCGTTTAGTGTCTTGCGAACGGCGCCGGTGTTTGGATAAGGCCCGAAATAGCGCCCCTTACCTTTCCTGGGCCCGCGATGAAACTGCAGACGCGGGAACGGGTGTGTCGTTGATACATATATATAAGGGTAACTCTTGTCATCGCGCAGAATGACGTTGAAGCGCGGCCTGGCCCGCTTGATCAGGTTGTATTCAAGAATCAGCGCTTCGGCTTCGGTATTGGTCACGGTGACCTCGACGTTAGCCACCATCTCCATCATCGATGCGGTCTTGGCATCAGCATGCGTGCGCTGGAAGTAGCTCGATACGCGCTTGCGCAAATCCAGCGCCTTGCCGACGTAGATGACCTTGTGTTTCGCGTTTAGCATCTGATACACACCCGGCCGGTGTGTGAGGCCACGCAGAAATGATTTCGGCTCGAACTGGTTGTCGTCTTGCGGGCTCATGAGACCGTAGTTTGCCCCAGCGCGCTAATTAATTCGCCTGTGGCAACAACTCACGCGCACGTGCAAACACGTTGTGGAACATTTCCACGGTGAGTCGCCCGGTATTCGTGTTGTAGCGGCTGCAGTGGTAGGAATCGAGTATCAGGAAGCGGCCTTCTACCTCGTGTTCTGCCGCATGACCGAATTTGAAGTCCGCCTGGCGGCCGGCAACCGCCTTGACGATGGCGCGATGTGCGATGCCACCGAGCGCCAGCACCACCGCCCCGGCCGGCAGGGTGCGCAGTTCATTCGCCAGAAATTCGTTGCAGGTATTGACCTCGGCACCGACCGGTTTGTTGTCCGGCGGCAGGCATTTCACGGCGTTGGTAATCCGGCAGTCGATCAGGGTCAGTGTGTCGTCGGCGGCCAGCGATTCAGCCTGGCTGGCGAAACCGTATTTGTGCAGAGTCTGGTAAAGAAGCACCCCGGCATAGTCGCCGGTGAAGGGCCTGCCGGTCCGGTTGGCGCCATGCATGCCGGGGGCCAGCCCGACGATCAGCAGGCGTGCTTTCTGGTCACCGAACGGCGGCACCGGCCGGCAGTAATAACCGGGATTACGCGCTGCGACCTGCGCGAGGAAAGTTGCCAGTCGCGGACACTGGCGGCAATTTATATCAAATATTTTAGTCATCCATGTGTCGGATGACGGCGTCGCCAAAACCCCTGGTCCCGACCAGGGTCGCGCCCGGGATCAATTGCTCGAGTTCGCTGACCACGCCTTGCTTGTCATGGGGGCGCCGTTTGCGGATCGGCTGGTGCATTGCTTCGCGCAGCCTGGCGAGGTCAAACGTGAGTTCCTTGTTGGCGATCGTCCTGGATACACCGTGCATGATGTTTTCGGCAGCTTCGTTCCAGCCCAAATAGCGCAGCATCATTTCGGCTGACAGGATCAAAGAGCCCGGATTCACCCGATCCTTGCCGGCAAACCCGGGAGCTGTTCCATGCGTTGCCTCGAATACTGCAAGGCTGTCCCCGATGTTGCCGCCCGGTGCGATACCGATGCCGCCGACCTGTGCCGCGAGCGCATCCGAGATGTAGTCACCGTTGAGATTCAGCGTTGCAATGACGTCATATTCCTCGGGGCGCATCAGGATCTGCTGCAGGAAGTTATCCGCAATCACATCTTTCACGACAATCTCGTTGCCGGACAGCGGATTCCTGAAACTCACCCATGGACCGCGGTCGAAGTCCCGGGCACCGAATTCCTCCCTGGCAAGCGCGTAACCCCACTGGCAGAAGGCGCCCTCGGTGAACTTCATGATGTTGCCCTTGTGTACCAGCGTGACGGATGAGAGGTCGCGATCAATGCAATGCTGGATCGCCTTGCGGACGAGTCTCTGCGATCCTTCACGGGACACTGGTTTGATGCCGATCCCCGAACTCGCTGGGAATCGAATATTGCTGACCTGTAATTCCGTCTGCAAAAAGTTGATCAGCTTCTGCACTTCCTGTGACCCGGCAGGGAATTCGATGCCGGCATAAATATCTTCGGTGTTCTCGCGGAAAACAACCATGTCGACCAGGCCTGATTCCTTCATCGGAGTGCTTACACCTGGAAAATAACGAATCGGCCGTACGCAGGCGAAAAGGTCCAGAATCTGGCGAATCGAGACATTCAGCGAGCGTATTCCGCCGCCCGTGGGTGTCGTCAGCGGCCCCTTGATTGATACCACGAAGCTCCTTAACGCGTGTAGCGTCTCCTCGGGCAGGTAATCGTCATTGCCATACAGATCCGCAGCCTCCTGGCCGGCATAGATCTGCATCCACTTTATCTGGCGCTTGCCCGCATAGGCCCGCTCGACGGCGGCATTGACGACATCGAGCATCACGGGCGAGATATCCATGCCGATGCCGTCTCCCTCTATGTACGGAATGACGGGATCGTCCGGCACGTTGAGCGAATGATCGCGGTTAATCGTTATCGTTGTGCCGTCCGCCGGTACACTGATGTGGTCGTATTGCATGATCTAGTCGATGTCGGCGTAAGCCACCAGGGTGAGGAATGGTGTGCAGGTGTCCTGCAGTGTCATTTCGTCCAGCAACTGGGCGGCACGCCGGTAGTGGCCGTTTTCGAAGGCTGAGTCGCCGACCTGTTCGCGGATCTTGTCCATTTCTTCCCGCAACAAGGCCCTGAACAGGTCGTAGTCGATATTACGGCCTTCATCCAGCACGCCGGTCGCGTGATGCACCCATTGCCAGACCTGTGCGCGTGATATTTCGGCCGTTGCCGCATCTTCCATGAGATTGTTGAGCGGCACACAGCCGCTGCCGCCGAGCCAGGCCGCCAGGTATTGTACGGTGACATTGATGTTGTCGCGCAACCCGGCCTCCGTAATCTTGCCTTTGACGACCTGCAAGAGATCTGCCGCAGTGACATGCAGGTCCTCGAGCAGCCGCTCGAGTTGATTGGATCCGGGCATGTGTTCATCGAAGATTTCCGTGGCCAGTGGCACCAGTCCCGGGTGTGCAACCCAGGTACCGTCGTGACCGTCACCAACTTCACGCTCCTTGTCCGCCCGCACCTTGGCTAATGCGCGTTCGTTGGCTTCCGCATCATTCTTAATCGGAATTTGTGCCGCCATGCCACCGATCGCATAGGCACCGCGCCGATGGCAGGTCTGGATGAGCAGCTGCGAATAAGAGCGCAGGAAGTGGCTGCTCATTGTGACCTCGGCGCGATCGGGCAATACGTACTCGGGATAGCGGCTGAACTTCTTGATGAAACTGAAGATGTAATCCCAGCGTCCGCAGTTTTGCCCGACGATGTGCTCACGCAGCTCATAAAGGATCTCATCCATCTCGAATGCGGCCAGGATGGTTTCGATCAGGACCGTCACCTTGATTTCTCCGGCGTCTACAACACCCGCAGTCTCGGCAAATTTGAACACCTCACTCCACAAGCGTGCTTCGAGATGTGACTCGAGTTTAGGCAGGTAGAAATACGGCCCGGTTCCCTGTTTCTTCAGCTCGGCGGCGCTATGGAAGAGGTAAAGCCCGAAATCGACCAGCGCGCCAGGCACTGCCTGCCCTGCCAGCAGGATGTGTTTCTCCGGCAGGTGCCAGCCGCGCGGGCGGATCATCAGGGTTGCAATTTGCTCGTTCAGTGCGTAGTGCTTGCCGTTCGCCTCGTGTTCGATCGTCCGCCTGGCTGCATCGCGCAGGTTAATGTGGCCCTGGATGACGTTGTCCCAGGTCGGCGTCTGTGAATCCTCGCAATCCGCCATGAATACTTTGGCCCCGGAATTCAGCGCGTTGATGATCATCTTGCGTTCGGTCGGGCCGGTAATCTCTACGCGCCGGTCTTTAAGGTCATCCGGTATGGAACAGACTTTCCAGTCAGCTTCGCGGATTTCCCGGGTCTCCGGGAGGAAATCCGGCATGCGTCCGCCATCGATGTCGCGCTGCCGTTGCTCGCGAAGTTCGAGTAGTTTTTCAATGCGCGGTGAGAATTCGGCAGTCAGCGCGGCAATGAACGCGAGTGCCTGGTCGCTCAGGATCTCGGCGTAGGCGGGTTTGACTGGTCCGGTGACCTCGAGCGGTTTCGATTCATTATTCATTTATTTGGCGCAGACCCGCGATGCGCATCGCGATTTCCATGGCCTGCTCATAGTTCAGACGCGGGTCGACGGTCGATTTGTAGGCGCGGGCCAGGTCACCATCGGTGAGGCCACGGGCGCCACCGGTGCATTCCGTAACATTTTCACCGGTGAGTTCCAGGTGCACTCCGCCAAGTTGGCTACCCATATTTTCGTGCACTTTAAAAGCGCTTTCGAGTTCGCCGACAATGTTGTCGAAGCGCCGGGTCTTGGTGCCATCCGCCGTGCTTTCCGTGTTGCCATGCATTGGATCGCAGACCCACAACACCGGTGAGCCGGTTTCGCGAACTGCGGTGATCAACTCGGGTAGTCCCTCTTCAATCAGTTTTCTGCCGAAACGGTGGATCAGGCTGATACGGCCGGACTCGTTGTGCGGATTCAGGACACGCAGCAGGTTTTGCAGCCATTCGACCGTCATGCCGGGCCCGATCTTGATGCCGATCGGGTTGGCGATGCCGCGGAAATACTCGACGTGTGCGCCGTCTATGTTGGCCGTGCGCATGCCGATCCAGGGGAAGTGCGTGGTCAGGTTGTACCAGCGTTTGCGCTGCCCCAGGAAACGCGTCTGCGCCTGCTCGTAGGATAAATGCAGTCCCTCGTGAGCGGCATAAATGTCGGCACGCTGTGTATGGTGCAGCGCCCGGCCGGTAATTGACTCGAGGAAATCCAGTGAGTCCGAGATGGAGCGCACGATGTCGTGGTACTCGTCGCTCATCTTCGAATGACCCACCCAGTCGAGGTCCCAGTATTCAGGGTGATGCAGGTCGGCGAATCCGCCATCAATCAGGGATCTTACGAAGTTCAGCGTCAACGCGGCGCGTTCGTAGCCACGTAATATCAATTCCGGATTCGGCACGCGGTCCTCTGCCGTAAATGGATTGCGATTGACCAGATCGCCGCGGAAACTGGGCAGCGAGATGCCGTCGCGAGTCTCAGTATCCGCAGACCGCGGCTTCGCATACTGACCCGCCATGCGCCCTATGCGCACGACCGGTTTCTTGAGGCCGTAGAGCATAACCAGGCTCATCTGCAGCAGTATCTTGAGCTTGGCGACGATGTTTTCAGACGTGCACTCGTCGAAGCTCTCCGCGCAATCACCGCCTTGCAGAACAAACGCCTCCCCCCGCTGCGCCTTTGCGATCTGCTCCTTGAGTCCCTCGATTTCCCAGGTGGTGACAATCGGCGGCAATCGGCTCAGGTCTGAAATGGCACGCTCGAACGCAGCCTTGTCGGGGTAGGAAGGCTGTTGTGCGGCGGTGAGGCTTTGCCAGCTGGCTGGATGCCATTGCGCCCTGGCGACGGATCGTGTCACGTTAATTCCTGTCTGTGGTTGCGCGAAAAACGGCCGGCCGAGATCAATTTCGCGGACTATGCCATGCTACGCACGAATGTAACAAAAGTGTCTCCTGTAATCAGACGCTTACGCAAGTATTTTGAAAGAACCTGAAGAGTATGCGGGCCAGCGGGCGCTGGCCGGCGCCACGGGCTCAAAAGACGCTGGAAAGGAGCCAGCGACATTGGCACAATGCGCGGCTTCTGCGCGTCGCATGAAATCGGCGGCGCACCAACTGAATTGATTCGGTGACTCCCATGCAAGATATCCTGGTCCTGGGCGCGGGCAAGATCGGCGCGCTTATTTCTGGCCTGCTGGCTGAAAGCGGTGATTACCGCGTGCAGCTCGCGGACAAGGCCGAAGGTGCAGCGGACGAGGTTACCACTGCGCATGACCTGCCCGGTATCCAGGCTTTTACCTTTGATGCGGCCGACAGCGACAAGCTGAGGGCGCACGTCAGGAAGCATAAGCCCACGGCGGTTATCTCGGGGCTGCCCTTTTACTGCAACATCGGGGTCGCCGAGCTTGCTCGCAGCGAGAATCTGCATTACTTCGATCTGACGGAAGATGTCGAGGTGACCAAGGCAGTCCGCAAACTTGCCGAGGGGGCGCAGACTGTCTTCGTACCGCAGTGTGGACTGGCGCCCGGCTTTATCAGTATCGCCGCCAACGAACTGATTCAGCATTTCGACGAATTGCGGTCCGTCAAACTTCGCGTCGGTGCATTGCCGCAACATCCTAACAACGTACTCAAGTACTCACTGACCTGGTCCACCGATGGCGTCATCAACGAATACGGTAACCTGTGTCACAGCATTATCGATGGCAAGGAAGTCGATGTGCTGCCGCTCGAAGGGCTCGAGGAGATCGAAATCGATGGCACGTTGTACGAAGCGTTCAATACCTCCGGCGGCCTCGGATCGCTTGCCGAGACCTATAAGGGCCGTGTCGCGACGATGAATTACAAGACCATCCGCTATCCGGGACATTGCGAGCAGATGCGCCTGCTGATGAATGGCCTGAAACTGAACAACGACCGGGGAACATTGAAGCGCATTCTCGAGACTGCCGTACCGCAGACACTGCAGGATGTCGTCATCATTTACGCGGCGGTTACCGGAATGCAGGACGGCGAGTTACGGGAAGAGAACTACGTCAACAAGGTTTATCCGGAAGTCGTCGCCGGCCGGCTCTGGTCTGCTATCCAGATTACGACAGCGTCGGGCATTTGCAGCGTGATGGATCGCATCCTGCAGAGTTCCGACAAGTACAGGGGATTTCTCGCGCAGGAATCGTTCAGCCTGAACGACATACTCGAGAATCGCTTCGGCGAGTATTATGCACATGGCGGTAGCAGTCAGCTGTCCGCGGAACTGGTTGCACGCGGTGAGACCGGACATCAGCGCAGTAGCAAGAGGTAACAGCGTATGAATGAAATTTTGCAACGACTGGGTCTGTCTGATGACAATCCCGGCACCTGGTTGGGTTCGAACTCGCTCGAGGACAAGTCGGCCCCACTGATTGAATCGGTCAATCCCGCGAATGGCGAAGTCATTGCCAGCGTGCGCTCGACCACGCTTGCGGAATACGATACCTTGATCGCACACGCGCGGGAATCTTTCCGGTCGTGGCGCAAAGTACCGGCGCCTGCGCGTGGCGAAGCGATTCGTCTCGTTGGCAATGCACTGCGTGACCACAAAGATGCGTTGGGTAGTCTCGTGAGCCTCGAGATGGGCAAGATCAAGGTCGAAGGCGACGGCGAAGTACAGGAAATGATCGACATAACCGACTTCGCGGTCGGCCAGTCACGCATGCTGTATGGCAACGCGATGCATTCCGAGCGACCCGAACATCGCATGTATGAGCAATGGCACCCGCTCGGCCTCGTCGGCATCATTACCGCGTTCAATTTCCCGGTTGCCGTCTGGTCGTGGAACGCCGCCATCGCCGCTATCTGCGGCAACATCAGTGTCTGGAAACCTTCCTCGAAGACGCCGTTGTGCGGTATTGCCGTGCAGAAGATTTGCAATGCAGCGCTTGCTGACGCGGGATTTCCGGAAATCTTTTACACCTTCAATGACGGGATTCACCAGCTTGCGCAGAGACTCGTGGACGACAAGCGAATTGATCTTATTTCATTCACGGGTTCGACTGCGGTTGGCAGACAAGTCGGTGAAGGGGTTGCGCAGAGGCTGGGCAAGTCCCTGCTCGAACTCGGCGGCAACAACGCGATCATCGTTGACAAATTCGCGAATCTCGACATTGCAGTTCCCGGAATTGTGTTTGGTTCTGTCGGCACTGCCGGCCAGCGGTGCACGACGACGCGCCGTATCATCTGCCATGAATCACGCCTGGATGAACTGAAGGATCGCCTGGTTGGCGCTTATTCGCAGATACGTATTGGCGATCCGCTGGACGGCGATACCCTTATGGGGCCACTGATCGACGAATCAGCTATGGATTGCCTCGACGACGCCGTTGCGGCGGTCAAAAAAGCGGGCGGCGAAATCTTGTGCGGAGGATCGCGGCTGGATGGTCCCGGCAATTTCGTCGAGCCCGTTATCGCGGTTGCGAAGAACGATTGGGACATCGTGCAGACCGAAACATTCGGTCCGATCCTCTACTTGATTTCCTGCAGTAATCTGGACGAGGCAATTAGCTACCAGAACGGCGTTGTCCAGGGATTATCGTCCTCCATATTTACCGACAACCTGCAACATGCCGAGTATTTTCTTTCCAATACAGGATCCGATTGCGGAATTGCCAACGTCAACATCGGCACCTCGGGCGCCGAGATCGGCGGCGCATTCGGTGGTGAGAAAGAGACTGGTGGCGGACGGGAAGCCGGTTCTGACTCATGGAAAGCGTATATGCGCCGCCAGACAACGACGATCAACTATGGCAAGGATTTGCCGCTGGCACAGGGCATTAATTTCGATTTGTAGGAAAGGAATCGCGGCAAGATGCGCTCCTACGATATTTCTTCGAAGCAATTTTTGTCGCGGTTCTTGTGCACCCTGCCCGCTGCAAAAATCTGCCCGCTGATCGCCAGGTAGACGCCCGGTCCGGCCGTTTGCACTGCAGCTACAGCCATGCCGACATTGAATACCGCGTCGGTGGTCTTGAAACGGGCCGGGCTCAGCGCGCCTGTCAGGACGATGGTCTTGCCGGGAATGCCGGCCAATACATCGGCGGTCTCGACCAGCGTATCGGTGCCGTGGCTTATGACGTAACGCTCGGCAGCATCGTTCTCAATGTATTCCCTTAGTTTCCGGCGGTCGTCGTCAGTCATATCCAGGCTGTCTTTTTGGAACATTGAAACGATGTCGTAGTCAAAATTAACCAGACCCTCGCTCAATATGTGTTCGACCTGAGATTCACCGACCTCGAACTGACTCATTGCGTCGAAGTAAATCTTGTCAATCGTGCCACCCGTTGTTATGAATCTTATGAACATTGCGTCACGAACCGGCCTGGGGAATTCAAGCATGCCACGTCCGCGTGGCAGTCAAAAGACCCGGATGAATCATGACTCCAAGCCGCACCAGCCCTGTTATGATGAGCGTATGAGCAGATTCTCTCCCGGAACCTCATATTGGCTGCGGCGCGCGAGCGCATTGCTGGTGGTCACCGGCCTCGCATTCACCGGCACTGCAAGAGCCGAGGGAACCGCTGTCCTGCTCGAACTCGATGGTGCACTTGGCGTCGCCACCGCCGAATACCTCATCGGCGGCATAGAAGATGCCCAGGAAAGCAACGCCAGCCTAATCATCATTCGCATGGATACGCCGGGCGGGCTCATGGAACCGATGCGCGATATCGTGAAGGCTATACTCGGTTCGAGCGTACCGGTTGTCACTTATGTGTCGCCGGGCGGTGCACGGGCGGACAGTGCGGGCACCTACGTCTTGCTGGCGAGTCATATCGCCGCCATGGCGCCGACGACGCATCTCGGCGCCGCCACACCGGTTTCGCTGATGGGTGACGATAACAAGGACGATTCGAAACCGCTCAATCCCTTCGCGCCACCGACACCCGACGACGAAACTACGGAGTCCGGGGACGCGGATGAAGAAGAGTCCGATGCCGAACCACAGCCGTCGATCCCCGGCGGTGCGATGAACCGTAAGGTTATGAATGATGCGATCGCTTATATCCGGGGCCTTGCGGAGGCCCATGGCAGAAATGCCGACTGGGCGGAAGAGGCAGTGCGCACTGCGGCGACACTCACGGCGACTGAAGCGCTAGAGAAAAATGTTATTGATCTGATTGCCGCCGACCAGGAGGAATTACTGGCCGCCGTGCACGGCCGCGAGGTCAGTGTCAACAATAAGCCCTTCACCATCGACGCCGAGGCCCTCACTATCGAAAAAATTGAACCCGGCTGGCGTTTGAAAGTGCTCGGCACCATCGCGACACCCGAGATCGCTATATTGTTACTGATGGTCGGCCTGTACGGGCTTCTGTTCGAGGGCTATAACCCGGGCGCCATCATTCCCGGCGTTGCAGGCGTCATATGCCTGCTGCTTGCGGCATACGCGTTGCAGGTTTTGCCGGTTAATTATGTAGGACTCGCGTTGATTATCGTCGGCCTGGCATTGATCACGGCAGAGGCATTTGTACCCAGTTTTGGTGCGCTCGGAATCGGCGGTATCGCAGCGATAATTTTCGGTTCGATTATGATGTTCGACAGCGGCATTCCCGGTTTCGGTATCTCCATAGCATTCGTCACCGGTGTCGCGCTGGTTGCCGGATTATTCCTGCTGTGGCTAATGACCTTCCTGGTCAGGGCTCGACGCCAGGGAGCCGTGAGCGGCAGGGACAGGATAATTGGTGGCCATGGAGTCGCCCTGGAGGCGTTCGTTGGCGAAGGCAAGGTATGGCTCGAGGGCGAGACCTGGTCTGCAACCAGCAGGAAACCGGTAGAAAAGGACCAGGCGGTAGTCGTCCGAAATCTCGATGGACTCGTTCTCAGGGTTGATCCGGTGAGCACAGTGGAAGAAACCCGGATGGAATTACAAACTTGATATCAAAAAAGGAAATTCAATGGGATTAGCAACATTCGGCCTCATAGGTGCAATTCTTATTATCATCCTCGTCAATACGATCAAGATCCTGAAAGAGTATGAACGAGGCGTTATCTTTTTCCTGGGCCGGTTTTACAGGGTCAAGGGACCGGGGCTGATCATCCTGATTCCGTTTATCCAGACGATGACCAAGGTCGACCTGCGTGTCATCGTTATGGACGTACCGACGCAGGATGTGATCTCGCGCGACAACGTTTCGGTCAAAGTAAATGCCGTCATTTACTTCCGTATCGTCGATCCCGAGAAAGCGATAATCCAGGTTGCCAACGTATTCGAGGCGACCAGTCAGCTATCGCAGACTACGCTCAGATCGGTGCTTGGTCAGCACGAACTGGATGATATGCTTTCGGAACGCGACAAGCTGAACGCGGATATTCAGGCGATTCTCGATAAGCGCACCGACAACTGGGGCATCAAGGTTGCGAACGTCGAAATCAAGCACGTGGATCTCGATGAAAGCATGATTCGTGCAATCGCGCAGCAGGCTGAGGCGGAACGCGCGAGGCGTGCGAAGATCATCAATGCCCAAGGCGAAAAGCAGGCGGCTGCCATGCTCGCAGAAGCTGCGGCAATATTATCGTCTCAGAAGCAGGCATTGCAGCTGCGCTATCTGCAGACGCTGAAGGAAGTGGCCGGTGACAGGACCAACACTATTATCTTCCCGCTGCCGCTTGATCTCATCAAACCGCTCATGGAAATCGGCGATGCGCTAAGCAAGGACGAGTAGGAGCGGGTTGTGGGAGGGGCTTTAGCCCCGAACAATATTGGGATTCATTCGCGACTAAAGTCGCTCCCACAGCGCCGCAATGGTCACAGTAATTGCCGCACCGCCGAGATCCGAGTCAGCAATTGTTACGTCGCCGCCGTAAGACGCGGCGATGTCTTTTACGACAGCAAGCCCTATGCCGTGACCGGGCGCGGACTCGTCCAGCCGTGTGCCTCGTTGCAATAGTGCATCAGCAGCCTGTTGCGGTATGCCCGGGCCGTCATCTTCAACTGTCAGACTCATCCCCCCACCGTCCTGCTGCAGTGGCCGTATTGTCAGCCTGACGCGCTGCCTGCACCACTTGCAGGCGTTATCCAGCAGGTTTCCGGCCAGCTCGAGGAAATCACCGGTATCACCGTGAAAACGCATGCCCTCGGTAACATGAAGTTCGATCTGCGGACTTTTCTCGCTGTACACCTTCGACAATCCCTCGATGAGCCGCGTCAGCTCGTGTCTTACGGGCACTGACACGACACCCAGGCTTTTCGTATGAATAGTCGCCGGTTTCCGCAACTGATAGCGAACGATATCGTTCATGCGCTCGATCTGGGTTTCCATGCGTTCTGTCATTTCGTTTGATTCTTGCTCTGACAGTACGGCACGTATCGCCGCCAACGGCGTCTTGAGGCTGTGAGCCAGGTTGTCGAGTGTATTGCGATAGCGTTCCGAACGCGCTCTTTCGCTGCCAATCAGAACATTCATGTTGCGCGCAACGCTCGTCAATTCCGTCGGATAGTCGTCTGACAGGCTCTGTCGCCTGCCCTCTTCGACTTCGCTGATTTCAGACTCGATTTGCCGCAGCGGTCTCAACAGTCCGCGCATTACCAAAGAAATGGACGACAGCATGATCACCGCGACCGCGGCAAACCAGGTAAAGAGTTGCCGCCTGAATCTCGCGACCTGCGCGTTGAATGAATCGAGACTCTGGGCGACATTGAATGTGTAGGGTTTCAGCTCACCGTCATTGAGTTCCCACTGCACCGCGAGACTGAGCGACATCAACGGCGTACCATCCTCGAGCTGCAATCTGGAGAACTTGTTAGTGCCGGGTTCCGGGGACGGTCCATAAGGGACGTTCAGCCCGAGCGAGGATCGCGATGCCCAGACTGGCGTATCGCTGTTGTCGAACAAGGCGCCGTATAAACCTGACCCGAGGCTGCCGAATCGGGGTTCACGCAATTCGAGCGGCATCTCGAGCTCTCCCCTGGTATTGGGTTCTGCTTCGGCAATCAGCGTCATCAACATCCCGTCAAGGATATCTTCCTGCGCCTGTTCTCCAGCTTCACGGAAGGCGGAATCCAGCACCACGATCGTCGCACCGAAAAATAAAACGAGTAGCAGGGTGACGGAAATTAACAGCCTTGCGCTTAATGAGGACATAAGCGAAGGATCACTGGTCTTGATTACGCTCTAGTGCAAAGCGATAACCGCGGCCGCGCAGCGTTTCGATCGGCTGCAGCGTATTGTCGGGATCCATTTTTTTGCGCAACCGGCCGATGAATACTTCGATCACGTTGCTGTCGCGTTCGAAATCCTGGTCGTACAGACGATCGGTCAGTTCCGTCTTCGAGATGACTTGCCCGGCGCGAATCATGAGATGCTCAATGATGCGGTATTCATAGCTGGTCAATTCGATCCCGGCATCGTCTATTTTGAGTTCCTGCCTCAAGGTGTCGAGGGCCACCGGACCGGCACGCAAGGTCGAGGATGCCCAACCGCCACTGCGGCGCAGCAGCGCATTCACGCGGGCGGACACTTCCTCAAAATGAAACGGCTTGACGACATAGTCATCGGCGCCGGCGCTCAGGCCATCCACTTTGTCCTGCCAGCGATCGCGAGCGGTCAGAATCAGGATCGGGTACACCTTACCCTTGTCGCGGACCTCTTTTATCAGGTCAATGCCTGATATCTCGGGAAGCCCCAAGTCGACGATTGCAAGGTCCACGGGATATTCGAGGGCGAAATAAAGGCCTTCCTTGCCATCTGCAGCCTGTTCGATGCCAAATCCTGCATCGCGTAGCTGCCTGCAAAGCGATTCTCGCAGCGTCGCATCGTCTTCGATAACTAACAAGCGCATGCGGGATGCTCCGGATCAGCCGCGACGTTTGCCCGGAACCCTGACCGTCTTGACCTTGCCGTCCTCGGTAAGGACCTTGATGACGTGGGTTTCGCGGCCACCACTAACCTGGGTTACGGCACTGACGATGCGGCCATTGTACTGACGTCGCACCTGCTCGACGGCCTCGCTCAGGGTAAGGCCGTTGCTCTGCATTACTGAGAGTGCCGGTGGTGTGGGTTCCTGAGTGGCAGACGAATTGATCTGCAGCGCCATGCCCTGACCGCTGGCGGTCAACGCCATCGAGATCAGCAGTATTGTCGGCAAGGTGCGCATGGCGTTACCCGGGGTTAGTCGTGCTCTAATTCGCAAGTGTGGTATGTCACCGGGCCGATTGCAACGGTGACTGTCACAAGCCGGCCCGGTGAATATTTTCAACGGTTCTTAGAAGGGTGCAGGCCTTACGTCGACCCGGATCCGGATCCGTTTGCCGGGATCGTAGGGGGTCCTGGTGGCGTATTTACGGCCGTTGTAGGAATAGATCACCTCGTAGCCGTCGATCCGCTGTTCCTCGTGCGACTGATAACTCGTCTCACAACGCCGTATCGGGCGTGAATAATGGGTCGTATGGTAGGTCGGTGCATTCCTTGCGGTATTGCTGCCAATGCCAGCACCAATCAGTGCGCCAGCGATGGTGGCTGCGTCGTTGCCGCGGCCGCTACCAAACTGGTGACCGATGACGCCCCCCAAAATCGCTCCAAAAAGGGTCTTTCCGGCCTTGCCCGGCTCGTAATGCCTGGTCGAGTAGGTCTGTACGTCGTCCCAGCATTCCTTGACGGGCGTCGTTACGGTCACGTATCGAATAACCGGCTCAACGCTCAAAACACGGGCGTAATCGTGAACCACCCTGCCGTGTCCATAACTGTATGCGTTCCCCGATGCATTAGCCGGGCTAACAACCAGGACCAGCGACGCGATGGCGAGACTCGACATTGTCGTCATCCAGGGTTTCAGTTTCATGTCCCTTACTCCTTTCAGGTACGTGACCCGGAATCCACTCCGAGCCTGGGACGAAGCATAACCAGACCGCAATGAACCGTGGCTGAACACAAAACCCTTGCTTATTCCCCGAAACTGAATGGCTTATGAATGACTGGTCTTGGTCGCCTGCCAGTGCAGTTCGAGGGTCTCGAGGTCCAGGTCCTCGATAGCCTGCCCGGCTGCGATGATGTCCTGTTCCATCGAGCGAAATCGCTGTTCGAATTTTCTGTTAGCCCCGCACAGTGCCTGCTCGGGATCGATCCTGAGATGTCGCGCCAGGTTGACGATCGCGAACAACAGGTCACCGAGTTCCTCGAGCATGTTCTCCTCGTCGCCTGCCTCGCGGGCCAGCGCCAACTCGCCGAGTTCCTCGTCAATCTTGTCTCCGGGCCCGCTCGGGTCCGGCCAGTCGAAGCCGACTGCGGCAGCCCTTTCCCCCAGTTTCTCGGCTCGTTTCAGGGCCGGCAGGGCGCGTGCCACGCCATCAAGGGCACTGGAATGGACCTCCCTGTCCACTCTTTCGGCTGCCTTGATCTTTTGCCAGGAGCCTTTTTGCGGGCCCTTTTCCCGCTCTTGCGCCGTTCCAAAAACATGCGGATGACGACGGATCATCTTGTTGCAGATGCCGGTTGCCACGGCATCGAAATCGAAGGCGCCCTGCTCCTCTGCCATGCGGGCATGAAAAGCGACCTGAAACAGCAGGTCGCCAAGCTCATCCCGCAGGCCATCGAGATCTTCCCGTGCAATCGCGTCAGCGACCTCGTAGGCCTCTTCCACCGTGTATGGCGCGATGCTCGAGAAATCCTGCTGTCGATCCCAGGGGCACCCGGTATGCGGGTCCCGCAGCTTTGCCATTATTTCAAGTAAATTCTCGATAGATCTCATAACACATTATAATTATTGATTGTTTATCAGAACTTTCCGGAATTCGATGAGCATGCCCGCGGTCGCTCCCCAGATGCAATACTGGCCG
>SMVA01026750.1_pt1 | contig 18549 bp, 19 predicted proteins | sample 2456451 | NCBI WGS metagenome assembly SMVA01 (sample SAMN11095933, study PRJNA526329) | marine sediment metagenome | biome: Marine sediment; feature: Surficial sediment; material: Deep marine sediment; isolation source: Hadal surficial sediment | place: Pacific Ocean | collected 2014-05 | depth...
CCCATGGCGACGCGTTGGCGCTGACCGCCCGATAGTTGACTCGGCTTGCGCCGCAACAAAGGCTCGATATGCAAGAGCTTGGCGACCCGCTGCAGGGCTTCCTCACGCTCCTGGCGCGGCACGTTGCGTACCCGCATGCCGAAGGTGATGTTCTTTTCCACGGTCATGGTCGGGTAGAGCGCGTAGGACTGAAACACCATGGCGATGTCGCGGTCCTTGGGCGCCACATCGTTGACCACCCGATCGTCGATCAGGACGTCGCCGGCCGAGGCCTTCTCCAATCCAGCGACGATATTGAGCAGGGTCGATTTGCCGCAGCCCGACGGCCCGACAAGTACCAGAAACTCCCCTTCCTCGATGCTAATGTTGATGTCCTTCAGCACTTCGACCGGTCCGAAGTTCTTATAAAGTTTGCTTGTTTGCAACACCGCCATTTGACTCTAACCCTTCACGGAACCGGCGGTGAGACCGCGGATGAAATACTTTCCGGCAACGACATAGACCAGCAGCGTCGGGATCGCCGCGATGATCGCCGCGGCCATATCCACGTTGTATTCCTTCACCCCGGTGGTGGAGTTGACGATATTGTTCAGGGCCACGGTAATCGGTTGCGAACCGCCCTGCGAAAACGACACGCCGAACAGGAAATCGTTCCAGATATTGGTGAACTGCCAGATTACCGTGACCACGATCACCGGGGTCGACAGCGGCAGGAAAATACGCGTGAAGATGGCGAAGAAACCGGCCCCGTCGACCTTTGCCGCCTTGACCAACTCATCCGGCACGGTCACGTAGTAGTTGCGGAAAAACAACGTCGTGAAGCCGATGCCGTAAACCACATGAACCAAAATCAGGCCGGCGACGCTGCCCGCCAGGTTGATGGTGCCCAGCGTGATTGCCATGGGCAGAAGGACCACTTGGAACGGAATGAAACATCCGAACAGCATCAATCCGAAGATTACGTTGGAGCCGGGAAAACGCCATTTGGAAATGGCGTAACCGTTGATCGCCCCGAGCGCCGTCGAAATCACCACCGCCGGCACCACCAGCAATATCGAGTTCCAGAAATAGGGTTTGAGGCCGTGACAGCTGACCCCGGTGCAAGCACTCTCCCAGGCGGTTTTCCACGACGTCAGCTCGATCGCCTGGGGCAAGCCCAAAAGCGAGCCCGCGCGAATTTCCTCAAGCGACTTGAGCGAGGTGACGATCATCACGAACAGCGGCAGCGAATAATACAAGACGAACAAGCCGAGGATCAGAAACAACAGCGCGCGCAGCAATACAGGTGTCCACCCCCGGCCGGTCCGGCGCTTCGGGGCCGGCCGCATGAGGACGGCGTTGGTATCCGCGTGGCCGCTAGTCATGCTTGCGCCGCAATTCGGAATAGAGATAGGGGATGATCACCGCCGAGACCGTGGCCAGCATGACGGTGGCGCTGGCCGCGGCCTGGCCCAACTGGCCGCGGCTGAAGGCCATCGCGTACATAAAGGTGGCGGGCATGTCCGTGGCATAACCGGGGCCGCCGTGGGTCAGCGCGATGACCAAATCGAAACTCTTGATCGCCAGGTGCGAGAGCACGATGACCGCGCTGACGAACACCGGCCGCAGCGATGGGATGATGATATGGAAGTAGAGCCGGAACGGGCCGACGCCGTCGACCATGGCGGCCCTGACGATCTCTTCGTTGATCGAGCGCAAGCCGGCCAGGAACAAGGCCATGACGAAGCCCGACGACTGCCAGACCCCGGCCATCACCACGGTGTATATCGCCATCTCCGGATCGACCAGCCAGTCGAATTTAAAATCCGGAAATCCCAGGTCCTGAACCACCTTTTCGATGCCCAGGCCCGGATTGAGAAGCCACTTCCAGGCGGTGCCGGTGACGATGAAGCTGAGCGCCATGGGGTACAGATAGATGGTGCGGATGACGCCCTCGGCGCGGATCTTCTGGTCCAGCAGAATCGCCAGCAACAGGCCGATCAGAATCGCGATGGCAACGAACAGCCCCGTGAAGACGAACAGATTATCCAGCGCCACGTACCAGCGTGGCGTCGCGAACAGCTTGTCGTACTGCAGCCATCCGACCAGATCGTACTTCGGCAGGATTCGCGACTTGGTGAAGGACACGTACAAGGTCCAGCCGATGAATCCGTAAACGAAAAACAACACGGCCGCGAAAGACGGCGCGACCACGATTTTCGGCAGATGTCTATCGAGCAGGTTTTTCACGGCGTCCTCTGACACACGCCCGTTCGTGCTCGAACGCGGCGGGCGGCGGAAATGGACGACCCGGATCCGGTCCGTTGGTCGAGACCGGACCCGGGAAACGTCGTCCGCTTACAGAGAGTTCTTCACCGCATCGGCGAGCATCTTGGCTGCCTCGGCCGAAGACTGATCGGAGTTGAAGTGCGCGGTTACCACATCGATAATGGCGCCGGCCTGGGCATTGCGCATGGCCATGCCGTGAGCGAAGCTCGGCAGCAGGCCGCCGGAACCGCTGGCCACCTCCATATCGTAAGCCGAGCGCCGGGCACAATAATCGAAATCGCCCAGATCGACGTCAATGCGTGCCGGAATCGATCCCTTGGCCAGGTTGAAGACCTTCTGGAACTTCTTGTCCAAGATCAGCTTGGCGAGCAGGTTCTGCCCGGCCACCTTGTCGTCGCCCTTGACGTCGAACATGGCGAAGCTGTCGACGTTGTAGAGATAGCCGGTGCCCGGTGTCGGGGCGCAGAGGTAGTCCTTGCCCGGAACCTTGCCGGCCGCGGCAAACTCACCCTTGGCCCAATCGCCCATGATCTGGAACGCGGCTTCGCCGTTCATCACCATGGCGGTCGCCAGATTCCAGTCCCGGCCGGAGAAGTTGGCATCGACGTAGCCGCGCAGCTTGCGCATCTGGTCGAACACCTTGGCCATAGTGGCGCCGCCCAGGGTGGGCATATCGAGATCGACAAAAGCCTTGCGGTAGAAGTCGTTGCCGCCGACGCCGAGCGCCACCGCCTCGAACACCGTGGCGTCTTGCCACGACTGGCCGCCGTGGGCGAGCGGCGTGATGCCCATGGCCTGCAACTTGTCGGCGGCGGCGTTGAACTGGTCCTAGGTGGTCGGCATGGCGACGCCGGCCTTGGCCAAAACTACCGGATTGGCCCAGAACCAGTCGATCCGATGAACGTTGACCGGGGCCGCGCAATACTTGCCTTCGCACTTCATGTGGTTGGCAATCGCCGCCGGCAACACGCTGTCCCAGTTTTCCTCTTTGGCGATTGCGTCGATGCTGGTGGTCAGGGCGCCCTCTTCGTACCATTCCTGGATGCTCGGCCCCTTCATCTGGAAGGCGGTCGGTGGATTACCGGACAGGACCCGCGCCTTGAGCGCGACGCGCGCCGCGTCGCCACCGCCGCCGGCCACCGGCATGTCGGTCCATGTGCCGCCGGCCGCCCTGAAGTCGTCGACCAGCACCTGGATGGCCCGGGCCTCGCCGCCCGAGGTCCACCAATGGAGCACTTCGACCTGCGGTTCGGGCCCGGGCCGTGGTCGCGAGCATGGCGCCGGCGATCACGGCAAGAGCCGTCAAGCTCATGTTTTTCATGGAATTTTCTCCCCGTTGCGCTATTGATTTGTGATTCGGTTCCGACCGGCCAAATCGACCAGAAACTGTCACCTGGATTTAGCGGCATGTGCTGTGCCACGTCAATGCTGCCCAGCCCACGGTTGTGCCCCACCGATACCGATCCGGCGCCGAATATCGGCGGTCAGACCACCGCCTAAAACATGGTCTCGAGCACGCGATCGGGCGGGGTGTGGCCGTCGGCGAAGGTTTTGATGTTGATAATCACCTTCTCGCCCATGGCAATGCGGCCCTCGATGGTCGCCGAGCCCATATGCGGCAGCAGCACAACGTTCTCCATCTTGAGCAGCTTCGGGTTGATCGCGGGCTCGTGCTCGAAGACGTCGAGCGCGGCGCCGGCGATCTCCCCCGCCTCGATCAGGCGCGCCAAGGCGTTCTCGTCGATCACCTCGCCGCGGCTGGTGTTGACGATGTAGGCGTGGGCCGGCATCAGCTTGAGCCGGCGCGCGGAGAGCAGGTGGTAGGTCGCCGGCGTATGGGGGCAGTGGATCGAGATAATGTCCATGCGGGTGAGCATTTGATCGAGGCTCTCCCAATAGGTCGCTTCGAGCTCGGACTCGATATCCGGGTGCACCCGGCGCCGATTGTGATAGTGGATCGCGAGGCCGAAGCCGCGGGCGCGCCGCGCCACCGCCTGGCCGATCCGGCCCATGCCGATGATACCCAGGCGCTTGCCCCAGATGCGTTGGCCGAGCATGGAGGTCGGCCCCCAACCGGTCCAGGCCTCGGCGCGGACCAGACGCTCGCCCTCGCTCAACCGGCGCGGCAAGGCCAAGAGCATGGCCATGGTCATATCGGCGGTGTCTTCGGTCAGCACGCCCGGCGTGTTGGTGACCGTGATGCCGCGCTCCCGCGCGGTCTTGAGATCGATATGGTCGACGCCGGTGCCGAAGGAGGCGATCAGCTTCAGACCCGGCCCGGCCTGGGACAGGATGGCGGCGTCGATGCGATCGGTCACGGTCGGAACCAGGACATCGCATTCCTGGCTGGCCTGGACCATCTCGGCCTGATCCATGGGCTGGTCGCCTTCGCGCAGGCGGCAGTCGAACAGCTCCATCATGCGCGTCTCGATGGCATCCGGCAGGCGCCGGGTGACGATGACCTGGGGTTTCTTATTGGGCATGCGCGCCTTTCCAAGGAAGCCCGGGGCGGACCGGAATATCGCCAACTGCCATAGCAGGACGCGGGCGCCCTTGTCCAGGGCGCCGCGACGACCCGAGACCGCGGCCCGCATGGCGGTGCTTGACCCTGCCCGCGCGCGCGGCTAGTACCCGGTCATGACCGCACCGGCCGCCGCGATGTCCACGCCATTTCGAACCACCTGTCTGCTCGCCGTCCTGATCGCCGTCCTGATCGGCGCCCTGGTCGCGTTCGCACCCGGGCAAGCCGCCTTGGCCCAGGGTGGCGACGCGGTCAAGCTGGGGCTCGGACCCAGCGGCCTGCCGCTGCCGCGCTTCGTGACCCTGCGCGCCGCCGAGGTCAATCTGCGCAGCGGTCCGGGTGTCGGCTATCCCATCGAATGGGTGTTCACGCGCAGGGGCTTGCCGGTCGAGATCATCGACGAATTCGAGACCTGGCGCCACATTCGCGACTGGCAGGGCAGCGAGGGTTGGGTCCACCAGGCCATGCTGAGCGGCCAGCGCGGCGCCATGGTGGTCGGCGCGGTCCGGCTGCTGCGGCGCGCGCCGGAGCCCGGGGCCCCGGCCATCGCCGAGATCGAGATTCAGGTGGTCGGCCGCCTGCACCAGTGCCGCGACGCCTGGTGCCGGATCGAGGCCAGTAACATCGAGGGCTGGCTGCGCCAGAACGAGATTTACGGCACCTATCCCGGCGAAACATTCAACTAGAGCGTGAGGCGCTCAGTTCCGCGGCGGGCCGGGCACCCTCCAATTCGTTGCGGGCCTGGCGCATGACCGAGAGCCCGGCCCAGATCGCGAGCGCCGCCATCGCCAGGCCGACCGCCAGGTCGGGCCAGGCGGTGCCGCTCAAGACCACGCCGGCGGCGGCGGCCAACACCGCCAGGTTGCCGATCGCGTCGTTGCGGCTGCACAGCCAGACCGCGCGCAGGTTGGCGTCTTCGCCGCGAAACCCGAACAACATCAGCGCGCAGGCCAGATTGGCGACCAAGGCCAGCGCGCCGATGACGCCCATTACCGGGGCCTCGGGCGCCGAGCCGACGAGCCCGTGATAGACGCTGGCGCCGGCCAGGAAGACACCAAAGCCGAACATCACCGCGCCCTTGGCGAAGGCGGTGCCGGCGCGCCAGGTCAGCGAGCGGCCGAGCACGAAGAGCGCGACCGCGTAGTTGAGCGAATCGCCCAGGAAATCGAGCGCGTCGGCCTGCAGCGCGAGCGAACTAGCATGCCAACCGGCGCCGATCTCGACCGCGAACATGATCAGGTTGATGGCCAGCACCACGCCGAGCACCCGGCGCTGGCGGGCGATCTTGGGCGCTTCCGTGAGACCGCGGCAGCCGGCCATGCTAAGCGGAGCCCCGCTTGCGCGGCACCTGCCCGCCCGGGGGGCCGCCCGGATGCCCGCCCTGGGGCCCGCCCTGGGGCCCGCCCGAGGCGGGCTCCGCGACATGCTCGGCCATGTCCATGAGCACCGAAGATATGTGGGCGTCGTCGATGGCGTAGAAGACCTGCTTGCCCCGGCGGTCGGCGCGGACCAGCCGGCCGCCGCGCAGCAGCCGCAGGTGATGGCTGACCAGCGAGGGCGAGAGACCGGTCTCGGCGGCGATCTCACCCACCGGGCGCGGGCCCGTCAGCACCGTCATGAGGATCGAGAGCCGGCTTGGATCGCCCATCAGGTGAAACACCCCGGCGAGGGCGGCAAGTTGGTCTTGGGTCTGGGCCGTCGAGGTCATGTTTGCCGCAGGTTCCCGATTGCCATTTCCAATGCACCCCGCCAATCGCATGGCGCGGCTCTTCATACAAACATATGAACAGGTGTTTAAATATTCGATAAGTTGCGGGCAGTCAAGTCGGGCCTGGTGGATCTCGGAAAACCGTTTGGTTCAAAGGGGTCTTCTGGCCGAACTGGTGCTTCAGACCGGGCACGGCGACGCTGTTTTCGTATCCCGCCACCGCTTTTGGGGAGCCCTATGTCTGGGCCGGACGCTTCGAGGGTTACGGGTTCGGCACCCTAACCGATCTTGCGACCGGCCACTTCTTGTTGACGGCCTACGGTGCCGATGACCGGCGATTGCCGCCTCTGCCAGATGGTGTCCGCGGTGTCACAGCCGAGGCGATCGGCAGCATCGATCTCGCGAAAATGACGTTCTCGCCGGAGATTTTCTCGCCTGTCTACATCGAGCGACGCGGGGATAGGGGGGCGTTGCTTGGATCGGAGACCAGGTATCTCTCAGTCGAAGTCCCCGGCCAGCGCTTGGCGCACGGGGACGGGCAGGATCGCCATGTGGGCGTATTCGGGGTGGGAGAAACCGACCACGATTTCGGCCTCCGGGGCGCGGAACGCCGCCACCTGCGCGTCGGTGAAGGGGAAGTGGATGAATTGCACCGAGGAGGCTTTGCCGGCAGCAGAGGTCCGATCCACGTCTTCCTCGGGCACGCCATTTATAGTCTCGCCGCCGATGCGGATGAACGCGGTCTGCTCGACACCGCCGAGCTTGGCCAGAAGGGCGCCGCGGCGCACCGGGTCGTCGATCTCGAACATCACGGTCGCCACCAGCTCGCGCCCCTTCGGGATCAGCGGATTGAAGGCGCTGAGTTCGTCGGCGATTTGCGCCTCGCCGCCCTTCTCGATGAACAGCATCTCGTGAATCTGGTTCCACATGGTCTCGAAGTTCTCGAAGTAGAACGTGCAGACCGGCCCGACTTCGAGGCGGCGGTGCTTCTTGACCTCGACCAGCGCGCGGCGGCGCTCCTTGCGCGCGGCCGTGTAGTCCGCCATCGGCAGGATGTCGTCGCGGGTGATCTCGTGCTTGGCGGCCATCGTCTTGTCTCCTTGAACCATCCTAATTCTCGTACCCATAGGCCCGGGCGAACAGCTCGATCGGGTGGTGGGCGGTATCGGTATCGGGCTTTTCGTCGCCGTCCTGGCGTTCCACGCCTTGGAGCAGGTGCAGGCCGGCGAGCGGGCATTCCGAGGCGATCAGTTGCTTGCCGCTGTTCGCCACCTGGCGCGCCGCCGGACGGCCGACCTTGAGCGCGGTCTCGAAATGCGCCTTCATCACGCCCCAGGAGCCGCCGTGGCCCGAGCAGCGCTCGATCACGGTCAGCTCCGCGCCGGGCGTCAGGCGCAGCATCTCGGCCGCCTTGGCACCGATGTTCTGGGCCCGGGCGTGACAGGCCAGGTGCAGCGCGACCCCGCCGGGCAGCGCGCCCAGGCCCTCGGCCAGGCCCTCGGTCTTGGCGATGTCGACCACGTATTCGGCGATGTCGTAGGTCGCCTCGGTCAGCTTCTTGACGAGCGGTTCGTCAGGCAGGATCAGCGGCCACTCGAACTTGAGCATCAGCGCACAGGAAGGCGTCAGCGCGATCACCGCGTGGCCCTGGTCGATCCAGGGTTCCATCTCGGCGGCGACGCGGCGCGCGGCCTCCGCCACCTTGGCGATGTCGCCGCGCTCGAGCTGGGGCATGGCGCAGCACCCCGGATAGACGACCTGGGTCTCGACACCGTTGCGGGCCAATACGTAGCGGCTCGCCTCGCCGATGCCCGGATTGTTGTAATTGACGAAGCAGGTGGCGTAGAGCACCGCCTTGCGGCCGTGCGCCGGCGCCTGGGCGTCGACCTCGGGCGCAGACTGCTTGGCGCGCAGGACAAAGGTCTTGCCGTGGAATTTGGGCAGCGCCGCCTCGCGGTGCACACCGAGCACCGCCTCCATGACCGGGCGGGTCAGCTTGTTGCCGGTATCGCCGGCCCAGTTGACTAGACCCGGCGCCAGCGCCGCCAACTTGCCGTTGCGGTCGGTCTTCGAGAGCTGGGCGCTCATGCCATCGGCCTGGCCCTGTTTCAGCTCGGCTGCGCGCGCGCGCAGCATGAGGTGCGGAAAATCCAGATCGAATTCGTGCGGCGGCACATAGGGGCAGCTAACCATGAAGCAGAGGTCGCAGAGCGTGCAACCCGCGATCACCGAGCCGAAGTCGGCGCTGTCGACCGAATCGAGCTCGCCGGATACGGACTCGTCGATGAGATCGAACAGCGTTGGGAAGGTGTCGCAGAGATTGAAGCAGCGCCGGCAGCCATGACAGATGTCGAAGACGCGGCGCAGTTCCGCGTCGATCTTTTCGGCGTTCGCAAAGTCCGGATCCCGCCAGTCGATGGGATGCCGGACCGGCGCGTCCAACCCGCCCTCGCGCATGGCTCGATCTCCGGTTCAAAAACTGTCGGTTTAACCCGGGTCGGGGGCGCCCCGTCGTGGCGCACCCCGAATCCCGGGTGGAAAATCGCCCGAAGGCGAATCAATCCATCGAGTCGAGCGCTTTCTGGAAGCGGCCGGCGTGGCTCTTCTCCGCCTTGGCCAGGGTCTCGAACCAGGCGGCGATCTCGTCAAAACCCTCCTCGCGGGCGCTGCGCGCCATGCCCGGGTACATGTCGGTATACTCGTGGGTCTCGCCGGCGATCGCGGCCTTGAGGTTGGAGGAGGTGTCGCCGATCGGCTCGCCGGTCGCCGGATCGCCGGTCTCCTCGAGATACGCCAGATGACCGTGGGCGTGGCCGGTCTCGCCCTCGGCGGTGGAACGGAACACGGCGGAGATGTCGTTGTAACCCTCGACGTCGGCCTTCTGGGCGAAATAGAGGTAGCGGCGGTTGGCCTGGCTCTCGCCGGCAAAGGCGGCTTTCAGGTTCTCTTCGGTCTTCGAGTCCTTCAAATTCGGCATCATGCTCTCCCTATCGAATGGCGCTTGGGGATTGGACCGCGAGGATTGGCACCCCGGGACTAAGTGAACGGAAAATACTTGCGCGCGGCGGACCGCCGGCCCGCCCAACCAAATAAATAGGCCCCCGTGGGCCCCGTGTCAATAAATTAGAATCGTTCTAGGGAATATTTTAAACTTATGGAAGAAATGAACTATCCACGTTCATCTGAAACCCGGATGATGACGTCGACGCGTGACAGCCGGCTGCCCTTGGGCGGTTTGGGCAGATTGGCCAGGCGGACCTGATCGCCCGGAATGTCTTCGAGCCGGCCGCTGTCCTCGAAATAGAAGTGGTGGTGGTCTTCGACGTTGGTGTCGAAGTAGGAACGCCCGGGCTCGACCACGACTTCGCGCAGCAGGCCCGCGGCGGTGAACTGATGAAGCGCGTTATAGACCGTGGCGAGTGAAACCCGCACCTTGGCGGCCAGCGCCTCCTCGTGCAGTTGCTCGGCGCTCAGGTGCCGATCGCCGCCATCTTGCAGAAGCCGGGCCAGGGCCAGACGCTGGCGCGTCGGCCGGAGGCCCACCGCCTTCAGCCGCTCGATCAGACCGCTATAGGGACGCTGGTTCGCCATGTCCCGAAATATAATGAGTTGGGCCGAAATTTAAAGGCTAATACAGTCGATTGAAGACTTTTCTGGAATGTCTTTAATCGACTAAAACTGCGCCTCCTGGTCCGCGCCGCGCGCCCGGATCGCGCGCGCATTCGGGCTATCCAGGCGATTGCCGCGTGCCGGTGCTGTGTTATAGTCCGGCGCACGATGCGCCTGGGCAACAGACCCCTGACGAGCAGGCCTTGCTGCGGCGGCTGTTTTCGTATCCGCGTCAACCGTTTCACACCGGGGGGGCCTTCTTGTCCGAGCAGAAAAGCAGCTACAGTTATGAAGACCTGCTTGCCTGTGGCCATGGCGATCTGTTCGGTTCCGGCAACGCTCAATTGCCACTGCCGCCGATGTTGATGTTCGACCGCATCACCAAGATCGCGGAGTTCGGCGGCGAGTTCGGCAAGGGCGAGATCGTGGCCGAGTTCGACATCAAGCCGGATCTCTGGTTTTTCAATTGCCACTTCGAGGGCGATCCGGTGATGCCTGGCTGTCTGGGCCTGGATTCGCTGTGGCAGTTGGTCGGCTTCTTCCTCGGCTGGATGGGCGGACAAGGCCGGGGCCGGGCGCTCGGCGTCGGCGAGGTCAAATTTACTCGGATGGTCTTGCCCACGGCCAAGCTGGTAAGCTACCACCTGAGCCTGAAGCGCGTCATGATGCGCAAGCTGGTGCTGGGAATCGCCGACGGCACCATGAAGGTCGATGGCGATCCGATCTTTCAAGCCAAGAGTTTGAAGGTCGGCCTGTTCACCACGCCCGAGGCCACCTGAGCCAGGGTCGCTCGAGGACCACAAGATGCGACGTGTCGCCGTTACCGGGCTGGGAGTGGTTTCCAGCATCGGCAACAACAAAGCGGAGGTGCTCGACTCGCTCAAGGCGGGCCGCTCGGGCATCCGATTCTGCGATACCTATGCCGAGATGGGTTTCCGCAGCCATATCCATGGTGACATCAAGCTCGACGTGGGAGACGTGCTCGACCGCAAGGTGCGCCGCTTCATGGGCGATGGCGCGGCCTTTAATTATATCGCCATGGCCGAGGCGATCGAGGACGCCGGCCTCGACGAGGCCGAGGTCAGCCACGAACGAACTGGGCTGATCGTCGGTTCGGGCGGGCCCTCGACCTCGAACCAGGTCGCCGCCGCCGATATCGCGCGCGAGAAGAGCCCCAAGCGCGTCGGCCCGTACATGGTGCCGCGCTGCATGTCGAGCACCAACTCGGCCAACTTGGCGACCGCTTTCAAGATCAAGGGTTTGAGCTATTCGATTTCCTCGGCGTGCTCTACCAGCGCGCACTGCATCGGCAACGGCTGCGAACAGATCCAATTGGGCAAGCAGGACATCGTGTTCGCCGGCGGCGGCGAGGAGGTGCACTGGTCGTTGACCGTTTTGTTCGACGCCATGGGCGCGCTGTCGAGCAAGTACAACGACACGCCCGAACGCGCGTCGCGCGCTTACGACAAAAACCGTGACGGCTTTGTGATCGCCGGCGGCGGCGGCGTGGTGGTGCTCGAGGAACTCGACCACGCGCGCGCGCGCGGCGCCAAGATTTACGCCGAGGTGGTCGGCTACGGCGCGACCTCCGATGGCGTCGACATGGTCGCGCCCTCGGGCGAGGGCGCGGTGCGCTGCATGCGCCAAGCGCTCGCCGGACTCGGCAATACCAAGATCGATTATATCAACGCTCACGGCACTTCGACGCCGGTCGGCGACATCATCGAGCTCAATGCCATGCGCGAAGTATTCGGCGCCGACGTGCCGCGGGTCAGCTCGACCAAGTCGCTCACCGGTCACGCCCAGGGCGCCGCCGGCGTGCACGAATCAATATACTCCCTGCTTATGCTGGAGCACGACTTCCTGTCCGCCTCGGCCAACATCGAGGAACTCGACCCCGAAGCCGAGGGCGTGCCGCTGGTGCGCGTGCGCGAGGACGACGCGGGCTTGGACTGCGTGATGTCGAATAGTTTCGGGTTCGGCGGCACCAACGCGACCCTCGTGTTCCGAAGGTTCGAGCGTTGAGTCGGGAGGCCAAAGCCCGGCCCGCCGGGACCGGGACCGCCGGAACGGGGACCCCCGAAGCGGCGACCGAGACGGCGACGGAGGCGGAAATGCCCAAGCACCCCTCGCTATCGATGGCCGGCAAGCGCGGTCTGATCATGGGAGTCGCCAACGACCGCTCGATCGCCTGGGGCCTGGCCAGGTCCCTGCACGGCCGCGGCGCCGAGCTCGCCTTCACCTATCAGGGCGAAGCCTTCGGCAGCCGGGTGCGGCCACTCGCCGAATCCGTCGGATCCGAGCTGGTGCTGCCTTGCGACGTGGCGCGCGAGGACGAGATCGCGGCGGTCTTCGACCGACTTGGCCAATCCTGGGACGGTCTCGACTTCGTGGTCCACGCACTCGCCTTCTCCGACAAGGAGGAGCTCAAGGGCCGCTACCTGGACACCAGCCGCGCCAACTTCGCGCGCACGCTCGAAATCTCCTGCTTCTCGTTCACCGAGATCGCGCGCCGGGCGGCGCCGCTGATGAGCGCGGGCGGCGGCCTGCTCACGCTTACTTACCTGGGCGCCGAACGGGTCACGCCCAACTACAACGTCATGGGGGTCGCCAAGGCGGCGCTGGAGACCAGCGTGCGCTATCTGGCGGTCGATCTGGGTGAGCGCGGCATCCGGGTCAACGCGATCTCGGCCGGGCCGATGCGGACACTGGCCGGTGCCGCGATCGCCGATGCGCGCTTCGTCTATCGTTGGAGCCGGGATCACGCCCCGCTCGCGCGCAACGTGCTCTTGGAGGAGGTCGGCAACGCCGGGCTCTACCTGCTCTCCGACCTCGCGCACGGGGTCACCGGCGAAATCCACCACGTCGACGCCGGCTACAATACCATCGGGATACCGTCGCCTCGCCGGATGAAGCGGAACGAGTAGCGGCCGGAAACCCCCCGTCAAGCTCTTATAACTTCTACAGAAAATGCCAATTAAAGGGGACTGTCCCCTTTAATTGGCGTCCCCTTTAATTGGCGCCCTTACCCCAGCGCCTGGGCGATCGTGTCGGGGCGATCGGTGATGATGCAGTCGACGCCGAGGCGGATCAGGTGCCGGGCTCTATTTGGATCGTTGATCGTGAAGGCGGCGAGTTGGTAGCCGGCGCGCTTGACCTTGGCCGGTGTCTTGGCCCGGAGCCGCAGGCCGCGCAGGTGCAGGCTGGCGCATTGCAGGGTCTCGGCGGCGGCCTCCCAGTCCCGCGGCAGGCGCCAGGCGATGAGCGCGCGCGGCAACGCGGGTGCGCGATCGCGCACGACCTCCAGCGCCTTGCGGCTGAAACTGCTGATCAACGGACCGGACCGGTGCCCCGGCCAATGGCGCGCGACCGTCTCGACCACCGCCGCCGCGGTCGCCGCGTCGCGGCGCGGAGTCGGCTTGATTTCGATGTTGGGCGTGAGGCCGAGCTCGACCGCCAACGCCAAGGCCTGTTCCAGCGAGGGAATCGGCTCGCCGATGAAACCAGGCGCGAACCAGGCGCCGGCATCGAGCTTGGCGAGCTCGGCGAACGGCGTCCGCGCCATCGCCACCTTACGGCCGGTGATGCGCTCCAGATAGTCGTCGTGGAACAGCACCGGCACGCCGTCGCCGCTCAGCATGACGTCGAACTCGATCCAGGTCACGCCCATGGCGGCGGCGGCGCGCAGGCCGGCCAGGGTGTTCTCCGGCGCGACCCCGGCCGCCCCGCGGTGGCCCATGACGCGTGGTAGCGTGAGCGGCGGGCTTGATCTTATCGAGGTTTCGCTGTCGCGAGCTGGGCGGCCGAAATCACGCCGGCCGCCCGCACGCAAAGCGATCATCTGCGCCTCGGATGAACGAGGGCAATGCGAACGCTAGCTGGCTTCGGCTTCCACCTTGCCCTCCAAGTCTTCGCCGGTCGCCTGGTCGACCCGCTTCATCGACAGCTTGACCTTGCCGCGGTCGTCCATGCCGATGACCTTGACCCGGACCTCCTCGCCCTCCTTGACCACGTCACCGACCGTGCGCACCCGCTGCGGGGCCAGCTCGGAGATGTGGACCAGGCCGTCGCGCGGGCCCAGGAAATTCACGAAGGCGCCGAAGTCCATGATCTTGACCACCTTGCCCTTGTAGATGACGCCGACCTCGGGCTCGGCGGTGATCGAACGGATCCATTCGATGGCGGCGTCGCCCTGGCTTTGGTCGACGGCCGCGACCTTGATGGTGCCGTCGTCCTCGATGTCGATCTTGGCGCCAGTGGTCTCGCAGATCTCGCGGATCACCTTGCCGCCGGTGCCGATCACTTCGCGGATCTTGTCCTTGGGGATGGTGATCACGGTAATCCTGGGCGCGTGGTCGGACACGCCATCGCGGGCATGATCCAGCGCCTTGGACATTTCGCCCAGAATGTGCAGGCGCCCGTCGCGCGCCTGGTTGAGTGCGATCTCCATGATCTCGGTGGTGATCGAGGTGATCTTGATGTCCATCTGCAGCGAAGTGATGCCGGCATCGGTGCCGGCCACCTTGAAGTCCATGTCGCCCAGATGGTCCTCGTCGCCGAGGATGTCGGAGAGCACCGCGAACTCGTCGCCCTCCTTGATCAGGCCCATGGCGATGCCGGCCACCGGGCGCTTAAGCGGCACGCCCGCGTCCATCATGGCCAGCGAAGCGCCGCACACCGAAGCCATCGAGGAAGAGCCGTTCGACTCGGTGATCTCCGAGACCACGCGGATCGTGTAGGGGAAGTCCTCTTTTTCGGGCATCAGAGCCTTCATCGCCCGCCACGCCAGCTTGCCATGGCCGATCTCGCGCCGGCCCGGCGAGCGCAGGAAGCTGGCCTCACCGACCGAATAGGGCGGGAAGTTGTAGTGCAGCATGAAGTGCTCCCGATATTCGCCCGCGAGCGCGTCGATAATCTGCTCGTCCTGGCCCGTGCCCAGGGTGGTGGTGACCAACGCCTGAGTCTCGCCGCGGGTGAACAGGGCCGAGCCGTGGGTCAGCGGCAGCACGCCGACCTGGCAGTCGATGGGCCGCACCTCGTTGGTGGTGCGGCCGTCGATGCGTTTGCCGGTCTTGAGAATCGTGCCGCGCACAATCTCGCTTTCCAGCGACTTGAAAACCTTGCCCGCAACCGCGATTTCGGCCTCTTCCTCGCCCAAACTCTCGATTGCCGCGGCCTTGACCGCGCCGACTTTGTTCTGGCGCGCCATCTTTTCGGGCTCTTGGTAGGCCGCGATCAGCTGGTCGGTGAACTGGGCCGCGAATTTCTCGTGCACGCTCGCCGTCTCGGGCGCCGGCTCCGAAACTTCGCGGGGCTCCTTGGCGCAGGCCTCGGCGAGTCCGATGATCGCCTCGAGCACTGGCTTCATGGAATCGTGACCGAAGGCCACGGCACCCAACATGACCGCCTCGCTGAGTTCCTTGGCCTCGGACTCGACCATCAGCACGCCCTCGCCGGTGCCGGCCATTATCAAATCGAGCTCGGAATCGGCCATATCGGTCGTGGTCGGGTTGAGGAGATACTCGCCGTCCTTATAACCGATGCGACAGCCGGCGATCGGACCCAGGAAGGGTATGCCCGAAATAGTCAGGGCCGCCGAAGCGCCGACCATGGCGACCACGTCCGGGTCATTCTCCAGATCGTGGCTGAGCACGGTGCAGATGACCTGGGTCTCGTTCCTGTAGCCGGCGGCGAACAGCGGCCGGATCGGCCGGTCGATCAGCCGCGAGGTCAGAGTTTCCTTTTCGCTCGGCCGTCCCTCGCGTTTAAAAAACCCGCCGGGGATCTTGCCCGCGGCGAAAGTCTTTTCCTGATAGTTGACGGTCAGCGGAAAGAAATCGATGCCGACACGCGGCGTCGGTGCGCCGACAGCGGTGCACAGCACCACGGTCTCGCCATAGGTCGCGAGCACGGCGCCATCGGCCTGCCGCGCGATGCGGCCAGTCTCGAGGGTAAGCTTGCGCCCGCCCCACTCAACCTCTTTGGTGTGGGTAGTAAACATTATATCTTCGTCCTTCCAACATGCGGCCGGCATCCATGGGCCGGACCAACGCAAGGGGCACCGCGCGCGATCACGCGCCGCCCCTTACGTAGGCCCGGCCTCCAATCGGCGTCGCCCCGGCCGGATCGCGACACCGCACAGTCGTGTGTACCTGTTGCAAATATTTTCGTGGCCCGTGCCCGCAACCCTGTCGAACCGATCATGGCACCAGAGCGAAGGCGCAACTCCAAGTTTCGCGCCGCCGTTATCGGCGCAGTCCCAGACGCTGAATCAGCGTCTCGTAACGGGACTGGTCCCGGCCCTTGACGTAGTCCAAGAGGCGCCGGCGCTGCCCCACCATGATCAGGAGACCACGGCGAGAGTGGAAATCCTTTTTGTGGGCCTGCAGATGCTCGGTCAGGTTCTTGATCCGTTCGGTAAGGATAGCGACCTGGACCTCGGGCGAACCTGTGTCGCCCTCGTGAAGCGCATACTCGTGCACCACTTCAATTTTTCGTTCAGCCGTAATCGACATCGTGTGATCTTTTCCTCGATAGCTAAATGTTGAGTACGCGGACCGGGTGAATGTCGCCGGCTTCGTAACGGACCAGAGCCACCGGCTTGCCGCCCATGGTGGCGTAGACGATAACCCCGTTTTCGAACCCCCGGATACGCTCGAGATTGGCGCGGGCCAACATGGACACCGCTTGTCCGCAGCGCAGGCGATTTGCCTCGATCTCCGTCAAGGCCAGCGCCGGGATGTCGTCCAGCGCGGTCTCGATGGGGAGCAGGGCTCCCGAAGCGGCGGCACTATGCCCCAGGGCCTCCAAGGATTCCAGTGAAATCGCATGATCCTGGGTAAAGGGCCCGGCGCCGGTCCGGCGCAGTTCGACCACATGGGCGTAACAGCCCAGAGCCGCCCCCAAGTCCCGGGCCAGCGAGCGCATATAGGCCCCTTTGCCGCAGATGACCTCGAAACTGGCCAAATCCGCCCCCTCCCGGCCCGCCAGCACCAGGCTGTGAATGGTCACCGGGCGCGCCTTCAGCTCGAAGACTTCCTGGGCGCGGGCACGGTCGTAGGCGCGCTGGCCGGCGACTTTAATCGCCGAATAGTTGGGCGGCACCTGATCGATGACACCCTGGAAGCGGGGCAGAACCTCCTGGATTTCGGCCTCCGCCGGGCGCCGGTCCGAAACCGCGGTGACCGCGCCCTCGGTGTCATCGGTCGCCGTCGCTTGACCCCAGCGCAGGGTGAAACGGTAGGCCTTTTCGCCTTCCATGACGTAGGGCACGGTCTTGGTCGCCTCGCCCATGGCGATCGGCAGCAGGCCGGTGGCCAGCGGGTCCAACGTGCCGCCGTGGCCGATTTTGCGGGCATCGAAGACCCGGCGCACGCGGCCCACCACCTGAGTCGAGGTCAGCCCCAATGGCTTGTCGACCACGACCCAGCCGTTGACCGGCTGGCCCTTGCGGTTACGTGCCATGGTCGTCATCCGCTTCATCGGACTTCGTTTCATCCGGCCCTGGGGCACCCGCTCCCGAGTCTGCGGCCCTCGAGTCTGCGGCCCTCGAGTCTGCGGCCTCGGAGTCTGCGGCCCCGGAGTCTGCGGCCCTCGAGCCTGCGACCAGGTCGCGCCGAACCCGTGGCCGCTCGAGGATCTCGTCCACCCGGCGCGCTTCATCGAAGGAGCGGTCGGGCGCGAATTCGACGCGCGGCACATGACGCAGGGCCACTTCCTGGGCGAGCCGGCTGCGGAAGAACCCGCCGGCACGGTTGAGCGCGGTGACCGCGGCCTCCAGGCCGCTGCCGCCGAGCGGCACGACGAATGCGGTCGCGTTCTTAAGGTCGGGGCTGAGCCGGACCTCGGTGACAGTCAGGTTGAGATCGGCGAGCGAAGGATCGCGCAATTCGCCGCGCGCGAGGATGCGCGACAGCGCATGGCGCAACTCCTCGCCGACCCGAAGCTGCCGGTGGCTCGGCGCCTTGCCGCGGCGCGCGGATATCCCGATGTTTTGGTTCAAGCGTTATCAGAGTGGCCGGGCCTGCGCGGGCGATAGCGGCGCAATGGCACCGCACACCCGGATGCTAGAGCTCGCGGGCCACCTCCTCGATCTCGTAGCACTCGATGCGGTCGCCGTTCTGGATATCGCCGTAGTTCTCGAAAGCCATGCCGCATTCATAGCCTTCCTTGACCTCCCGGACCTCCTCCTTGAAGCGGCGCAGGGTTTTCAGCATGCCGTCGTGGATTACGATGTCATCGCGCAGCAGGCGCACCTTGGCGCCGCGCTTGACCTGGCCTTCGGTGATCATGCAGCCGGCAACCTTGCCGGTTTTGGTAATGTTGAACACCTCGCGAATCTCGGCGTAACCCAGGAAATGTTCGCGCCGAGTCGGCGCCAACATGCCGGAGAGCACCGCCTTGATGTCGTCGACGATGTTGTAAATAATTGAATAGTAGTGGA
>SMVA01249841.1_pt1 | contig 18545 bp, 14 predicted proteins | sample 2456451 | NCBI WGS metagenome assembly SMVA01 (sample SAMN11095933, study PRJNA526329) | marine sediment metagenome | biome: Marine sediment; feature: Surficial sediment; material: Deep marine sediment; isolation source: Hadal surficial sediment | place: Pacific Ocean | collected 2014-05 | depth...
TGCCAGGCCCTTTTTGCAATTGAGGGTTAGTTCGGCAAAGTGCGTTTCCAAAATGGCGAATGAATCATCCTGGACTATTTCGCATGTATAAGGTTCGCATCGCTTACTCTCGAAGGCGGTAACCAGGTTTCTCCCGGAGTCTGCCCAGAGCGAAGTCGAAGAGGTTGAAATGACAGGAGAGTCGTTATTGCGACCAGGGCAAAGTCCGCCAGAGCGAAACGAAGTGGAGAAATCTCTCAATGTTTCAATCGATTGTTCTTGAAATGTTTCTCCTTGCCAAGCTCCTGCCTGGGAAGGTACCTGTCCCGGACACTTTGACTCCGATCGCATTGAATCCAAATCCTGTCGTCCAACGGATTCGCGCATTGGCGGGGATGACATCTGTCTTTCCTCGTCCGCAGAGGAATCGCTGAGTAAATCTGAGGTAATCAAAGCAGGGTTGCTTCCTGGCTTAGCATGAAAGTTATCCAGTTCTTGACAATACGTTTCCCATCGCTTCCGCGAAATATGCGTCCGAAAATCGCTGCTCCACAAATAACACAAATACCGCCAGTCATCATCAGACGCATGAGGTTTGTTGCGCAATTCATTGTAAAGCTTCCAGCAGGAGGTGTTTATCTCAAGATCATTCTTTCCCGTGACCGCCCAGCGTGTGATGTTGTATTTGCCCTGCTTTTTAACGGGAACCGGCTGCTGAGTTGATGCCAGATTCAAGCGGTTACCGGCGCCGGGAAGATGTAGATTTTCGAGGACTTGACGAGGCCGGACAAACTCAATTTTCTCATCGAGCAGCAGTCGAACCATTAATTGTTCAATTCGTTTCCATTCGTTCTCATTGCCCAATTCGGCCTCGGTGTGGTAACGGTTCGGTCTGAAATTGAAAATCTCAACATCATTACCATAGAGCGGAAAAAAGCGGGGCTGATCGGAAAAAAGAGTACTGAGATAACTGAGGTACTTATCCATATCCATGTCGCCATGGACATACCGTTGGAATTTCTGAAAGGCGATTGAGTTATTCCAAAGCAATGGAATTTCTTCCCCGTGCTGACCACAAGCATACTGGGGAAGGTAGCGCCATTCCGAATCCCACTCCGGATGATATCGCACCGGGTTGTCCCATTCCATGGTCACCGCTTTATAACCGGCGTCGATATAGTGCTGTAAAATACCTGCTGAGTAGGCCTGCTCGTTGACCAAAGCAACTTCTGGGACAACACCTAAAAGTTGTTTATAGATTTGATTTCCGAGACGCAGGTTAGCTGCGTTCACTTCGGCGGGAACCAAAGGAGCGATGACTTGAGCATAGCCGGACCCGACAAATTCACAAGGTCCGCTGCTAATCAAAAAACTCAGCTCGTCAATCCAGCCGCGATCGATTGCTTGAATTTGCTCCAAAGTATAGCCCGAAGCCTCGATCCCGAAAGGTAAGTTAAACCTGCGGGCCAGGCGCAGCAACGGCCAGTAACAGCGCTTGACGACTTCGCGGCGCTGATCTTCTTCAATAGAGGAATAGGCTAGATTAAGATGAAAAATCAAATAAAGTTTTAAATCGCACATTTAATTATTCCACTTCAAATTCAACTGTAGAAACGGCCTTTCCGGCAGTCCGAATAGCCTCGGTTCGCGTATTGCCAGAACTTACAACCCACCCACCTCGGTCAGCGTGGCATTTTATTTCTGAAATGCAATCCCCTGGTTCGTAAGTTGTGACAAGCTCCGAAATCCCCAAAAGGGATTTTGCCTCTTCGACATTGTTGATTCTAGACAATTTCCCTCCGCTAGGAAAAAAGTAGCGCACCGCAACCGACCGGTTTCGTGTAGGCTGCAAACTCTCTACGTCCGGATTTTGGCCATTGGCAAGCTTAAGAGCTGCTTTTAAAAGATTAACCCCAGTTGCCTTCGGGACCAAACACGAAGAAAATTTTCCACCGCTGATACGTCCGGCGATTTCGATGATTTTCGCTCCCTCTTCTGTATAAACCATATCCCCCTTTGCAACTGAGTTATTTATTCCGAGAGCTTTCACTCCTTGCGAAAATAATTCGATGATTTCTTCTTGGTGACTTTTCGATAGGGCAGTAGGAATGGTCGCGCCGTTTTCGATAATATAAGGGAAAAACCGATCGATAAATTCGTAATTTCGATCGGCAAATCCGGTGACATAAACATTTCCCTCGTAAACCAAACCTTCAATACTCACTTGCGGGCCCGATTCAAACTTCTCTAAAAGAACACCAGACTTTTTTACATTTTGCCTTGCATAGTCAAACGCTGCTTCGAAATCGCTTTCTGGGTTTATTTGTAAAATGCCTCTGGCACCGCAATTATCGTTGGGCTTAAGCACCATTTTGCAATTGAATTCGTGAACATGACGTTTCAAATCTTCAGCACATTTCACTTCAAAGAAGTCCGGAACTGCCAGACCTCGTTGATACAAAACCTTTTTCATTGCAAATTTATCGACCGTCAGTTTAGCTGAGTCAACATCAATGCCTGGAGTCCCTAAAAACTTTGCAACTTTTGCACATGAAACCGGAATATCGCATCCTACCAACAAAACCCCAGACAACGGTTTTCTAAAATGATATTCGGCAACAAAATCCAGCAGCTCGGTTTCATTACCCGGGTCCAGAGAAAAATGCTCGTCTGCGAGCCTAAAGCATGGGGCGGCCCCAGATCGGTCTACCGTGACTATATAAAGTCCCAACTCTTTCGCCTGGATGAAAGCTTCACGCTGGGGAATTCCAGCAGGTAACAAGAGGATTCTATTCATTTGTTAATTAAAATTTTCTTTATCGTAAAGTTTTACAAGTTGAACACCACTCGAACCAAGATAGCTGAGTTGCTCCTGAATCTCTTCCTGATATGCATAACTGGATATAATAATGCTGCTCCCTTCGAATTCTCTAAGGTTCTGAGCAGGCTGGATTTCATGGCCAAGCAGTTGTTTTCCCTGTTTGGCGGGGTCAGCATCAAATATGCCAACGAGATCCAAGCGTTGAAAGTCAAATATCTCTAACAATTCCAGAGTATTATGGCCAGCGCCGTAAATGGCAATTCCTTTCTTAGGCACAAGATCTTCTAAGATGCAATGAATCCGGTCAAGAACTTTTTGGCGCATCGAAAGATAGCGCTGAGTTTTGTCTATAATTTGATCGCAGCCCTGATAATTAAAGTGCGGTTTGGGCTCGCAAAAGCTAGCAAGAACTCTCAGATTATTCCCTTGCTGTTCGACCACCTCAGGAGAAAATCCGGCAGTTTCCAGGGTTGCTAATAACGTATCCTTAACAAAAGTAACCAGGTGTATTTTTTTGAAGATGATGCTTAATTGGCAGTCTCCGAAAGTGGGAACCTCAACAAATAATTTGCCACTCTCATTCAACTCACTTCGAATTTGCCTCAGAATCGTGACTGGATTTCTAATGTGCTCAAGAACATGAAACATGCAGACTAGATCAAATTTTAATTCTGAATTCGGGAGATCTTCATATCGGCCTGTAAAGACATCCAGTCCATTCTCTCTTGCAATACTAGAAAGCTCGATTGAAGGTTCAACCCCTCTGACTTCTGCACCGGTTTTCTTGAACTGATTTAAAAAATCACCTCGTGCGCAGCCAATTTCGATTACAGTTGACAACTTAGAAGACTTAATATGTTTGTGCAAAAAATTAAGCCGCGAAGTAACCTCTCCCAGTTGCATTGCCGTGCTATCGTGATAGTCTCTGGCATACTGCTGCCGATAAAATTCGGTTATTTCCTCCTCGGACATAACAGGGTTATGGTAAATTAATCCGCAAACGCGGCAAATAACGTTACGCCCAGTTTTTTCTGTTGGCAGCCCAGTATCGATAAACGTAGAATCGTTAGAGCCACACAAACAGCAGGTATTCTTTTCCATAAATCTAATCGAGCATCTCCCAGGAAATCAATTTGTCCTCAGGGATATCAACTTGAGTTCTTTTGCCAACAACTTCGTGGATTTGTCGCGCCGGAATTCCTGTTCCAGGATTCTTTGTAGTAAGCATTTCAGAGCTGATAACATCGCCTGCATTTAAAGAGCGAGCAGTCACCAGAGAAAAATGATATTTTTTTCGAGTCTCCCACTCCTCCTTAGTAACCGTCTTTTCTCTTGTTCCCAAGGCTTTTTCCGTTTGGCGAATATTCTGCACTAAGTCCGCTAAACCATTCATGTCCTGGGCAAAACCATGATCAAACCCTTCCGCATTTCGATTCAGAGTAACATGTTTTTCAACAGAGAAAGCACCCAGCGCTACTGCTAAAGATTCGCCCGTATTTTCGGTTTCGTGACTGGAATATCCGACAGGAACACCATACCTTTCTCGTAGTGTTTCGATCACCCGGAGATTAGCTTTTTCTATGGCATATGGGTAAATTGAAACGCAGTGATAAAGACCAAACGGGACGTCGCCACGGGTCAGTAGGTCAACCGCCTCATCAATTTCCTCCAGGTACGCCATCCCTGTTGCTAGCAAGACCGGCAGCCTAATCTCGCACAGATACGCTATCAAAGGCTTGTTCGTCAAGCAGTGGCTGGCGATTTTGATAACCGGACAGCCAATTTCCGCCATTTGATCCGCGGAAAGTTTATCGAAGACGGAGGCGAAAAAAACCAGACCAAGGCTTTCAGCGTAAGCCTTCAAGTCTTTGTAAATCTCCACATCGAATTCGATATGGTTTCGAATTTCACGATAGGTCTTACCAAAAGAGGGAAAGCGATTATCCGAATCATCGAGCAAATATCTAATTGCTAAATTGTCCACATCTCGCTTCTGAAATTTAACTGCGTCAGCACCGGCGGCAGCGCATCTTTTTATCAGCTCTCTGGCTGTTTGTTGGTCCCCATTGTGACACAATCCGATTTCGGCCACGATGAATACGGGTTTGTTGTCGCCTAATATAATACCGTTTGCTAATTCAAGATTTGTCATAACAATGATTCACGTAAAATTTTTTTAATAAGCCCGCAAGAAAGGTTTGAATTATCACATAATCATGATTCGGATCGAAGGTCATAATAATAACAGGCGCTTACCCATTCAAAGGATAAAGGCGGATATTCTTGATTTCGGGGAATAATTTGTTTGCACTCTTTGCGATATCGGATTGAATGAGTTGACTGCGCGAAGTCACCACAACAGAGTCAACTTTGCTTGAGGAGAACGTTTCCGGAGCATGAATTTGAAATCCGTCCAACTCTTTATTCTGTTTACCCGTGTTTACGTCAACGATGTAAGCTTTTTTATGAAAGAGTTGTCGCTCAGAATCATTCAAAAGTACCAATATATCGAGTAAGTCTTGACCACATCCCCATACAATTAATGGATTAAGACTTGCTCGATTCAATTCATCAAGCAAGATCCGTTTTGCACGTGCAGCACCGGCATCAACGGAATCACAATGATTAACAAAAAGTTTCGCAACTTCATCCTCAACATGGGCTTTGCGATATAATGCTCTGATAATTGGATAATCGTGCTTGGTAGTGCTTTCCACTTTGATTGCTTCCAAACCTAACGAAATACATAATCGATTTATCACGGAGATGCTAAACTGACTTACATGGCCAAAATGAAGTGTTTGAAAAATAGACTGCTGGCATTGGGACATGGCCTCGACAGATGGAACCTCGATAAATAGATATCCACCGGGTTTGGCTAAACTCAACAGATGATTTATGAAATTTCGCGGATCGACGGCGTGTTCAAGAACATGACATGCCAAGATTAAATTAGCTGAATTCAGCAGTCCTGGAATCAAGTGCGGCACCTGTTCAAGCATACAAGTGTGATACTCGAGAGGCAAGTTTGAAGATTTGACATGATCGAAGTAGGTTGATGAAGGCTCAATACCGATTCGTTTATCGAATTCAGTTAGGATCAGTAGCAAATCACCATATGCTGGTCCGACCTCAAGTACGGTATCATAATCAACACCATTAATATATTGCAAAATAAAATCTTTTCGCTCCTGAATAATGGGTGTTCGAACGTCGAAGGCATCTTGCGCCAGGCCTGGTGATTGGCGATAATGGACTTCATACTCATCGAAATTCAACATTGGATGTAATTTAATGTATTCGCAATTGCGACAAATAACATATCTTAGTTTCAAATACTTGTGATTATCATTTAGCCACCAAAGCGGATGCAATACTTCTTTATGGTAAAGTGTTTGCCAGTCATTTGAATCACAGATGCAGCAATTAGATTGAGTCATACAAAATTTCTCTCCATAATAAAATTCTTAAACTATGCTAACGCAAACCTATAAATCACCATACCCGGCATACCATCGTTTTGTTTTTGAAAGATCCCGAATTTTCCGATCAGCAATCAGAACGTACAGAAAGCCAACCAACGTAAGAGCCGCCATTGGAATGAAAAAGACAGCAGACAACAAAGTTTTCAAAAATAAAGTCCATAAAGTGGATTTTTTGATCTCAATAAGTTTCCAGTCGGTGCTACAATGAAACCAGTTTCGAATTTTCAAAAGCGGCAAAATCGCAAGAACATTGCCAAAACCGCCAATTCCAGCTTGCATATGTGGAATGATCACAGAATGAAAGTCAGATTTACGGATTTTCTGAATGTTCATTAAACCTATCGTCATGAAGCTATAATCCCGCCGTGAACGTGTGCAAAAAACCTGTTTTAACTCACTGAGTTCTTTAACACGATCGAACTGTTGCGGATTAGTTAGGACGGAAATTTCTGCCCCACCGAACTTCTCGCCAATTTCTTTGATCAGTTTTAAAGCCAGGGGAACCTGAATTGTTCTGATAATTAGAATTTTCATCGGCCTTTGGCATTTAATGAAATGGATAAATTATTGACTTGCTGTTGAGAGAGAGGTATTCTTTCTTTCATAACATAATGGACTTTTAGCCAACCCGAAAACCATCCTTTGAGTAGCGTAAATCTCCAGGTGTCAAAAACGTGAAAGACCGTGATCCACGCTAGCTTGAACAGAAAAATCAAAGTTACCGAATTCATTGGAAAGAACTTAACAGCAAAAAACAAGGTTGACCTGCAGGCGGTGATATCTGCAATCTCGGATCGTCTGAAAGTTGCGGGATCACCAACCGGCGACCAATGATGAAACACGTAGATATCGCTAAATTGTTTACCAGTGTAGCCCATTAGCATTGCCTTTGCGCTCACGCTTGACTCAAAAGGCGCTTCTCTACCCCATTCTTCCCAATAGCCATGAGTCTCAAAAATTTCCCTTCGATAAGCGCCGCCGCAGCCTGACCAGTTGTATTTTTCAATGGACTGCCTCTCATCTGGTATGTGCGCCTCATCATGGTAATGCTTAATGTGCACGTCATAATTATATATATCGAAAACTACAAGACCTAATTTTTCATCTTTCTCAAATTCAGAAACCATGCGCACAATCGCTTCTTTTCCGGGAAAAGAGTCGTCGTCTATTGAAACGACATATTTACCTTTTGAATTTGCGCAGGCAATATTTCGCGCCGCGATGGCACCATGATTTCTGGTTAGCCGAAGAAGCTTGACCCCCGGAAATTGTTTCTCTATCATTTCCGGAGTGCCGTCTGTACTGCAATTGTCAGCCACAATAATTTCGATGGGCCGATATTCCTGCTCATGCAATTTTTCCAGCGTTTCCTGAACCACGTCTTTGCGATTTAGCGTTGCAAAGAAAAAACTGACCAGCGGTTTATCCATTAGCTTACTAATTCTCTTTCGTCTTGAGAAACGACCGTTATCCGGGGGCTTCTTCGAGTATCGAACTGCGCTTGCAAGAACTCTTTCATGATCGATTTATGCTTTATCGGAGCAATGAATCCATCAACATCCAGGTCTGAATGGTATGAAGTGTATGTTTGGGGACATCGACCCATGACTTCTTTAAAAGTGTTAACGGCAAGGCTGAAAGCCAGTGAGAATTTACCCGGCACAATCGTATAGACATCTCTTTCAATTTTATCAATTTTATAAAGGTAGTTTCTCCTAGCCTTTGATGAAAGGATCTCGCTTTTGGTGCTAAAATATAGTCTTGTAAGTTTAGCATCCGCCATTTTGGGGAAGACGGTCTGTGCTTTTTCAAGCAATTGATGACTGGCCCGCCTGATTGCCTCGCCATCATTTGGGGGTGCAAAATAACCTCCGCCAATCAAAGAATATTCCCTGCCTTCGACAGAATGCTTGAGATGATTAATTGTCTGATCCATGAACGGCGTCAGGCGAACTATATTAGAAGAGCAAACCGCGGGCGCGACCACCAGCAAAGGAGACAAAACAGATTCAATTTTGATCCTTTCTTTTGATTGCTCTTGCAAAGCTTTACCGGATGCCAGAATAAGTCTGTTGGTTGCAATGGTGCCGTTATCATACACCACTTCAATTCGATTACTTTTCTTGCGATAGTCAAGAAATTTGGCGCAGGATAGGAATTCTCCCCCGTTTGATATCAGGCTTTTTGTCAAATCGGAGATAATGCTATAGGCGTTCATTGGACAGTCATAACTTTGCATCGAAATATGAGTGGAAGCCAAAGTCAGTTCATCATTTTCAAAGTTTTGCAGGTGTTCCTCGGAATAATCAAACCAGCCTGCACGAGGAATCCAACGAGAAGCACACCCCCGTCGCCAGTCATATTTGTAAAATCGATTGTGCCTGGAGACAAACCGTTTGATCGCCTTACCCCAGGATAGCTTCATCACCATTTTTCTTGCTATTTCATCAATCCGTTTTACCTTCCTTAATGAAAAGTCGTTATCATTAGTTGTAGCAATCGCGTACACCAAATTATCCTGGCGGAACCAAGCATTCTGGCGGTTTATTTTGACTAACTTGCCCTCACCATCGATGCGCAGATTCATCCCGTTAAAGTCACGGTAATAATCCAGCACATCCTCGATGCCACCCACAAGTGTTCTAAAAAATTGAGTTTGCGGAAGAATCGCATACAAACTGCCAAAATGAAACCACTCGTGATGCAGGCCGCTGGTTTCCATGCACAATTTCTCCTGCTTTTCAAGCAGCAGAGTCTTCAGGCCAGACCTCGCGAACATTTCAGCTGTGGCTAACCCGGCGATACCACCACCCACGATGACGACTTCGTACTTTTTCATTTATCGAATACATTCCCCAATCGCGGTTGCGATTTGCCGAACATCTTCGGAGGTTGTGCCGGAAGTTATGGGTGGACAAATATGCTTCGGACAAAGCTCCGTTGCAACTTTCACATCTTCTGGATCAAACCGGACATCTTTGAAGACCGGTTGCATGTGGCATGGAACTTCATAAACACTTCCACCGAGTACCACGCCTCTACTCTTGAATTTTTCTTTCAACTCGCCGACTGTGACTTCATTCTCAATCCGAATGATAAATTTGTACAAACTGGCTCGGCCCATGTGGCTGATTTCACAAAAATCAATTTTGCTTTCCTTTAAAAATGGCATCAGGACATCGACGGCCTGCCTTCGAACAACGATCATCTCATCGAGTTTGACCAGTTGCACCAGACCCATGTACGCCTCGATTTCCGACATACGCCAACTATTACCAAGGTCATAATGAAGCCCGCCGTAATTCCCGCCTCGCTTCCCCTGGTTGCGAAACGATTTTACCCGGCTTGCTACTTTCTCAGAGTTCGTGGTGATCATACCACCTTCGGTCGTGGTCATTACTTTTGTTGGAAAGAAAGAAAAAGCTCCACCATCAGCAAAATTTCCGGCCTTAATTCCATTGAGCTCGCTGCCGTGGGCATGAGCGCAATCTTCGATGAGGAACAGATGCTTTTGTCTACAAAACTCCACCACTTTTTCGAAATCCGGCGGAATGATACCGCCGATGTGAACCCACAACACGCCGGCAACGTCGGGATGCTTTTCAACCGTAAATTTTAAAATATCCAGATTGGGAACAAAATAATCGATGGTCATATCCATATACACCGGTGTGCCGCCGGCTCGTAAAATCGCCGCCACACTTGCAAAATTCGTATTGGTTGGAACCGCAACCCTGCGATCTTTCGCGCCTTTTATCGTCAACAAAACTTCCAGCGCCGAGGTGCAGGAGTTTAAGCTTACGGCGTATTTACTGCCGACATAACCGGCAAATTCGTGTTCAAACTCGTCGGTATACTTAGCCAGAATAAGATTTCCGCCATGAAGAATCTCGCCCAGCTTCTCTTGAATGTCTGAAATTTCCCGGTCGGTTAAGTCTAAGTAGAAGGGATTGATCATTGTTATCTTCCTTGATTTTAAAATTGGAAGAGGCAATCCTTTTTCCAATCTTCCAGAATGCACTTAGTTATGATTGTGCATGAAAATTATGAGTTTTCTTTAAGACTTCTGAATCCTCGATATTATCCAGGCTGACTTTCGACATTATAATCTCAGCAACCCGCTCCACTCCCAAACCGTCAATCCAGGACTTTCCTGCCTGGCTCAACTGAGCACGTACAGTTTGGTTGGCCATCAAATACCCTATCTCATTGACAAATTTTTCCGTGTTAGACGAATAGGCAAGAGCGTTAATGCAAACACTTTTTCCAGCCATGAAAACGACAATGTTGCGGTCGCCGGGCGTCAAAGCATCGATAACGACCGTCGGAACACCCAGGGCGATCAACTCGTACGTCGTAACTCCAAAGGTGGCAATGGCCAGCTGAGATTCACTATAAACCTTGTATGGATCCGGTGGATCAAATATGATTTCACAATTCTTTAGGCCATACCCGGCCAGTTTGGTCTTAAAATTGGCGCGATCGGCGAAGGGTCCCACTACAAACTTAATTTTAACCGCTTCACTGATTTGAGACAGAGCTTTGACCAAGGGGTCGGCCAACTGACCCCTTCCGCCAGCCGTGACGACAATCCCCTCTTTTTCTATATCTTTATTTTCCCGCCAAAAATTTATTCTTCTATTGAGCAGCAAATAATCTCTCCCCCAAATAACGTCAGTTCTTTTATTACCCGAATTAGCCGCCAACCCCCTGCGACAAACAGTCGGAATGATAGAGGTAATAGCGCTTTCACCCTCATCCGGAAGGTAGTCTATTGCAAATTTGGGTAAATCAATTGTTTCGATAAGTTTCAGCCAATGGTCCAGCCACTCGCCCTTGTCACTTTTGATATCGAGAACGATTGCGGAAATAGAATTTGGTTGCAGCAATTCCCTGGTGATGGTGTCCCGTTGAGTCTCTAAGCTCCAGGTTGTGAAAACAAAGCCGTTTTTTTTCAAAATTTCCTTGGCAGCCAAGTCGTCATTTATACAAAACACGACCTTTAGAGACTGCGATTCCTTAAGTTCCAGTGACAAAGCGATGCTGCGGGATAAATGCCCTAAACCAATCTCTTTTCCGGCATGCGTGATAAAAGCGACGGTCCGGCTCTTTTCGGTAAGGCCCCTCTGGTGAACATGATTATTTAGCAGCTTGATGTAGGGCTTCGAGTCAACAAGATTTATGACGTCATATAAATCGACAATGTCACCGTTTTGTAAGTCAGAATAAAAATAATCCATAAAATCCAGGTCAGCCATCGTATCAACAGACATTCTGAAATCATGCCGCTGAAATACCGTTTCCGGTACAATTTCAACCCCCTGAAATCGTTCTTCGTATGAGAAAAGCACCGAACCCGGATGCTCCTTATGGTGCCCGGTGGTAGAAAGTTGATCGAGTTTTAGCCATGCTGCGGTGCTATAGAAACCGATCCCTTCATGGAGGCATTGGTATTTTGATTTATCAATGTATAAGTAATCTGCAGCATTTTGTCGCAACTGAAGCACGCCGCGTTCAATAAAATCCGGGTGAATGAGAGGACAATCGCCGGAAATAGTGACAATATGAGTGGCATTAAAATGTTGTGCCGCGCATGCAATTCGTCCGGTAACGTCATTTTCGTTATCATCAAAATAAGTCTCCACTCCAAATTTCCGTACATATTCTGCCAACTCCTGATTCTCATCCTTAGAAGTAGTGGCCAGAACGATTTTATCTAAGGCCTTTACTTTTTTTAATCGAGCGACTATATGGTACATCATCGGCCGGTCGTTAATGAGGCGCATTTGCTTGCCCGGTAAGCGGGAAGAGGTCATGCGTGCGATGATGATGGCTATAATGTTTGTTTTCATAAGGTTTCTGCTTGATGCTGGTTGCCTGATGCTTTGATTTCCGCTTTTTCTCGCCTTTCTTCCCGTTTTTCGTTTCTCGCTCTTTTATCGTCTCTGTTTCAAAGGTCGCAGGCCATCTTCCGGGTCCGCGCGCCAGTCGCGATCCGGCAATTCTACCGGAGCTGGGAGTTTCTCCCCGGTGCCGTCGCTCAGCAGTCCTTCGTTGATCGTTCGAATAACGTGTTCAATGCTTCCTGGCAACCAGCAGTGTCCGGTTTCATACTCTGCTCCCAGACCCTCCAAATCAAGGTGAAACTCAATTGCCGACGCTTGCCACTTATGGACAGCCCGATATATTACACCCGGGGTTACTGTGTGATCAGACCAACCAGCCTGCACGTGGAAATTATGCCGCAAGGTTTCTATTGCCGCCAGATTTGCTTCCAGAACCGGAGTCGGATAGCCGGATACACATTGAAGTAAAGTCAACTCATTACAGCCGGTGTTGCGAAGTATCTCCACAGCATTCCGAATTTCTTTGAGAGTAGCCATGCCCGTTGAGAGAACGACCGGTTTATCTGTCTTGGCACATTCGATGAGCAAGTCATTCCACAGCAATTCATAGGATGCAATTTTATAAAACTGCACATAGGGAAAAAGTTCTTCGACCGCCTTAAGATAAAACGGTGTGCAGGCAAATTGAATATTAGCCTTCCGGCAAGCTTCTGTTAATTCAGGCAGAAACTCAACCGGCAATTCCCAATCTATGCGCCGGCGGTGCTCTTCGCTGGCCTGCAGAACTTCCGATGTAAATAGCTGGTCAATTTTAAACAACTGGAACTTAACAGCAGCGCAGCCGATCTCAGCTGATTTTTCAACAAAAGACAGACAGCGATCCAGATCGCGGTTATGGTTGCTTGAAACTTCGGCTATGAAATTAACAGGCATGGTTTACCTTCCAACAACTCTAAAATAAATTCTATGGCTTCCTCAACATCTTCGTCGTCTAGATTTGGATGAATAGGCATAGAAAGATTGTCTTCACAAGCTGCTTCCGCAACCGGACACAAACCTGTGCCAGTGCCAAAGCGAGTCCGGTAAAAAGGATGCAGATGCACCGGAATATAATGCACATTCACCGGCAGTCCATTTGATCGCATCGTGTTAAATATTTCATCTCTATTCGTTTCTAATTCTTCGAGTCTTAAGTGGACAACGAACAAGTGGTAAGCGTGAGAAACATCGCTCGAAACTCCAAGAGGTTCAACATGGGGTGTTTCTGCAAAAGCTGAAGTATACTTTGTCGCGATTTCCTGTCTTCGGGCAATCCATTCAGGAAGACGCAGCAACTGGCTCATTCCCAAAGCACATTGGAAATCAGTCAGCCGGTAGTTATATCCCAAATCGATCATTTCATAATACCAGGTCCCAAGCGCTTCTCGCTGGCGATGGTCAGAATTAATTCCGTGGTTGCGGAACCGACGCATTTTTTCAGCAAGATCAGAATCGCTTGTGGTGATGACGCCGCCCTCACCGGTGGTCATATTTTTCACCGGATGCAGACTGAATGTACTCAGCTTCGCCAAAGTACCGACCGCTCTATTTTTGTATTTTCCGCCGAGGGCATGGCAGGCGTCAGCGACTAAAGATAGATCGTGTTTCCCGGCAATTATTTGTAACGAATCGTAGTCGCACGGCTGGCCTGCATAATCAACCGCAATGATCGCTTTTGTCTTCGAGGTAATTTTTTCTTCGAGAAGCTCCGGGTTGATTAAGAGTGTTTCAGCGTCAACATCGACAAAAACCGGTGTGCCGCCCTGGTAAACCACACAGTTGGCAGTTGCAGCAAAAGTTACCGCAGGCACTAAAACCTCGTCGCCGGATTGAATGTCGAGAGCAAACATAGCGGCATGCAGGGCCGCTGTGCCGTTGCTTACTGCAACTGCTTCCTTCGCCCCGACAAAATCCGCGAACGCAAGTTCAAATTCGCCAACCTTCGGTCCGGTCGTCAACCAGTCGCTTTGCAACACCTCAACGACTGCTTCAATATCGCGGTCGCTAATGCTCTGTGCTCTGAGGAACCGGCTCATTTCTCAAACTAAATCCCAATTGATTTTCTATTAAATCTCGAATTTCTTCCACGGTCAAAAAATGGACGTTGTTGCCGCTGGTGTAGGTAAAGCCATACTCGATAGCTTTGGGCGCCTTACCATTACTTGCAACTTTGTATTTCTTCAAGTCCTGAAGCGACGGCAAGATCACAAAGTGATTTTCATACTCAACCGTACTCATCGCATCATTAGCCGTAAGGAGGTCCTCATGAATTTTATCTCCCTGACGAATACCGATAATTTTGAGCGGACACTCCGGAGCGATTGCCTCGGCAACATCCGTCACCCGATAAGAAGGTATTTTTGGAACAAAGATTTCTTTGCCGCACATCCCTTTAATGTGTTGCAAAACAAAATCGATCGCCTCTTCAAGCGTAATACTGAAACGGGTCATTCTTATATCGGTGACCGGAAGAAAACCTTTCGCTCGATGTTCGATAAAAAAAGGAATCACTGAGCCCCGGCTGCCCAGGACATTACCATAGCGCACAACGGAAAACTTAATATCTTTTCCACCGCGGTAGTTATTGGCTGCAATAAATAGTTTGTCGGCAGTCAATTTAGTTGCGCCGTAAAGGTTGATTGGCGCGACCGCTTTGTCCGTTCCCAGAGCTATAACTTTCTTGACCCCGGTATCGATTGCTGCTTCAATCACGTTCTGACTGCCGATGATGTTGGTCTTGACTGCTTCGAAAGGATTGTACTCAGCAGCGGGGACCTGTTTAAAGGCAGCGGCGTGCACAACAATGTCCACCCCTTCCATGGCCCGTTTGAGGCGTGCGAAATCGCGAACATCGCCAATGAAATACCTGATGGGAAACTTGCCGTTGACCGGCCAGATCTGCTGCATTTCGAATTGCTTTAGCTCATCGCGACTGTAGACAATGAGCTTCTTCGGTTTGAATCGTGCCAGGACCGTTTCGACAAATTTCCGTCCAAACGAACCCGTACCGCCCGTAATAAGTATGACTTTGTTATCCAACATAAATTTATTTGAATTTGGGTACAGAGCCGCCATGTAAATCACATGGCGCTCAAAGTTAAGCCCCCCCGACAACACAATTATCGTCCGAATGTCGGTGAATCTAAATTAGTAAGATTTTAAGTTTGGCTAACAAATTTATAAAAACTAAAATCTTAGGGATTGGACTAGTAAAGTGTTCGAGAGAGGACTCTTTATTCACGATACTATGAAGCTCTGCTTTGTGGGAACATTAGCCAGCAAAGCATTTTTATTTTTGAACCAACGATGGTAGGTTGCTTCCCACTTGTTAATATGCCGGGAAAGCAAGCGATTTTTTTTGACATAATAATACGCATTTTTACCTAGTTGAGGAATGCGCCCCGGGTTGCAGATTAAGCTTTTTAGGCACGCCTGGAATTCCGGCTGATCTGAGAATAGTAAACCAGTCTGTTCATGCCGGATCGAATCCGAATAAACCGTTGTGCTGGCGATGACCGCACACCCGCGACTGGCAGATTCCAGAAACTTCACGTCGGACTTCGAGCGGTTAAAGGTGCTGTCAGATAATGGAATTAAGGAAATATCAAAACAGGAAAGCATTTCCAGATATTGTTCATGGCTTGCCAAAGGGAAATATTTTTTGTTTTGAGTATCCAGGGATTCATAAATTGCTTTATCTCCCATTATCCAGGTCTCTATTTTATGGCCGCTGTTTTCCAATTCGGCAATCACGCGATTATAGGCATCTCTTACAGTTTGCCAATCCAGCCAATGGTGCTCTCCTGCTGCATAGCCAATTATCAGCGGACGACCTTTCATTTTCCTATCAACCAGAAGAGGCAGATGCTCGAGCTGATTTTCCAAAACCGTAACTTCCGGGTGAAACTCGGAAATAACTCTGGCGAGATGATGTGTACTGCATTGAACCGCGTGACTAGACGAAATGGCTTGCTTAATCCGGTCACTAAAATCCCCGGGAACCATTCTCGCAAAACTGGAATCGGGATCTAGATTCAATAGATCGTCATCAATTTCGTAGATAAGGAGAATTCCAACCTGGTTTACAGCAGTGAGTAATTTAAAAAACTTGCGGGACATGGTCACTCTTTGAACGATCAGCATGTCTCCGTTCTCGAGGAGAGATCTTAGAATTTTCCCGTCCATTTGTTCGAATGCGGTCACTTTAAGATTTTGGGAGCGGGCTAAGTGTTTACCGGGAGCCCAGAGGCGACAAGGAGCGCAAACCGGGCTGGTTGCGAATTGAAAAATGTGGAATCGCTCTTTCATGGAACGGCGTTTTCGTACCCGCTTTTCTCGCTTGTGGAATTTACTTTTTTGAGAAGCTTTTTGAATCGCACTAGGGTCGCTTGCAAATTAAGCAGCGTGCTTAGGTGAGGTTCTAACGCTAAGATTCGATTTAGCTGCTCTGTGGCATCATTCATTTGTTGTACCAGAATTAAGTTTCGAACCAGAAGTTCACCGGTTCGAATCGAATCGGGATAAAGTTTCAAAGCATATCGCAACGAATCGATTGCCTTTTCATAGTTTCCGACCCTTGACTGAGCCCAGCCATTGAAATAATGTGCCTGATAATGGTGCGGATGATCTTGCACTGCTTGACTCAAGATCGAAATTGAATCTTGCGCAGAGTGTGACTCTATTCCCGCTACAAGATTTGTTGCAATTGCTAAATCTCTGGTCCGCTGCAATTCTGCCGAGATTGATGATACCTCAAGCTTCGGGCGTTCAGAAAAAAAGCTTTTGTATTTTTCAATCCGCCCTTGCCAGTCGTGCTTGCTCGCAAGTCGGTTTTCCTCGACCCAGCAGCGAGCCTGTTTGGCCATCTTGGCTCTTTTCTCTCTATCACTTCGCAAACTCTCTAACTTTGCAATCAACTCTTTACTATTATCAAAAAACAAGATCGTTTCATCTTCCTGGCCAACTTCGAGATAAGGTCCAAAGCGGCTGCTCAGCGGAACGGCTTCACACGAAGCATACTCTAAAAACTTAACGTCCGACCTGCAGGCATTGAAAGCAGTCGGCAATAATGGTGCAATCCCAACATCCAGTCCGGATAAGAAAACGAGGTAATCATTTAAACTGCCGGGATGATAAAGGGATAATTGTTCAGAAGGCACCCCGGAAAACAGTTGCTGAATTTTCTGCGAGGCCATAATCCCAAGACGAACGTCAGGATGCTGAATAACCCAGTCGGTTAAGGCAGGTACATAAGCCTGGAGATCGGCTAAGTGACGAACCGAGCCACCCCAGCCAGCAGTAAATGTTCCTGAATTATTGTCGGTTGACTTCGGGTCGTTTATGTGTTCAACGAGATTTGGAAAAATAAAAAAATTGCTGTTCAAATGTTCATAGCGTTGTCTTAATGCGATCCCGGTGGTTTGGACCGCATCACACCGCTTCATCAGCGCCTCGATAATCACATGATATTCAAGGGGACCCGTTTGTTTATCTTCGTACAAATGCTCCTGGGAGGCGTGGAAGTTATCGGCTAATTCATAAATGGTCGGCAATCCAAACTCACGCCTTTTTGTTATAATAGGTAATAAGTCAGGGTCAGACAAATGATGCAAAATCAGAAGAGGTGCTTCGATGAGCGGGGTCCAATCGCTTACATTCAACAAATCGATATTTACCACCTCGACCCTCGCTAATTTTGAGAGCCAACGGGCAGGTTGTTCGATTCGATATATAAAATCCCCTGTAGAGCAATTTTGCCCCGAATAGAGCTGGACGATCAGCATCTCCGGAGATCTCCAAAAAGCTCTATAGCCTCATCATCGCGGCCCTGTTCAGAGAATAATAACCGCAATTTATCCTGGGCTTTTTCGTGCGTCTCCACATAGGCCCAGGCGTTTTTTAGAGCAATCTCGGCTTTTTCAAAATCCTTATTAATCAGATGCAAAGAGCCTAATGTGTACCACATGAGGTGATCATCAACAATAATGTTAAGCGTCTCCTCGAGCAGTTCTATTGCTTGCCTTTGATGTTTGCTCTTCAGTAGTCTTTGAGTTGCCGGGATAATCTTGGAGCGATCATGTTTAAGCAAGCTTGAGTCGAACACCTCATCTTCTGATTTTTGTTTTAAAATGGACGGTTGCCACCAGTCGATATTAAAATAGAGCCTGGGATGAGGAACTCTGGCGGGCTTATAATATTTCTGCATCTTGGCAAAAAGGACGTCCGCACTTTCCTGAATAATTTTGTCAACCTGCGTTTTTTCCAAAGATTTAAAACTCGTCTGCCTTTGGTGGTTGATAAATACATCAAGCGCAACGCGGAGGGAATAACCATTTTCACGTAACCGCCAGGACATTTCGACATCTTCAATGCCCA
>SMVA01368560.1_pt1 | contig 18544 bp, 18 predicted proteins | sample 2456451 | NCBI WGS metagenome assembly SMVA01 (sample SAMN11095933, study PRJNA526329) | marine sediment metagenome | biome: Marine sediment; feature: Surficial sediment; material: Deep marine sediment; isolation source: Hadal surficial sediment | place: Pacific Ocean | collected 2014-05 | depth...
AATCGACCCTGCTGCGGCACGGCCCCCGTGCCGCCCGGATAAAAGAGAAGGTCTGATCGACCCTGCTGCGGCACGGTCCCCGTGCCGCCCGGATAAAAGAGAAGGTCTGATCGACGTGCTACGACCCGGCCCCCGTGCCGCCCGGATAAAAGAGAAGGTCTGATCGACGTTGCTACGACCCGGCCGCGCGTCTTAAAGAGACCGTTTAAATGAGGTTGCTGCGCCGCGAACGCCTGGCCGCAGCGGCACAAATAAAAAGCTCACAGTGAAAATTTCTGCCGCTGGGTGCTATTGCGGGGGAAGAAACCAGCTTGCTAGACCTAGGGGACCAAGGGAGGGGGAGCAGCCTAGCAAGCTGGATGTGTTCCCGTCAGCCGGAGGAGAGAATTTCCGGCTACCGGAGCAAGCGCTTAGCGGCGGCATCAAGGGGACAATTGATGTGATCCGCCTGCGCTTGCTGTAAGTTAATGCAGGCGCCGTGCCAGCTTTAGACGTTTTCCTTTATGTCCCTAATTATCAATGAGATAGATAGTCCTGATCGTCGTTTCCGGCGCCCGCGGCGGTGGCCCCACAGGGTCACTTTGTGTCGCGCTGAGAGGAGGAGAGAAACGACGTTGCCCGTGGCCGAGCGCCGATGTCCGTCATAGACCAGTATCTCGATGAAATCTGGCTCGAGCGTGGCCTGAGCGAAAATACGCTGAGCGCTTATCGGCGCGATCTGCAGCAGTTGCAAGGCGCGCTTGGCGGGCCGTTGCTCGACGCCAGCGAACCGCAGTTGCTCACCATCGTTGCCGAGCGCTTTGTCAGCGGCTACAAAACCCGATCTTCGGCGCGCTGGTTGTCGTGTATCAAAGGCTTCTACCGGCATATGGTACATAAGGGCCGCCTCAGCAGCGATCCGAGCGCCCATCTCGAACACCCCAAGCTGGGCCGCCCATTGCCGGGCTCATTGTCGGAATCCCAGGTGCGCGCGCTGCTGGCCGCGCCAAATGTGGCGACGGCGCTCGGTTTGCGGGATCGAGCCATGCTGGAACTTTTATACGCCTGCGGTCTGCGGATTACGGAATTGGTCAGTCTGCGGCCGAGTGCGGTCAATCTGCGCCAGGGTGTGGTGAGAGTTGTCGGCAAGGGTGACAAAGAGCGGCTCGTGCCGGTGGGGCAGGAAGCCCTGCGATGGATTTCCCGTTTTCTCGCCGAGGGGCGCGACGGGCTGCTCAAAGGCCGGGACTGTGCGGCCCTGTTCCCCAGTTCGCGGGCAAAGACGATGACGCGCCAGACTTTCTGGCATGCTGTCAAGCGATATGCCATCTTAGCCGGAATTGATCGGCCGATTTCCCCGCACACGTTGCGCCATGCATTTGCGACCCATTTGTTGAACCATGGCGCAGATTTACGAGCTGTGCAGATGATGTTGGGACACGCAGACTTGTCTACAACGCAGATCTATACTCATATAGCGCAGGCCAGACTGAAAGAACTGCACATGACCCATCATCCCAGGGGTTGATCAGCGTAGCAGACGCAGCTGAATCATCGGGCTGGTCGGCGGTCGAATGAGCCGCGGTCCTCACACAACAGGTATCGACAACGAGGCCTGCGTAAGGAGCTGATCCTACAAAGTGGCGTGACTGGTTTGCGCCAGCACGCAAACGAAGCAGGCAATAATAAGGTGTTAACGCGATGACGAGTATCCGCAACAAGGCAACATTCTACCTGGGAGCAACCGCGCTGGCCGCTGGCGCGTGGTTCGCTGGTGGACTGGTTGATGATGCAAGCACCGCATTCGCTGCGCAGCCGCCTTCCGCGGACGTGCTGGTCAACAAACTCAAAGCATTGCGCCCCAACATCCCGATCGAGAGCGTGCATGAATCGCCATTGCCCGGGATCTATGCACTGGAGATCGAGGGCGGGACGACGTTTTACGGCACTGCCGATGGCCGCTATCTCTTCACCGGCGACCTCTATGAACTCGGCGACACCGATCTGATCAATCTGGCGGAGCTCAATCGCTCGATGCGGCGTCTGGAGTTGCTTGCCGCTGTGCCGGAAGAAGACATGGTCATATTTTCCCCGGACGGCGTGACCAAAGCGGTGGTCAGCGTGTTCACCGATGTCGATTGCGGCTACTGCCGCAAGCTCCACAAGGAAGTCCCGGAGCTCAATGCCCTTGGCGTGGAAGTACGGTATCTCGCCTATCCCCGGGAAGGTATCGGCTCGCAATCTTATGACAGAATCGTCTCGGCCTGGTGCGCGGATGATCGCAATGCGGCGATTACCCGGCTGAAGTCCGGCGGCAGCATACCCGCGAAAAGCTGCGCCAACCCGGTTGCACGACATTATGAACTCGGTCGCCAGGTCGGCGTTACCGGGACGCCTGCCATCGTTACCGAAGATGGTCGCCTGCTGCCGGGGTTCATGTCCGCAGAGCGGTTAGCGAAAACGGTAGGCATCTAGCACCCGCTCCCCCTAGAATTGCGCCTCCTCGATGATGTCGTGCGGAGGCGTGAGCTTTGCAACCCCTCAGGATTGGCTTGTGTGGTCTGGGCACCGTTGCCCAGGGTGTGCTTGCCGTGCTCAAAGAAAATCAGCAGGTTATCGATGCCCGGGCGGGTCGTGAAATTCGGGTAACACGTGTCGCGAGTCGCACGGCGAAACCCGAACTGGATCTGCTGGGTGCACAATTCTCGACCGAATTGAACGATGTCGTCGATGCGTCCGATATCGACGTGGTGGTGGAAATGATTGGCGGCGAAGATGCCGCGCTCAATCTCGTGCGCCGTGCACTGGAACTGGCCAAGCCGGTGGTCACCGCAAACAAAGCGATCGTCGCAGCTCACGGCAATGAGCTGCTGGCACTGGCAAATGCCCGGCAGACCGCGTTTGGCTTCGAAGCCACCGTGGCGGGAGGCGTTCCAATCATCGCTTCCCTGACGCGGGCGCTGGCGGGCAATAAAATCCGCTGGCTGGCCGGCATTATCAATGGGACCTCCAACTACATCCTCACGGCAATGGCCGAATCAGGTCAGGCGTTCGACGCTGCGCTGGCCGAAGCACAGCACCTTGGCTACGCCGAAGCAGATCCGTCTTTCGACGTTGAGGGCATCGATGCTGCCCACAAACTGACCATCATGGCGGCACTGGCGTTTGGCATCGGGTTTCGCTTTGCCGATGTCTACACCGAAGGCATCACCGCCGTAAGCGTTGAGGACATCGAGTACGCCCGGCAGCTCGGCTACCAGGTCAAGCATCTCGGCATTGGCCGAAATACCGATGCAGGGTTTGAGTTGCGGGTGCATCCGACACTGGTTCCCGAGAAACAGCTGCTTGCCAGCGTGAACGGCGTGATGAATGCGATACTCGTCAATGGTAATGCCGCGGGGGACACGCTCTACTATGGTGCAGGTGCGGGATCGCTGCCGACAGCGTCTGCCGTCGTTGCCGACCTCATCGATATTGCCCGCGGCGCCTCGCTGCCACCTGTTGCATTGGCAGCGAGCGACACGCGCATCCTCTCGATCGAGGATGTCGAGTGCGGTTTTTTTCTCAAGATTCCATCGCTGGACAAACCAGGCGTGTTCGCGAAGGTTGCCACGATCCTCAGCGAACGGAAAATCAGCATAGAAGCCGCTATTCAAAAAGAGCAGGCGATTCATACCGACAGTCAGGATGCCTGGGTGCCCATAATCATACTCACGCAACGGGTCCGCGAAGGGGTGATGAATCAGGCGCTCGAAGCCATCCAACGGCTTCCCGAAGTGGTCGCGGATATCACCCGGCTGCGGGTGGAGTATTTTCTCGATGGCTGAGAGGGCTATGCCTGATAAGTCGAGGCCTGAAATCGGCATTCACGCCCGGCCGGTTCCGGCGCAGGGCCTGGCAGGTGATACCACCGATGTGCCACCTTTACTGCAGCGAATTTATGCCAGTCGAGGTGTTCGTCATACGAACGATCTGCGCCTGACACTCGATGCGCTGGCGACACCAGCCACACTGCCGGACTGCAGCAACGCAGCGCACCGTTTGGCAGACGCCGTCATGGCAGGTGAACGGATTCTCATCGTCGGTGATTTCGATGCAGATGGGGCCACTTCAGTTGCCCTGGCAATATCGGTCCTGCGAGCGTTTGGTACGGACAACGTATCCTTCCTCGTGCCGAACCGGTTTGAATTCGGCTACGGCCTCTCGCCGGAAATTGTCGAACTCGCCTTGATCCAGTCCCCTGCGGTCATTGTCACTGTTGACAACGGAGTATCCAGCACGGCGGGTGTGGCACTGGCCAATGAGCATGGGGTGGATGTCATCATCACGGATCATCACCTGCCCGCGGACGAATTACCCGAGGCTCTGGCCATCGTCAATCCGAACCTCGCAGGGAGTCAATTTCCGAGTAAAGCCATGGCGGGCGTCGGTGTGATTTATTACGTCATGAGTGCGACCCGCGCCGAACTGCGGCAGCGCGGCTGGTTCGCGACGCGGCCGTCGGTGAATCTTGCGGACTGGTTGGATCTGGTGGCGCTCGGTACGGTCGCCGATGTCGTCGCGCTCGATCACAACAATCGCATTTTGGTCTATCAGGGTTTGCGCAGAATTCGCGCGGGCCGGTGTCGGCCGGGATTCAAAGCTCTGTGCGCAATTGCGGGTCGAAGCTTGCAAAGAATCGATGCGCAGGATCTGGGATTTGCCGTCGGCCCGCGCCTCAATGCGGCCGGTCGGCTGGATGACATGGCGATTGGCATCCGCTGTCTGCTCGCAGATGACGCCGCCACGGCAACAGAAATTGCCACGGCACTGGATGAACTCAATCAGATGCGGCGGGTGCTCGAACAGGAAATGGTGAGCGATGCGGAGCTGATCGTCGCCGGCAGGGATGAGGCGGACCACGACCAGTTTGGTGTGTGTGTTTATGACCCAAGCTGGCACCAGGGCATCGTGGGCATCGTTGCCGGCAGGTTGCGGGAAAAGCTGCACCGGCCGGTCATCGCGTTCGCCGACGCCGGAGATGCTGCGCCAGATGAACTGAAGGGCTCGGCACGCTCCGTGCCGCAATTGCACATTCGCGACGTGCTCGATGCCATCGCCGCGCGCTATCCCGGCATGCTGGTCAAGTTTGGCGGCCATGCGATGGCAGCCGGTATGAGCATCAAACGCGTGCACTTCGAGAGATTCACGCGGGCTTTCAACACGGCGGTAGAACAGGTACTGCCGGTTGATGCGTTGTCGCCGGTACTGCTGACCGACGGATCACTGCTTGCCGAAGAGCGCACGCTCGCGGTTGCGCGGCGTCTTGCAGCGGCGGGGCCATGGGGACAGCAGTTCCCGGAGCCTTCGTTCTACGATGAGTTCGAACTCGTCAATCAGCGGGTGGTGGGTGAGCAGCATCTGAAGCTGGTGTTGAAAAAAGACGACCGCCTCTTCGATGCGATTGCGTTCCGGCAACCGTCGCTTGGAGATATCAAACGAGTTGCGGTGGTCTACAAGTTGCAGGAAAACGATTACCGTGATGCCTTCACGCTGCAACTGATGGTGGAGCATCTGACGGCATTGGCATAAACTTGCGCGCTTTTGCAGGCGGGTTGCCGGTAGCGGCGGTCTGAAGCGGAACAATGGCGGAAATTACATCCATTCGAGAACGGATCAAGGATCTCAGTGAGCGCGATGTTGCGCTCAGGGGGTATCTTTGACTTCGAAGACAAGACGCAGCGACTCGCTGAAGTAGAACTGGAACTTGCCGATGCCGATGTCTGGAATGACCCGGATAAGGCGCAAAGTCTCAATAAAGAACGCGCGCAACTCGATAAGATGGTGCGCGTCCTCGCCTCTCTGGCAACGAATCTCAGTGATCTGGCGGAGTTGGCAGAGCTGGCGGCCGAAGAGAGCGATGCGGAATCGCTCGATGTGATCGAAGATGATCTCGCTAAACTCGCCGCCGAACTGGCGGACCTCGAGTTTCGGCGCATGTTTGAAGGCGAAATGGACCAGGCCAACGCCTTTTTAGAAATTCAGGCGGGGTCCGGCGGCACAGAAGCCCAGGATTGGGCTGAAATGTTGCTGCGAATGTACCTGAAGTGGAGTGAAAAGCGCGGCTTCCATACGGAGATCACCGAGCTTTCACCCGGCGAGATCGCCGGCATCAAGGGTGCGACGGTGCAGATCTCAGGCGACTATGCCTTCGGCTGGCTGCGCACGGAAACCGGCGTGCATCGGCTCGTTCGCAAATCGCCGTTCGATTCGGGCAATCGCCGCCACACTTCATTCGCGTCGGTGTTCGTCGCCCCGGAAATTGAGGACGATATAGAAATCGACATCAACCCTTCTGACGTGCGCGTCGATACCTACCGTGCAAGCGGCGCCGGGGGACAGCATGTCAATCGGACAGACTCCGCGGTGCGGCTGACCCATCTACCGACGAATACGGTCGTACAGTGTCAGAGCGAACGCTCGCAGCATCAGAATAAAGATAAAGCTTTCAAACAGTTACGAGCTAAACTTTATGAGATTGAGATGCTCAAACGGCGTGCTGAGCAGCAGATCATCGAAGACAACAAGGCGGATATCGGCTGGGGCAGCCAGATTCGCAGCTATGTGCTGGATCAGTCGCGGGTGAAAGACTTACGCACGCAGGTGGAGCGGACCGATCCGAATGCGGTGCTCGATGGAGACCTGGATGACTTCATTGAAGCCAGCCTCAAAGCCGGTTTGTGACAGGATGGCTAACTAGCAGCGCGTTGCAGAACACGAGTTTTCCGCAGGAACCCGCTAGGATCGTCGCATGACGGATGAAAATGACATCGTAGACAACCGGCGGGAAAAGCTTGCTGCCTGGCGCGCGTTGGGTGCGGCCTATCCCAACGACTTTCGCCGCGCTGCGTTGGCGGCGGAATTGCACACTGAACACGGGACAAAAGACAAGGCAGCCCTCGAAGCTGCGGAAATCACCACCTCGGTCAGTGGCCGGGTCATGTTGCGCCGGGTCATGGGCAAAGCGAGCTTCGTCACTCTGCAGGATGTCAGCGGTCGTATTCAGTGTTACATCCGCCGCGACGACGTCGGCGAGGCGGCTTACGACCACTTCAATGAACTGTGGGATATCGGCGACATCGTCGGTATCCGTGGGGCTGTGATGCGCACCAACAAAGGTGAGCTGACGGTCCAGGCGGCGGAAATCGTGCTGCTGAACAAGACGCTGCGGCCACTGCCCGAGAAATATCACGGTCTGGTTGATCAGGAGACCAAGTATCGGCAGCGTTATCTGGATCTGATCATGAGCGAAGACTCGCGTAGGGTGTTCCGGATTCGCTCGGCGGTCGTCAGTGCCATCCGCGAGTTTTTCCTTTCCCGCGAATTCCTCGAGGTTGAAACACCCATGATGCATGTGCTGCCCGGCGGCGCGGCAGCCAAGCCCTTCACCACGCATCACAACGCGCTGGATCTGGATCTGTATCTGCGTGTTGCGCCGGAATTGTTTCTCAAACGACTCACGGTTGGTGGCTTCGAGCGGGTGTTCGAAATGAACCGCAACTTCCGCAACGAGGGTTTGTCGACCCGCCACAACCCGGAGTTTACGATGCTCGAGTTTTATTGGGCGTATCGGGACTACGAGGATCTCATCGAGTTGACGCAGGATCTGCTGCGGCATATCGCGCAACGAGTGGTTGGCTCACAGCAGATCGCTTATCAGGGAGGTACCATAGATTTTTCGATCCCCGCTGTGCGCATGTCGATGGCGGAGTCGATTGTTCACTACACGGGTTTGAGCGAAGGCGATGTCATCCGTGAAGGAGCGCTCAAGGATGCGCTCGTTGCGATGAACGTCGCGGTTGAAGCCGAATGGGGCCTGGGTAAGTTGCAGATGGAGATGTTCGAAGCACGCGTTGAAGACCGGTTGCTCGAGCCGACGTTCATTACCCATTATCCCGCGGAAGTCTCTCCGTTGGCCCGACGTAACGACGAAAATCCATTAGTCACCGACAGGTTTGAGTTGTTCATACATGGCCGGGAAATCGCTAACGGGTTTTCCGAGTTGAACGATCCGGAAGACCAGGCCGCACGCTTTGCTGCCCAGGCAGAGCTGCATGCGGCAGGCGATGACGAGGCCATGCGTTTTGATCGGGACTACATAACGGCGCTCGAGTACGGTTTACCACCCACGGCGGGTGAAGGTATTGGCATCGACCGACTGGTCATGTTGTTTGCCGACGTCGCCTCGATTCGCGATGTGCTGCTGTTCCCCCTCATGCGGCCGCGTGATGACTGAGGATCGGCTCAGACTCGAAGACTCGTGGAAGGCAGTGTTGCGCGATGAATTCGGCAAGCCCTACATGACCGAGTTGCGGCGTTTCCTGCAGGCGCAGAAACGCTCACGAAAGGTTGTCTATCCACGCGGTGAGAGGATTTTCGCCGCACTCGATCTCACGCCGGTGGAGCAGGTCAAAGTTGTCATCATCGGCCAGGATCCCTATCACGGACCTAATCAGGCGCATGGTCTGTGTTTTTCAGTGCAGCCCGGCACACCCCAGCCGCCGTCGCTGATAAATATATTCAAAGAGATCAATGCCGAACTCGGTGACACAAACCACCATCTCGATGATATTCCCGGCTGCCTGGAACCCTGGGCGCAGCAAGGCGTGTTGCTCCTCAACGCGGTGCTGACCGTTGAGCGTGGACGAGCCGGCGCCCATCAGGGCCACGGCTGGGAAACGTTTACGGACCGGATTGTTGGCGTGCTCAATGAACGCCGCGAGCATGTGGTTTTTCTCCTGTGGGGGAGCTATGCGCAAAAAAAAGGTCAGATCGTCGATCGTCGGCGGCATTGTGTGTTGAGCGCGCCGCATCCGTCGCCGCTTTCGGCGCATCGCGGCTTTTTCGGCTGCGGTCACTTTGCGGAGGCGAACTCCTATCTGGCGGCCCACGGGCAAACGCCCATCGATTGGTTTAGCGTAATTTGAAAAGCTTTAGCCCAACCCAGGAGCATATTGCGGATGATTGAGTCACCCACTGAGAAACTCAAAGTTGAACAGCGCGACAATACGGTGGTCGTGACCATCGAAAACCCACCGGCAAACACCTGGGATCAGGCAAGCTTGCAGGGCCTTGCGGAGGTTGTCGCACAATGCGATTCGGCGAAGGATGTCTATTCCATCGTCATTACCGGTAGTGGCGAGAAGTTCTTTTCCGCAGGCGCCGATCTGAAGCTCTTTGCGGACGCAGACAAAGAGGTTGCCGCGGCGATGGCGGCGAATTTCGGTAATGCGTTTGAAACACTGGCGGCCTATCGCGGCGTGACCATCGCAGCGATCAATGGGTTTGCCATGGGTGGCGGGCTGGAATGTGCGTTGGCTTGCGATGTCAGGATCGCCGATACACACGCGCAGCTTGCGTTGCCTGAAGCGTCCGTTGGCTTGCTCCCGTGCGGGGGTGGCACGCAGAACCTGGCCTGGCTGGTAGGAGAAGGCTGGGCTAAAAGAATGATTTTGTGCGGTGAACGCATCAGCGCGCAGACAGCCGAACGAATCGGCCTGGTTGAGGAAGTTGTGGACACCGGTCAGGCATTCGGGCGAGCGCTTGCGCTTGCGCAGACCGTTGGCAAGCAAAGTCCGCCAGCGGTCGCGGCGTGTAAGAAACTGATTCAACAGGCCCGATCCGGAAACATTCAAGCGGCTTATTCGTCGGAACGCGAAGCGTTCGTCAAGTTGTTCGATTCGCAGGACCAGAAGGAGGGCGTAAAAGCATTTTTCGAAAAGCGCGCTCCTGAATGGATAAACGGTTGATCGTTCGTGCACGCGATCAACAGCGACTCAGCCTGCGTTCGGTTATTTGAGCATGACCTGGCTGCTGGCTTGTGTCTGGCGCAGGCACACCTCAACGCCGAGGCGACACTCAATTCGCTGAGCCTGGATATGATCGACATCCTCGAGCCTGCGCTGCGAGCCTGGCAAACCGATGAGCGGATTGTGGCCGTTGTACTGAGCGCTGCCGGTGATCGTGCGTTCAGTGCCGGTGGCGATGTGCAGGCGCTCTATCATGCGATGGTAGAAAATCACTTCCGTGGTGAACGCGTCGATGACTATCCTTACGACTTTTTCGAACGTGAATACAGACTGGACTACCTGATTCACACCTATACCAAACCGGTGATCGCCCTGGGTCACGGTATTGTAATGGGTGGCGGGCTTGGGTTGTTCAGTGCATCAAACATCCGCGTGGTCACCGAACGAACTCGCGTGGCGATGCCGGAAGTGAGCATTGGCCTTTTTCCGGATGCCGGTGCTACCTGGCTGCTGCGAAATTTGCCCGAGCACGTTGCGTTGTTCCTTGGCATGACAGGCAGCGTCGTCAATGCAACAGATGCCATGGCAGTGGGTCTGGCCACGCACGCGGTAGCTGCCGCGACGATCTCGCAGTTTCCCGAACGTTTACTCGAACTCGCCTGGCAGGGCCAACCGGACGCAGACGGCCAGCTCATTGCGGATTGTCTCGTCGGGCTCGCGCCGGATGAATTGGCTGACGGCAACATTCAACACCTGCCCCGCACGCTGACACTGCGATCCGAATTATCGGATGTCGTCGCGCAGATGCGGGCGTTGGCGGGCCAATCGGCCTGGATCGACAAAGGGCTTGCGAGCATGGGCAGTGGTTGTCCAAGTTCCGTGGGCATCGTGCACGAACAACTCCTGCGTTCAAAAGACCTGAGCCTCGCGGATTGTTTTCGCCTCGAGATGACGGTGGCGACACACTGCGCGGATAATCACGATTTTATGGAAGGGGTGCGGGCGCTGCTCATCGAAAAAGACAACGCCCCTGTCTGGCAGTTCGGAGATCTTGAGTCTTTGCCGCATGACTATATTGACAGCCACTTCGTCGAGCCCTGGCCGGAAAACCCGTTACACGATCTGGTTGCGTCCTGATTGAGACACGACCCACGATCTTAAGGAGTTGCATATGACGACCATCGGATTTGTCGGCCTGGGAAACATGGGCGGACACATGGCACGGAACCTTGTTGCTGCAGGCCATAGGCTGAAAGTGTTCGATCTGGTGCCACAACTCAATGAATCGATCCCGGGTGCGGACGCGCAAGGTTCGGCCGCGGCGGCTGCACAGGACGTTGACGTCTTCATCAGCATGCTGCCGGCGGGTCGGCATGTGGCGAGCCTGTATCTTGCAGACGATGGTGTGTTGCCGGCGTGCGGTGAAAATACGCTGTTGCTCGACTGCAGCACCATCGATCCGCAGACGGCACGACAGGTTGCCCAGGCGGCGGCGGACAAGGGTCTGCAGATGCTCGACGCACCAGTCTCAGGAGGGACAGGCGGCGCCGAAGCGGGGACGCTGACGTTCATTGTCGGTGGCGCAGCAGCGTCACTCGCGCACGCCCGGCCTCTGCTGGAGGTGATGGGCGGAAATATCTTTCATGCAGGTGATAACGGTGCAGGGCAGATCGCTAAAATCTGTAACAACATGCTGCTCGCAATACAGATGACCGGCACTGCCGAAGCACTGGCGTTGGGGGTCAAAAACGGTCTGGATCCTGCGGTGCTCTCAGACATCATGCAGCAATCCTCGGGGGGTAACTGGGCATTGAACGTCTACAATCCGTATCCGGGCGTGATGGATGGAGTACCGGCGTCGAGAAGCTACGAGGGTGGGTTTCTGGTGGATCTGATGGCAAAGGATCTTGGGCTTGCGATGGCGACGGCAGAAGATTCACGCAGCTCGGTACCGATGGGTGCTCTGGCAAAAAACCTCTATCGGGTCCACGAGCAGCTCAACGATGCCGGCAGGCTCGATTTCTCCAGCATCCAGTTGCTCTACGATCCACAGTTGCAGGATCGCTGATTACCTCACCGATTCGGCGGGCGACTTGGTCAGAGGCTCCTTAAGCAAATCGAAGATCGTTGTCGGCCTGAGTCAGCGGCGGGACCGCATCTTCGCGAATCACAGCAAGGCAACCGGGTGGTGTGTCTGCTACCTGGACGATGAAACCGGCCGCCTTGCCGCCACCGGCGAGAATCTCTGCGCCGACGGTGGGTGGCCGCTCGCCCGACCAGGCGAGTACTTGTAAGCTTCGTTTCACTTTTCCTCGATGCTGAGCCCGGGCTACGACTTCCTGACCCAGATAACAGCCTTTAGCGAAATCAATCGCGCCCAACGCAACCAGACCGAGCATTTGCGGGAGGCAGCGTGCGCTGGAATCGCTCGAGATCCAGGGGATGGCCTGCTCGATCAGGAACGCATCCCAGCAGTCTCTGTCGACGATGGGATGCAACTGCAGCAATCGTTCCAGTTCAGCGACCGAATCAACCACGACGATCGCTGCCCCGGGGGTAATCTCAGTGGCTGAGGACTCCCCAGCCAGGCAGCCGAGGATGAGATGATCGTTCGACCGGCGCCCCATCTGCGTCTTTGAAAACGCAAGGTAAGGGCGCAGGAACTGCAGCAGTATTGCTTCGAGGCTGCGATGGACGAGCCAGGTGACCTGATCGTCTGCGCTGAGATAAGCCCAGCCGTGCGCGACGACGCGTCCCTGCAGGTTGCAGATCGCCGCGCTTTGCAGACGCTCCCGCGTGAGGCTCGAACAGTCGCAGGTGAAGTAGCCCTGCAGGAAGGTAATGACATCTGCACCCGTAAACGTCAGTGCCAGCAGGTCATCGAGCAGGACAAGGCCCGCAGCCGCGGCTGCCCCGGTGCCGGCAGAGGTCTCTACTGAGGAACCTGCACAATCAGCTGCGGCGATCTCGCCGGCCGCTGACGCCCCTTGCTGTATGTGTGTGGCTGATTTCTGCCAGAACGATTTGAGCAATGCTGCTGTTCGTGGTTGTGGCCTGAGGTGCATAGTACTCCCAATGCCGTTACAGTCGAGACGATGACATCCGGCGACGACGAACCAAGCTGGCAACCCCCGCTGACCAGTCAGGCGCTGGTGGCACGTGCGCGCTGGCGCAGCCGGCGTGGGGCGCTGGAACTGGAACTTCTGCTCCTGCCCTTTGTGCAAACACAGCTTGCGCAACTCGATGAACAAACGCTCCACGACTACAGCAAGCTGCTCGATTGCGAGGACTGGGACATCTTCGACTGGTTGCAGCAGCGCTCGCCGCCGCCGCCGGATCTGGCAGCGATTGTCAACCTCATCGGCCACTCGCTCCTTCCTTCGCCGCCACTTCCATCCCCGAAACCCCGCGAGCATTAGTCCGACAGCACCCATTCGAATTCGACTGTGTGTTGCCGTGTGGCGCAAAGTTTTTTACTGGATCATCGCGTTGACGTCGCTGTATGGGGGTTGGATCTGGTTCGGTAACAGCGGATTGGGTCTTCTGGGATTGTGGTCATACCTGAACTACCCACGAGCGACGGTGCGACACCTTGTGATCGATTTCAGCCGGTTGCGTGCGGTGCGTCTGGAACCGTTACGGATCTGTCTGCGATTGTCGCTGTGGCACGTGGAAGAGATCTTCCGTGATGAAGTCAGCGACCTGCAGTGGGCCGCTTTGCGCCGGACACTGAAAGCGCATTTCAGTCAAGCCGACGCTGCGGTTGCAGATTAGCGGCGTGTTGAAAAACGCGCTGCCAGTCTCGCGACAGGATGTCGCGAGCGTTTATCGAGCACGTAAATGCTTGATAAATGGAGGAGCCCCGAGGCAGGGATGGCCGAAGGCGGGAAAAAATCGCGCGCAGTGCGCTTTTTTCAACGCGCTGTTAGTCGCGGGGGTTATTTGGCAATCGGGCGCAGCACGTCGAGCTGATCGACATAGCCGGGAAACAGTATCGTGTCGGCTGATCGGGACAAGGTCTCGGGATGATCGAGGTTGAAATGCAGGCCGCGACTTTCGCGCCGGGCCAGTGCGGAGCGTACGATCAATTCGGCGATGTGAATGAGATTCCGCAGCTCGATGAGATCGTTGCTGACCCGAAAGTGACTGTAGTACTCGTGCACTTCCTGTTTCAGCAGATCGATACGCCGCAACGCCCTCTGCAGGCGTTTATCGGTTCTGACGATGCCGACGTAGTCCCACATGAAGCGGCGCAATTCTTCCCAGTTGTGGGCGATGACGACGTCTTCATCCGAATCGGTGACCTTGCTTTCATCCCAGTGCGGCGCGCTGAGTTCCGTTGCCGGTTCGTCGAGCCGCTGCAGGATATCGGCCGCCGCCGCGCGGCCAAATACCAGACACTCGAGCAGGGAGTTGCTCGCGAGTCGATTTGCTCCGTGCAGCCCTGTGCAACTCACCTCGCCGATTGCGTACAAACCGGGAATATCACTTTTTCCGCTCCGCTCGACCACCACGCCGCCGCAGGTGTAGTGGGCGGCGGGGACCACCGGAATTGGCTCGCGGCAGATGTCGATACCGAGTTCCATACAGCGCTTCGCGATCGTCGGGAAATGACCCTCGATGAAGTCTCGCGGGCGGTGCGTGATATCGAGATAAACACAGTCGATTCCGAGTCGCTTTATCTCGTGGTCAATTGCGCGGGCGACGACGTCACGCGGTGCGAGTTCCAGGCGGGTGTCGAAGCGCTCCATGAAGCGTTCCCCATCGGGCAGCCGCAGGATGCCGCCTTCGCCGCGGACCGCTTCGGAAATCAGAAAGGATTTGGCGTGTGGATGAAACAGGCAGGTCGGGTGGAACTGGATGAACTCCATGTTGGCAATACGACAGCCGGCGCGCCATGCCATCGCGATTCCGTCTCCGGTCGAGCTGTCCGGGTTGCTGGTATAGAGGTAGACCTTGCTCGCCCCGCCGGTTGCCAGGATGACGAATCTTGCCTGGAAAACCTCCACGTGATCGGTACTGCGGTTGTAGACGTAAGCACCGGAACAACGATTTGGGTGGCGGCCAAATTTGCTCAAGTTAATGAGATCGATGGCAATCCGGTCATCGAAAAGCTCAATGCCGGGATGGTCCAGCACCTGCCGTGTCAGGGTTTCGGTGATGGCTTTACCGGTGGTGTCTGCGACGTGCATGATGCGCCGGAAGGAGTGGCCACCCTCCCGGGTGAGGTGAATTTCATTGTCGGATTCATCAAAGTTGACGCCCCAGCTGCTGAGCTGGTTGATGGTCTCGCGAGCCTGGCCGACGGTATACGTGACGATTTCGCGATCGCAAAGTCCGGCGCCCGCAGTCATGGTATCGTCGATATGAGAGCGCAGGCTGTCTGCGGGGTCGGTCACCACGGCTACGCCACCCTGCGCCCAATGCGATGAGGCGCTTTCGATATCGCCTTTGCAGAGCACGGTAACGCGGACGTGTTCGGCCAGATTCAAGGCAGCACTCAGGCCTGCCGAACCGCCGCCGATGATCAGAACGTCTGTGGAAAATCGCTGTGTCATGCCTGCCTGACCCGTGTCGCCCGGTGGCTAGTATAAACCCCTGATTATCGGCAGAATAACCGCCCGGCTGGCATGCTGCGGGAACTTTGCACGCCGGTTGTGATCGGAAGTCTCGGCGCGATTAGGCTCTTAGCGCGAGCATGCAATGCACGGAGTGAACGTAGGGACCCAGTGGCGAAGGATACTGACAAAGAACTTGTCCGAAGGATTAAGAAAGGCGACAAACAGGCATTTGATCTCCTCTTCAGCCGCTACCAACACAAGATCCTGAATCTGGTTAGCCGCTACCTGCGAGATCAGCAGGATGTCGAAGATGTGACACAGGAAGCCTTTATCAAAGCGTTCAGGGCGTTGCCCAGGTTTCGCGGCGAAAGTGCGTTTTATACCTGGCTCTATCGGATTGCGATCAATACGGCGAAAAATCACCTGGTCGCCCGCAGTCGCAGGCCACCGGGCGTGGATGTGGACGTCGATGATGCTGAATTCATGGACGGGACCGATGTCCTAAGAGACAGTGAGAGTCCGGAAGCTGCGCTGTCGCGAGACCAATTGGCGAAAGTGATAAATGCGACACTATCTGAGTTGCCTGACGATTTACGCAGCGCGGTAACTCTTCGGGAGTTTGATGGTCTAACCTACGAGCAAATTGCCGAGATCATGGATTGTCCGGTGGGCACAGTACGCTCGCGCATATTCCGGGCGCGCGAGGCGATTGATCAACGAATCGAACCGCTACTCAGCGGCCGCGAAAACCCAGCGTGAGATTGGGCACCAGAGCCACGAGCCGAACAGAGAACCGGGTAAAAAACGCGTAGGAAGACGAGTAATACGACGCGTAAAAAGCAGCTGGAATCGCGTGGTCAGTAGATCAAGAGGGGTAAGCAGAGCAAATGTCCGAGAAATTAAGAGAATCGTTATCCGCGATCGTCGATGACGAAGCCGATGAATTCGAACTGCGGCGGGTGCTTGATGAGCTCGAAAAGAACCCGGAACTCAAGCGGAGTTGGGATCGCTACCACCTCATCGGCACGGTTATGCGCAACGAACACTCGGACCGCGCCGTCGCGCTGCGCGCCAGAGTCCGGCGGGCGCTGGACATGGAGCAGATGCAGGGCGTAAAGGATGCCGATGAACCCGTTGTGGCGCCCGCGGCTGGCGGCGAGGCGAGGACTCCGTGGCTCGGCAGACTCACCGGACTCGCGGTCGCGGCGAGCGTTGCGCTTGCCGTTGTACTGGGTCTGAACACGATCAGCGAGACGCCTGGAACGACCGCACCGGAGGTTGCTGCGATTATCGTGGAAGGCGGGTCAATTCAGAGTGTTGGGCAGAGTGTCGGGCAGGGTGTCGGGCAGAGTGTGACGCTGAGTAGCGTACCGCAAACAACCGATGAGGAGCGGATGGCCGCTTACATCATGCACCATACCCAGCAGCGGGCAATGAATCAGGCAAACGTCGCCGCGCTCGTTAAATGGGCAACCTATCAGCGCCCATGAGACGCGCGTTCTCCTTCGTTTTTCTCTGCTTTGCCTGCTTTTCAGGCTTGGCAATCAGTTACCAGGCTTACGGCGAAGATGCGCCCGACCCGCGTCGCTGGTTGACCGATATGAATCGGGCGTTCACCGAGTTGAGTTACGACGGCATCTTCAGTTTCTACAGCGGATCGGACCTGGCCAGTGTTCGTATCGTGCATATGCTCGTTGACGGTGAGCAGCGCGAGCGTCTCATTCATCTCACCGGCGCCCCGCGGGAGTTCATTCGCAGAGGTGAGGAAGTAGACTGTATTCTCATGCCCGGCGATGATCTTCTGGCGCTCGAAAGCAGCATCCCGACCGGGCCGTTCGCGCGCGCGTTTGTTCGGCGCTATGACAACATTTCAGAGTACTACGCATTATCGTTTTCCGGTGAAGACCGCATCGCCGGCCGCCTCACTGTACGGCTTGCCATCACACCGCTGGACGAAAATCGGTATGGCTATCGGTTGTGGCTGGACAAGGTGACGCGGCTGCTGCTGCAGTCCGAACTTGTCGACCACGAAGGGACAAAACTCGAGATCTTTCAATTCAGTCAGCTCAAACTTGGCTCGGAGGTGACGCCAGCTGCGCTTGAACCGGAGAAGCTACAGGGGGCCAGGATTTCACACCTTTCCCTTGCAACCACTGCGACACTGCCGGTCACAAAGCCGCGGGTGAGCTGGGAGCTCCGCTGGCTGCCCGCGGGATTCGAGATGTCGGCAACCGAGGTCCGCAGCACGCCGAGTAAACTGAAATCGGTCAACACGATGATGTACACGGACGGCCTGGCCGCGTTTTCAGTCTTTATCGAGGACATGCCACCCGCGGGGGCTGCCAGCATGGTTTCCCGCAACGGAGCGACGGTGGCTGTCACGCATCTGACGCAGGGGCCGCAAGCCAATAATTTCCTGGTCACGCTGGTCGGTGAGTTACCCACGCCCACCGCGCAGCGGATCGCACAATCGATTCAGTTCATCACGGCGCCATGACGGGGGCCATGGCGGGAGACCGTCTCCTCAGAACAGGTGTTGTTATTGCACGCACCGGAGACTGCATTGACGTGCAGGTGAGCGCGCCCTGCCAAACCTGTAAAACGAAATGTGGGTTTGGCCACTTCGCCACACAAGGTATCATTACCCGGGTTGCCTGTACGCAGCCGGTGGCAGCAGGCCACGCCATACTTGTGAGCGCGTCGCGCCGGGGCTTGACCAGAGTGTCCGCAACGCTGTTTCTGCCCGCTATCGGTGTGTTCGTCATGGTGATGATCATGTCCGCCAGCGGAGCCGCAGATTCTTTAGTTGCGGTGACCGGCAGCATCACACTACTGTTGGCGCTGTTGTGTGGATCGTTCGCTGCTCGAGCCGGGGACCGGTGGCTCGATATCGAATTTGCCATGCCGGTTGAAAATTCTAGTAACGTAGGCTCTTAGATGTATATGGATTCGCTCGCGTGTTCGCGCGCAAAAATGCGTATTTCGACTGCCCTGGGTGTGCTGACTCTGCTGCTGGCGGCGCCAGTCAGTGCTGCGGGCCTGCCGGATTTCACCGAACTCGTCGAAAAGTATGCCCCAGCTGTGGTCAATATCAGTACCGTACGACATGCACCCGCGCGGCGGGCGCGGCCGCGCTCCAGAAATGAAGAGCTCGATGAGTTCTTTCACCGGTTTTTTCCACCCGGAGAAGGTGGCAGTAGAGGCTTTCCGCGGCCA
>SMVA01163971.1_pt1 | contig 18533 bp, 19 predicted proteins | sample 2456451 | NCBI WGS metagenome assembly SMVA01 (sample SAMN11095933, study PRJNA526329) | marine sediment metagenome | biome: Marine sediment; feature: Surficial sediment; material: Deep marine sediment; isolation source: Hadal surficial sediment | place: Pacific Ocean | collected 2014-05 | depth...
CTGAACGCGCCTTATTTTATTTCATTCTTAAGCGTGGTAATGGCATGTCTTGTTTCTCTACTATCATATAGCGCCAAACAACGCCCGGTTGGTTTGGGATAGATTACCAATAGGATAGGTATTGACGCTACATGCCACAGTATTGATTGAGCGTATCAGTATAGTTACTAGCTTGCGGCTGTTACTCTTCTTGATCGCAATTGGAACAGAAAGTGTAATGTACTGGTCTTGGAGCAAACAACATGGCATTGGGAATCTAAATTTTTATATCGTTATGTAGTTTTATTCGCTTCTGGTTATTATTTTTCTTCGAAGTTTCTCCTCATCCAGATATACCAGAGGAGCAGACTATATAGCCATAGTGCTATACGTTTTTGCCAATCTTGCAGAAATAGCAAATCGTAAAATTTATGATTTAGGGCAAGTAGTAAGTGGCCATACAGCAAAACATCTGTTTGCTGGGTTAGCCGTTTGCTGGATTTTGCGTATGCTGCAGAAGTACAGGTCGTTATCAAGAAAAGCGTAGGAATCTTCTTTAGATATAATTGTATGATTTATAGTAAACAGCAGAGGATGGTCAAGTGCATCTTTTAGCGGCCTACGAATCAATGGGCGGTGAAGTAGTCATGCATCGTCGAGTAGATCGTTTTTATGATCTTACGGATGAAGACTTGGATTATTTTGGTATACGCAAGTTGTATCCACAGGATTTAAATAGTTTTAGGCGTCCTATTCATGTTTTTGTCTGGGTAGACAGGTGGCCCGTCTTTATATGTTAAAAAGTATGGGTGAGCCTTGGCTGCGTTCTCGCTATTTATCTTTTCCTATCGGCATTGCTGGGCGTGATCAATGGTTGTTATGCATGAATCGCGCAATGGAGGAGACTGGATTAGAAGAACAGTTGCGCAAAAGCCTGACTTAGGCTTTTGCGCAGACAGCAGATTTCATGCGTAATCAGCTGGAATAGAAGAGTAATCTGGATTTGTTGGGTCTTTTTTCTGGAACAGTATCAGGTTATTTGATACTTGTGTAAGGATTAGAGTTGCTGTTCCTAAACAAATTTCCCTTGTTGTCTCTACTAAATGAGCGACTACGGTTATTGCACCGATTTCCATTGACGCTACTGAAGCTGCGTCCTTCGCTATCGTTTGACCATGAGCGATTGCGCTTGCGTGCGATGCTTGGCCTATCTCTAGATGTATCACTAGTATCAGAGCGTGGTTTGTATCTTGATTCCAGACCAGGTATCACATGAGAAGTTATTCGGTGCCCAGTGAAACGTTCGATTTTCTTTAGGTTGGCGCTATCTTTACCGGAAGCGAATGAAACTGCAATTCCAGGCGTTCCGGCGCGACCGGTGCGGCCAATACGATGCACATAGTCCTCAGCAGATTTTGGCAGATCAAAATTGATCACATGGGTGATGCCTACTATGTCAATCCCCCGCGCTGCAACATCTGTGGCTACCAGCACCCGCAACCTACCATGGCGAAGCTTGGTGAGCGTGCGGATACGATCACGTTGATTCATGTCGCCGTGTAACGCTGAGGCTTCATGACCTTGAGCGGAAAGATTGTCTGCCAAAGTATCGGCATCGCGCTTCGTGGCGGTAAAGACGATAGCTTGTTTCAACTCCATATCGCGTAAAAGATGGTCCAGCAATCGGTTCTTGTGCGAAATGTCATCTACATAATGTAGCCGTTGTTCAATGTTTTCGAGCCTTGCTTGCTGCGTTGCAATTTGGATGCGCTTAGGGGATTTCAACAGACGCGCTGCAACTTTGGCTATCGCGCTATCCAAGGTGGCAGAGAACAGCAAGGTTTGGTGGGTAGCTGGTATGGCCAAAGCAATTTTTTCCACGTCGTCGATGAAGCCCATATCGAGCATACGGTCTGCTTCATCCAGCACCAACATTTCTAGACGTAAGAAATTAATACGCCCGCGCTGGATATGATCGATCAAACGACCAGGTGTCGCCACCAGAATATCTACCGGTTGCGACAATAGTTTATTTTGTAACGGATAGGGCATACCGCCCAGTATACTCACCACCTTAACACGATTTAGATACTTGCCGTATTTGGCGGCAGCCTCTGACACTTGGAGTGCGAGTTCACGCGTCGGGGTTAACACCAGTATGCGCGGGCCGCGGCTGTGAACTTTGGAGGGGGCGGTGAGGCGATGCAGTGCTGGTAGCATGAATGCAGCAGTCTTACCCGTACCGGTCTGGGCTGAGGCTATAATGTCGTGCCCTACTAGTATCTCGGGAATAGCCTGTTTCTGAATTGGCGTCGGCGTTGTGTAGCCTGAATCGACAATAGCTTTGAGAATAAGAGGATGCAGGTTAAGATTTTCAAAAGACACTTTATTTTCCTAAAAAGTAAAAAATTAACGCGCAAACAGGAAATAGTTGCAGGAATTTAATGGGCTATGTATCGCTAGCGCACCATATAAAACATCGTTGCTAACCACGGTACTGCATGCACAGTTTCCGCGGGAAACTTGAAAATCGAGGAGAGGTCAGGAACGATGGACCCGAGAAAAGAGTATGGACCTTTTCATCGAAGTGTGGAGTATACAGGAACCGCAGTATGTGTTGAGTTTATTTTATAATAAATATGAAGTTAGCCATGTTACTGGTTGACTGCTATAATTCCGCCCTTTTGTTGTTCCGGCAAAGGACTTTTAAAAATGTTTCGTCCCATCCGTAACATTGCCATTATCGCCCACGTTGATCACGGCAAGACTACCTTGGTGGACAAGTTATTGCATCAAACGGGATCTTTTTCTGCGCACCAGAACATTGCCGAGCGGATTATGGACTCCAACGATATCGAGCGTGAGCGCGGCATCACCATATTCGCAAAGAATTGTGCAGTGGATTATGAAGGGGTGCACATTAACATCGTGGATACGCCTGGCCATGCCGATTTTGGCGGTGAGGTAGAACGTGTGTTGTCAATGGTTGACGGCGTTTTATTGTTGGTTGATGCAGTCGAAGGTCCAATGCCGCAGACTCGCTTCGTTACCAAGAAGTCCCTGGCGCTGGGCCTGTGTCCGATTGTGGTAGTCAATAAGATTGATCGCCCCGGCGCACGCCCTGACATGGTGGTAAATCATACCTTTGAACTGTTTGATAAACTGAATGCGACTGAAGAACAACTTGATTTTCCGGTGGTGTATGCCTCAGCGCTTTATGGGTATGCCATGTTGGATCTGAAACAAACTAGTACTAACATGCGCCCGTTATTCGATACCATACTCAAGCATGTTCATGCACCCATTGGCAATCCAGACGAACCACTTCAGTTGCAAATTAGCGCATTAGATTATTCAAGTTTTGTCGGCCGTATCGGCATTGGTCGCATTAGCCGTGGTTGTCTAAAGCCTAGCCAGGACGTAATGGTATTGACAGGAAATAATATTTCAAAGAAGGCCAGAGTCAACCAGGTGTTCGGTTTTCGTGGCATCGAGCGTGTGCAATTAGACGAAGCTACGGTGGGGGATATTGTACTGGTCAATGGCATTGAGGAACTCAGTATTGGTGCTACTTTAGCTGATATTAACCAGCCTGAAGCAATGCCAATGCATGCTATAGATGAACCCACGCTGAATATGAATTTTCAGGTGAATACATCGCCCTTTGCTGGGAGGGAAGGTAAGTTTGTCACAAGCCGTAAATTGCGTGAGCGCCTGAAAAAAGAACTACTTACCAATGTAGCTATGAAGCTAGAAGATACAAGCGAGACCGATTTGTTTTTAGTTTCTGGACGCGGCGAATTACATCTTACTGTTTTACTCGAAAGCATGCGCCGAGAAGGCTACGAACTTGCAGTGTCGCGCCCGCACGTTGTGATCCGTGAAGTTAATGGCGTTAAGTGTGAGCCGTTTGAAATGCTCACGGTAGATGTGGAAGAAACCAACCAGGGTGCGATTATGGGGGCACTTGGTGCGCGTCGTGGTGATTTGCAAGACATGGTTCCTGACGGACGCGGACGGGTAAGGCTAGACTACCGTATCCCTGCACGTGGCTTGATTGGTTTTCAATCCGACTTTATAACCATAACGCGTGGTACCGGCATAATGAGCCACGTATTTGATGAATATGCTCCAATGCGACCGCAAATCGCTGCTCGTAGGAACGGTGTGTTAATTTCAGCTGAGCAGGGTGAAGCAGTAGCCTACGCACTATGGAAACTACAGGAACGTGGGCGCATGTTTGTCAGTCCTGGGGACCATTTGTATAAAGGCATGGTGATCGGTATTCATAGCCGTGATAATGACTTAGTAGTCAATCCTATTAAAGGTAAGCAACTGACCAATGTGCGCGCTTCGGGAACCGACGAAGCCGTAACTCTGACCCCGCCTATACAACTTACTTTGGAATCCGCAATCGAATTCATTAACGATGACGAGCTGGTAGAAATTACTCCTAAATCCATCCGTATCCGAAAGCGTTTGCTGCAGGAACACGAGCGCAAGAAAGCCGCACGTGCCGCTTAATCGGAACGGAATACGCTGTCAACACGTGGTTTGTTGATACTGAATTCTTACTGAATCACTAGCGTAGTAGCATATTTAGCCATCAGTTGAACGAAATCGATTAGATGAGAAAATCTCATGATGCACGAAAAGATTCTGTGGTACATCGCTGATCCTATGTGTTCGTGGTGCTGGGGATTTGCGCCCGTAATTGAAGCAATTAGGTGGAATTACTGTAACTTTTTAAAAATAGAACTGGTATTGGGTGGATTACGCCCTGGAACAAAACAGACGATAGCACCGGTGCTGCGTGAAGAAATACTGCATCACTGGAAAGCCGTGGAGCGAGCTACGGGGCAATCATTCCGGTTTGAAGGTGCAATGTCGGAAGGATTCATTTATGATACTGAGCCAGCCAGCCGAGGCGTGGTGGCTATGTCCTTAATCAATCCAGAGATAATATTTCCGTTCTTCGAATCAACTCAATTCGCTTTCTATGCAGAACAGAAGGATGTGACCAAGCCTGAAATACTGGCGCAGTTGGCCACCGACATAGGAATAGATGCGAAATCCTTTTTACGGGTGTTTGAATCCGACGAAGCAAAAAATCAGACCTCTATTCATTTCGACAAAGCACGTAGATGGGGCGTATATAGTTTTCCTACCGTGATAGTTCAGAACGTATCGGGTTACAGCATTCTCAACAGAGGGTACTGCCCACTAGAAGCACTGTGTCTACAACTTGATGATTGGTTAAAGATGTGAAATGCTGCCATGAATGGGGTCATGCCTGCATTTATTTAGAGTTCATTTGATTTACAGCCTTGTTTCTCCGGACCATCCAAAGTGCTCTAGAAACTGTTAGAATATGTCACTTTTGATGATCCAAGCGATGAGTGATGAGGTACAACTCAATAGAATGATGGTTCCTATGGCTCTAAGTGGACTCAGGTTTGAATATTGTCGCCACTGTGCAAGAAATCCAATATCCTCCGGCACGCTTTTCTTATGAAGTTCCAGTTCAGCTAAGACGTTGTTTCTGGCTTTGCGTAGTATTTTTATTACACCTTCCTGATATGCGGAATCAATTAGATTTAATCTATTGTATGTCGAATCGAAGGGCGATCCATTTGACCTACCTTTCTTGTCTATTTCCTTGTAGAAGTCCCTCATTCTCCCTAAGTATTGATCCTCAGAAAAGATATCATTAATTATTCCCTCGACAGTATTGGCGCTTTCTTTACTTAAGGTGGCATCTGGCATATTTAAGACTATAGCTATCTCTTGAACAAGCTTGTGTTCTTTACTAGTAATAAGGTTGAACCATAATGCCTCGATAACTTGAGGGGATGGAGCGTAAAACTTTGAATTATCGTAATGCTTATCGGTGCAAAGTTTGTTAAGTTTGAGCTTAAGCGTATTTTCACATTTGTAATTAATAGTTTCAAGCTTGGCTTTAAGAATGTCAGTGATCATAATTCTCAGTGTAATGTGGCCTGGTGGAGTTACAAATTGAATAATACTTTAAGTAGGTTAGGATACTGATAGTGTATCTATTTTTGTAAAAGCACAATGGTTTAAATGGTGGCTATTTGAATAAGAAGATATGACTTTGCTCTATTTTTGAATTGACTAAGAATAGTTGGGGTTTTGTCATTTTACATCGGTAAAACAGCAAAAACATCAAGATCCTCTAAAGCTGTTGCCGTGCGGCGCAGGAGTTCGTGATTGCTCTCCAAACTCATCATTCCACCAATAGCTAGGGTCATGATCATTGCTTCAAAGGGATAAATAAGGTGGGCGCGATATCGTTGTTGCATATTCTCGATATCAATATATACGATTCCATTATTCTCGAGACTTTCCATATAAGTTGCTAAAAGACTGGATTCATGCAGTCGCCGGGTTTCAGGCTTGAGAGCAGTGGACAAGAAATAAGCTATATCGCTGATTCCCTCGCCAAGTCGAACAAGTTGCCAGTCAAGAAGGCCTGGTTGAGACTGGTTCCAGAACAGATTTCCAGGGTGACAATCATGATGAATGAGTGTTTGTGGTGCATCTGAGAGAAAGCGCATCACTTGGCGGCGGTAACGTGCGTATCGAATGGCTGGGGCATGGAGGGTAGAGGGTACAAGTTCCCCTGCCAAACGTAATCCTCGTTTCATCAACGGAACAGACAGGGCTGTGCCTAAGTGATCTTCCAGGCGGCGCACTGGGCCTACTAGCCAGCGATAAGTTTGGTCGCAATTCACCTTGTACCAGAAATGAGCATGAAAGCGGGCAAGTTGTTTAACAACTGCGGTTGCTTGGGCAACCGTTAAGGAATCACCTGGTTTACTCGGAGTCGATCCGGATTCTGCCAAATCTACAAGAACCAGTGTTGCGCCCACACCGAATTTGCTCTGTGCTGCTAGAAAATTGGGTACATTAATTGGGACAGTTGAAGCTACTTCATTATAGAAGCGCACCTCAGTATGAAGCAGTCTTGGTAAGGATGTAATTAATTTTGCTTGCCAAGCTAACGATGGAAGTTTTACAAACCACTGATGAGGCAAAGCTTCTGGCTTATCATGTTCAACGACGACACGAATTCTCGTTGTTGTTCCAATATCAACCGAAACAACAGATACATTTGAAACGATAGCGTCAGAATAATGTCTGTTAACAATTCGTTGAGCCCAGTTGACAGTTAAATCACTTGGGTGACGTGCAAGAATGTTATGTTTCATTTTTGGCGTTATATTGTTCTATCATTACTACCTTCTATTCATATTATCCTCAAATGTTAAAATTAACTGAATTAACTCTGTGATTTCTTTATCAGGGTAATATTTTTTCAATGTAATCTTTAAGACACAATGCTTATAAGCAATATATTTGAATGCAGTAATAGATTACTATCTGGTGACATGTAATCAACACTTTGTAATGGAACACAGATGAGCTCAATGTTTGACGCACTTTTGCGTGCGTTTCATGATCTGTTTCAATTTCGGATTTTGTGGATCGTGCTGTGGCCAATCTTAGTAGCGGCTCTTCTATGGCTTGTGCTGGGTGTGATCTTCTGGGGTATTTTCTCGAGCTGGATGATAAGCGGTCTTACGGCTGTTGGCATTCAAACCTGGCTTGAAGGTATAGAGCCACAATGGATTGCACATACAATCCAGGCCGGAGCGCATTTGATTTTATTTGTACCATTAGTTTTCGTTACAGCGATAGTGATTACGGCCTTGTTTGCCATGCCCATGCTGATTAATCTGGTGTCTGAACGCGATTATCCGCAACTTGAACGTAAAAAAGGTGGTGGTATCGGCGGTAGTTTACTGAATGCTTTACTTGCTATCTGTATATTTATTGCCATATGGGTACTTACCATTCCTCTATGGTTAATTGGGGTGGGCGTGATAACTCCATTTGTTGCTGCAGCGTATCTTAATCAGCGCCTGTTTCGCTATGATGCGTTGGCTGAACATGCTAGCCACGAGGAAATGAAAGCCTTGGTTTCTGCAAATCAGTCGTCACTATGGGGTTTAGGTTTGTTAACTGGTCTTACGCAATTTATACCGGTTCTTAATCTTTTTGCGCCAGTATTGTCGGGGCTCGCCTTTATTCACTTTGGGCTTTCGTGTCTTGCAAACTTACGCCAGTCGCTACAGTAATCTTGTGGATGCAGGGCATACAAATATTAATCCATTACATTAAATTATTATACTAACAGATTGAATACTCATATATATAATAATATATTTCTTGTTAAAAAACATGTGTATTGGTCTATAATATCAAGTGTGGTACTAATTCTTTTCTGCGTGCCCGTTTCGTTCGCCCAGACCGGAAAGACGCAGCCGATTAACCAACCGGGCACATTTGTGGCGTCTAAGTCAACTCATATCTCCAATAAACAAACAGATTCAGTAAGTAAGAGTAAGCAAAATCCAATGGGTCAATTTGCGCCAAGGCTATTAAGCTTAGGCCAGCATCAGTTTCCAGTCAGTACGCATAACAGACAAGCCCAACAATTTATCAACCAGGGAATGAATCTTGCCTATGCTTTCAACCATGCAGAGGCGCGCCGTGCGTTTCAGGAAGCAGCACGGCTTGATCCAAAATTAGCTATGGCTTATTGGGGTCAGGCGCTCGTGCTTGGTCCAAACATCAATGCAATGATGGATCCGAATGAAGAGGCCCGGGCACTAGAAATGGTGCAACGGGCTAAGTTACATATGACTAATGCATCCCTGAGAGAACGAGCGTTGATCAGTGCACTTGAGAAGCGTTATTCGGGTAAGAGTGAGCATCGAAAGCTGAACGACAAGGCTTATGCAGATGCGATGCGAGATGTGCACCATCGTTTTCCAGATGACTCTGACATTACGATGCTATATGTTGAGTCGATGATGGATATTCGCCCATGGAGTTATTGGATGCCGGACGGACATCCACATGAGGGAACAGAGGAGATTGTGGCGCTCACTGAGGAGGTCATGCGGCAGAATCCAAAACACCCAGGTGCAGTGCACCTGTATATTCATCTGATCGAGCCCACAAATACGCCCGAGCGAGCGGAGAAGGCGGCTGATACTTTGCTGACGTTGATGCCAGGTGCAGGGCACATGGTACACATGCCGTCACACATATATTATCGTGTTGGCCGATATTCTGATGCGATGAAAAGTAACCAGCTTGCTATAGCCGCTGATGAGGAATACATCGCAGAACGCCACGCCCAGGGGTTGTACCCGATGAAATATCACCCGCATAACATTCACTTTCTTTATTTTGCTGCAACCGCAGATGGCCAAAGCCGGATTGCAATTGAAGCAGCACGGAAAGTAGCTGCTAAAGTCAATGATGAAGTGCTAAAGGAAATGCCGATGATGGCGGGTTTTCGGGTTGCCCCGTACTGGGCCCTTGCGAGATTTGGGCGGTGGAAAGAAATCCTCAAGGAGCCTGAACCCCCATCCACGAGTATGTTCTTAAGGGGAGCCTGGCATTATGTACGCGGTCTGGCATTTGTCGCAACAGAGCGATTACAAGAGGCTGAGCAGGAACTAGGCGCATTCCGCAAGATCCTGAGGGATCCATTTTTCGATGATCCATCCTATTCCAAAAATCCTTTGAATATTGTATTGAAAATTGGACCTGAGGTGTTAGCAGGGGAGATCGACGCAGCCCAGAAAAAATTTGATCTTGCTATCGCGCATCTTGAACACGCAGTTCATCTTGAGGATGCTTTGCTCTACACAAAGCCATCGGCATGGCACTATCCGCTACGTCTGGTATTGGGCGCTATTCTACTTGAGTCGGGGCGCGAGGTAGAGGCAGAGGCGGTCTACTGGGAAGATCTACGGCGTCATCGCAATAACGGATGGGCACTTTACGGTTTGTTGCAGGCACTGCGTGCTCAGAAGAAAGAACATGAGGCAGAGCTTATTGAGGTGCGTTTCAAAAAGGCATGGGTGCGTGCTGATGTAAGACTTAATACTTCTCACTTTAGTCGTGGCACAATAGTGATTCCAGTGAAGAAGGTACAACAGCAGCTAAATTGAATTTTCTCATCTCAGGTAATTACTCACTAAGCTGGGTGTGACGAAGGATAATGGTTTATATGGCTTATAGAAAATCTTAATGTATAGATTTTGTCTTATCAAATTTTAATAGACTATTTCTGGCGGTGCTATGAGTAAAATCTGTCAGTTTTTTTTGAGTTTAATCCTGCGTACATGTCATTGATATATAAGTTAAGTAAAATTAAATGTCTCAGAATACTCGAGGCAATATTAAACCATATTTAGTTTGCCTTAATACTTAAATATGATTTAGAGGGTTGTACATGAGTGAAAAGATAATCATTTATCAAAAACCAACATGCAGTAAATGTAGAGCTACGCTTAGTATTCTCAAAGAAAGTAGGGAGGCGTTTGAGAGTATTAACTACTACGATGTGCGTTTAACAAGAAACCAGTTACGTGAGCTGCATGAAAAGTTAGGCTTATCAGTGCGGGATATGCTGCGTAGCGAAGAGCAGTTGGCGCACAGTCTAAATCTTTCTGGAGGGCAGCTATCGGATGATGAATTAATTGACATCATGGTAGAAAATCCGGACCTAATTCAGCGACCAATTGTTGTACGTGGAAACAAGGCAATATTGTGCCGACCACCAGAAAACGTAATGAAATTATTGTGATACTAATTTTGGATTGATCAAAGTCTTGATTTTACGCCCGCTTAAATATCGGATCAAATATTCCGGCAATGTCAGCATCCCCCTAGTTTAAATTAGTGTTTTGCAGGCATGATAAATTAATCACGGCATGTGTAAAAAACGACGGTGACATAATTAAAATTCGATTCGGAAAAAATCTCCGGTTTCTCGGCGTACTGTTGAGCACTTCTCATACCATTAAGTGTGGGCGCCTAATGGTTTTATCTATATTTTATCCTGAGGTTAACTACCATTTCTGGAAAACCAGGCATTGATGAACAAACTTTGGCCCAGACGAGTCTGTCAGGCAGAGCTACGCATTCTTTATTCTGACTAGGGTATCGATTCTGATGGATCTTAAAACCCAGACCGATGCAGAGCTTATTTTTCTTCGAGATAAGCTTAATGTGTGGTGTCTCCAACATCAGGGGTCAAAATGGGGGCATCGACTATGGATATTAATTGTTATTTTGGGTGTGTTTGTATTTTTTGATGGGATAATAGATATTTTTTTTAGCGGCATAACTTCACTGAACGTTTTTTTGATTGTATTAGGAGTTATTACCTGTTTTTCTTGGTACAAAAGCGGCAAACAGAGAAAAGTAAATATAAATTTTCTTGCTGAACTTAATAGCGAACTTACGCGACGGGATTCAACAACTGTGAGCGACGAAACCCCCCATGAAACAAAACCTACTTAGTTTCCCTCCTATTTGTTGGACACTAGTTCAAGCTTTACATAGTGGATTATATGGGCCAATTCATGTAGTTACGAATAAAAACAGGCGAACATTAGAACCATATTTCAATTAATTGTAGAGAGCGAGTAACAGATAGTCTAATTAGCTAGTTGTAAGAAGATAAATTCATGCGGGATAAGAAAAGCTACCAGCTAGCCAGATAGAACTGATGCCCAGCATGATTAGGGTAACCTGCTGAACAGTGGCGCCAATTTCGGGGCGTTTGTGCAAACCCGGGATTAAATCTGCCATCGCCACATAGATCATACTAGCTGCAGCAAGCCCTAAAAGTGACGGCATCAGGTGACTCATGTCTTGCAGCATGAAATAAGCCATCATGGCACCAATCAGAGTAGCGAAACTAGACAATAGATTAAATAGCAACGCCTGTTTTCGGGTGTAACCAGAGTTGAGCAAAATCAGAAAATTGCCTGCTTCCTGAGGAATTTCATGGGCAATGATGGCTATGGATGTGACAATGCCTAGTTGTACGTCTACCATAAATGTGGCGGCAATGAGTATGCCGTCAACGAAATTATGAAATGTGTCGCCCAGCATGACCATCATGCCGCTACGGCCACTGTCATGGTTATTTGCAGAAGTATTTGCGACGACACCATATAAAGGATCGTGAGCTTCACATTCCTCGACATGGCAATGGCGCCATAATACTAATTTCTCCAGAATAAAGAATAATAGAATGCCGAACAGCACGGTGGCAGTCATTTGCCCTGGATTTTTAGACAACTCAAGTGCTTCTGGCAGTGTGTTAAGGAATGCAGCTCCTAGTAGAGCTCCGATAGCGTAGGAAATTAACATTTGCACCCATGAAGCACGCGTGTTGAGTGTTAGCATGGCAGCAAACAATACACTCAATGATCCGCCTAGTAGGCTCGCAGCAATAATCCAGGAAAAAGTGGTCATAGGAAAATTCGTGGAAGAATTCGCGATTATACGCTGTTGCAGGATTCACGTTGTTGTGAAATTTTAGGAATATTTGAGAGGCTAATTACGTTAAAACTTTTTATGTAAAAGTATTAGAGTGCTAAACATAATTTTACTTGGCAAGCCAAATCAACCCCGCCATCCTCCCAGTATTGCCGTCGCGTCGATAGGAAAAGAATCTTTCCGGATTACTAAAAGTACACTCCTCGTTACTGTAGACTTCAGTAACACCAATCGCTGCTAATCGCTGTCGCGCCAACAGAAATATATCAGCAAAACATTTTTTGCCATTGTCTTTGTAGTGTGGAGCAAAGGCGAGTGCAGATTTCTCATCCTGTTTGATAAAGGCATGACGTACTTTTTCTCCAACCTCAAAAAAATTGGGCCCTATTGCTGGTCCAAGGTAAGCCATAATTCGAGCATTTTTCCCACTCATCTCCGTTACTGCTCGTTCGAGCACTCCTGCAACTAAACCTCGCCATCCGGCATGGACAATACCTACTACCGTTCCCACGTCATCACACAGAAATACTGGTAAGCAATCGGCAGTGAGTACTGCACAGACTACATTGTAGCTGCGACTCAATGCGGCGTCGCCTTCAGGCACAATTACATCATCGTCTGCCCAAATTGGTATTGAACCGTGTACCTGTTTCAACCATTGCGGTTCATTCGGTAGAACCCTACGTAGTTTTGCGCGATTTTGTTTGACGATTAGTGGGTTGTCACCTACATGATCAGCCAAATTAAGGCTTGCGTAGGGGTCACTACTCATACCGCCATGACGCGTGGTAAATAGTGCCTGAACATTGTATGGTGCAGGCCAGTTGGGCGTAATCCAATCACTCATATTGGTAAATCTATTTAGATGGGAGGCAATTCTCATGATATTGTCGGAGCGTAAGCAGAAGCTTCTCTAAATCTTCAGGCAGTCCAGTTTCCCACATTACTGTTTGACCAGTCTTTGGATGAGTCAGCTCCAGTCGTTGCGCATGCAGTGCTTGTCTCGGGAAATTCATTACTAATCGTCTAACTTCATGTGCGACCTTTCTTGGTTTGTTACTATAGATTGGGTCACCTACTAGCGGGTGGCCAATAGAGTGCATGTGCACACGAATTTGATGGGTACGCCCGGTTTCCAAACTGCATTGGAGTAAGGTACATCCGCAAAGTTGCTCTATTACCAGGTAGCGGGTGCACGCCTCCTTGCCATTTTTGGTTACTGCCATTTTTACGCGCTGTATCGGGTGTCGTCCTATTGGCGTATTTACCCAACCGTCAATTGTAACGCGGCCAAGTACTAAAGCGAAGTAATCTCGTTTCATGGTACGATTTTGCAGTTGTCGCACTAAGCTAGTTTGTGCTTCAAGAGTCTTTGCCACAACTAATAGGCCGCTGGTGTTCTTATCTAGCCGGTGCACGATGCCTGCTCGTGGTATTCCATTCAATTGTGCAGCATGGTGCAGTAGACCATTTAGCAGGGTGCCATGCCAGTTGTCGTTGCCAGGATGCACTACCATTCCAGCGGGTTTATTAATGACTATGAGCGCTTGATCTTCATACACTATATCAAGCTTGATAGCTTCGGCAGCATAAGCAGTCTCAGTGGGGTGTTGTGGTGGTTTTATTTTAATTTTTTCACCACCCCATACTTTCTCTTTTGAGTTTGCTTCTAGATCATCTATGGTTATTCGTCTTTTTAGGATCCACCCCTGTAAACGGGTACGGGACTGGTCTGGCAGTAGCTGTGCTAGAGCCTGATCCAGCCGCAGTCCGGCGCAGTTTTGTGGAATTATTAGCTCGATGATATTTTCAGTAGGTCTAGGCCGCGAGAATTTTGCGTTATAATAAGATAGTTCGTTTTTAGCTGTCATTGAATTTGTTATGTCCATTACTTCGCGTATTCTAGTCGCATTCTTAGTACTTCTACTATCAGGTTGTGCCTTTGGCTGGTTAAAAACCTATAAAAAGGGGGAGAATACCGCAGACTGGCCTGTAACCCAATTTTATTCGGAGGCCAAATCTGATCTAGAAAACGGAGATTACAAGGGTGCAATCACATTGTTTATAGCTTTGGAAGCGCGTTATCCTTATGGTCGTTATGCGCAACAAGCTCAACTCGAGGTAGCCTACGCCCATTACAAAGAGGGTGATGAGGCTGCTGCCGTTATTGCTGCCAACCGATTTATTAAGCTACATCCAAACCATCCTCATGTAGATTATGCTCATTACCTTAAGGGACTGGCAAGTTACAATGATGATAAAGGAATAGCACATTATGTAATGAAACATTGGCTCAATCAAAAAATGAGTGAACGTGACCCAAAATTGACGCGTGAATCATTTGAAAGTTTCAAGGATTTAGTTACCCGCTTTCCTAACAGTAAATACAGATCCGATGCTTTAAAGCGTATGAACCATCTGGTTAATGCAGTGGCTATGGGTGAGATCTATGTAGCGCGCTACTATATGAAGCGAGGTGCCTACATTGCTGCACTTAATCGTGCACAATTTGCCCTAGAGGAGTATCCGCGGACCCCGGCTACGAAAGAAGCATTATCTATCATGGTGGAGGCCTATGATATTTTGGGGATGACTGATTTGCGTGATGATGCCGAGCGTGTAATGAAAAAAAACTTTCTCGATAATATGGTTGCTTCTGACTTGGTCACATCTGATAGCGAGTCTTGGTGGAAGTTTTGGTAGTTTAGGCTATTGTGAGTGAGTGTACTCACGATGGGTTAGGTTGCGATCGAAGCACCAGATCAGCTACCATATCTGGCATCACAATCTGGGGTGGGGGAATAAGGTGGCGTGCCCGAGGAGATAAATCTGGGCACTGGGAGACGAAAATCTTACTAGTCTAGTTAACAACTCTCAATGTCTTTGGCGCAAAGCAGACATTCACTAAATTATCCGGTTTAAGTTTATTGGCTCAAGCTATGTTTAGTTTTTTTATCGCTATCCGAAATTCGAAGGCACGCTCCCGATAAGAACGCATATCGGTTTAGGTACTACTGATGTACGCTTTCTTTACATAGTCCTCTTTTCATCGTCTGATGCATAACGTTAGGGCATACTGCGTCACTAACGAATTACACTAATACAACTCAATCTAATTTTACCAAGTCATAGAAAATACATTCTCGTGATGTTAAAAACTCTCTTTAAAAGAAAATTGGATAGAAAGGAAGTGTCGTAAATTCTCGATTGCTTCTGATATAAGAGAGGAATTTAGCTCAGCTTCTTTCAAATATGTATCCAGCAGCTCCACACTTACCTTTTCCATACGAGTGTAATCTGTCTGATTCCCCACAATCCCGTTTAAGATAGTGCGCATAATTAGCCCTTCACTTTGTATAGCAACATCTATTTTTTAACAACGCATGGTTCGTGAATTTCGAGCTGGGGGTTCAAGCTTTTTAGAGCGAGAAGTACCTCGTTTAGTGAGATTTTAAGTGCCGCGCCCGTATTATTCAGTTTATCTTGGGCGGTATGAATTTTTCCCATTATACTAGTTTATTGGCTCGGCTATTCTCAAACTCGCCTATGCTTCCTTATACTCAGCGATATTGAGAATTATTTCAGCCACTATGTCACTTGTTCGCTTCAGTTTATTGTAAAAATCGAAAGCTAGAATTCGGCCCTTTTTTTCTGAACTTTTAGGTTGTAATTCTTGTTGTATTGATTCAGCCAGCAAAGGACGTATGAAATTCCATGTTGTTTTTAGTGTAATATTTTCAATAAATGATATATTCATGTTCCTTACATATTCGCTCTATATCTTCATCCGATGTATCTTGTAGTGAATTATCCGGGTAAGGTACTACGTTGCTGTTTGAACTCCTGTTCGAGCTTAACGGATTCAATACGAGCAAGCCTACCCGCTTCTCGTCGGTCTTTTGTTTTAAGACTAAAAAAGATTTGTTCTGTTGGGTAAAGACTTAGGAGGTCTTTTGGAATACGCCTACTGAAATAGAACGTCTCTTTGCGGTTAAATATGTGAATTTGTGAAGGCATGGTTGTACTCCAAGTGTAACAGTTTAGCGATACACTTAGAAATTTAACCTATCGATTTACCCGAACATAATGTTTATTCAGGTAATTAAATTGACTTGGCGTCCCCAAGGGGATTCGAACCCCTGTACTCACCGTGAAAGGGTGATGTCCTAGGCCTCTAGACGATGGGGACTAAAAAACTTATTGTAGTTATTACTTAATAGTATTTGGTGGAGATAAGCGGGATCGAACCGCTGACCTCTTGCATGCCATGCAAGCGCTCTCCCAGCTGAGCTATACCCCCGCAAAGAGAAGGCGAATTATACTGAGGCACCCTTTCAAAGTAAAGCCAAGGTCAAGTGAGGAACTCAGCTATTCGGCTTTGCATGCGATTAATCGTTTCTTTCTGACCGAGTAATTCTAGTACTAAATCTATCGAAGGCGTTTGCGTTTCACCTGTCACCATCACACGCAGTGGCATTGCTACTTTAGGTAACTTCATGTTATGAAAAGTAGCAGAATTTTTGATTACGTCATGAATAACTTGACGGTTCCACCCATTAATTAAGTTAAATTTCGCTATCAGCAAATCCATCACCGGTTTTACTTCGGCACTGAAATACAGTGATCTGGTCTCGTTTGATGGTTCTAAGTGGGTAAAGAAAATTATCGATTTATCAGACAGTTCCGTTATTGTACTAATTCTTTCCTTTAAAACGCTTACTATCTTTTGTAAATTTGGTCCAGTAGTGATATTACAGCCATTTGCCTCAAGTAGAGGTGTAACCAGCTCTACCAAGTGGGCATCCGCTGCTGTTTTGAGATAGTGCTGATTGATCCACCGTAATTTTTCCGGATTAAATTTCGCTGGGGAGCAATTGACAGATGGTAGATCGAACCACTTAACTAGTTGTTCGCGGCTAAATATTTCTTCGTCGCCGTGCGACCAGCCGAGTCGTGCCAGATAATTTATTAAGGCTTCGGGTAGGTAGCCATCATCACGGTACTGCATTACTGAAACTGCTCCATGGCGCTTAGAAAGACGCTCTCCATCAATCCCCAGTATTAACGGCACATGCGCATATTGTGGCAGTGGTTCGCCAAGTGCTTTGAGAATATTGATTTGGCGTGGTGTATTATTGATGTGATCGTCGCCACGAATTACATGGCTGATATTCATGTCCAGGTCATCTAGTACCACACCAAAGTTATAAGTTGGTACACCGTCAGCACGCAATAACACCAGATCATCAAGTTCGCTATTAGCTATGACAATCGGCCCTTTGATTAAATCATTGAAGGCTACTTCTCCACTGGAAGGATTCTTCAGGCGTACCACTGGCTTAACCCCAGCAGGGGGAGTCTGTTTAGAATCTCGCCAGCGGCCATCATATCTTGGTTTCAGGCCGGCAGCACGTTGTTGTTCGCGCATCGTATCCAATTCATCTTTGCTGGCATAGCAGTAATATGCGTTTCCTGAACGCAGTAATAGTTGTGCAGCCTCATGGTAACGTGCTAATCGTTGCATTTGATAAAAAGGTCCCTCATCGTAGTCAAGTCCTAACCAGGCCATACTATCAAGGATTGCTTGAGTAGATTGCATGGTAGAGCGCTCAAGATCCGTATCCTCAATTCGTAGAATAAATTTTCCGCCGTGTCTACGGGCATAAGCCCAGGAAAATAATGCAGTTCGTGCACTGCCAATGTGGAGATAGCCAGTAGGGCTGGGAGCAAAACGGGTGCGGATCATATTGGATACCGATTGTTGCTATTAGGAAGGTTCTATTTTACGCGATTCCATTGGGGGGATAACTTTCTTCTTAATTGCTTTGCTTGTGCGTTGACCAGAACAAAGAATTTATGTTCTAATTGCGCTTTTTTCGGGCGGTTAACTCAGCGGTAGAGTGCCACCTTCACACGGTGGAAGTCACTGGTTCGATCCCAGTACCGCCCACCATTCGACAGAATAAAAAAACCCAAGGAAAGCTAGGCTATCAGCATTTAACTTTTTGGCGTTTCGGGAAGTTTGAGAAGAATTGATATGGGCTGCAGATTGATAGAAGTGCGGCCAAGGGTATTATCAATATGATATGAAAGGATGTTCTCATTGGACACTCCCTGATACCACATTCCGAAATACATGGGACAAATTGCTAGCATTA
>SMVA01375537.1_pt1 | contig 18526 bp, 18 predicted proteins | sample 2456451 | NCBI WGS metagenome assembly SMVA01 (sample SAMN11095933, study PRJNA526329) | marine sediment metagenome | biome: Marine sediment; feature: Surficial sediment; material: Deep marine sediment; isolation source: Hadal surficial sediment | place: Pacific Ocean | collected 2014-05 | depth...
CCGGGAGTGAGATCTCGCTCGTGGGGTCCAAAACATCAAGTACAACCTGGAGCTCGTCGCCCACTACAATGCGGCTGTCCAGCAGGCGTGCGTCAGCTATCGAGATCTCCTGGCTTGTATCGGCTGCCTCTTGAACAACTCTGAGCCTGTCGTTGACGCCGACGGTGATGTCCAGCAGCCGCGCCTCTGCGAGGAGCAGCTGGTTCTCCGGGTCTGTGACCTCGAACACCACGTCGCGGTCAGGCACCTGGTAGCGCGGGGAGAGCGAGACCTCTTTGTCCCGGCCTTCGATGTACTGGAACGCGGTCGCGCCCGGCATCGGCGAGGGGTCCGGGATGCCCGGTCTCACGAGCCAGTTGCTGGTGCCGCCTAGCTTGAGGGTGATGGCCTGCTGGAGGCCGGTCAGATCGTCGATATCGCGGCCATCGACCTCAAGGATGCGGTCTCCGACTCTAAGACCCGCCTGATCGGCCGGCGAGTCCGGGTACACAGCGGTGATGGTGACATCACCCGCCAGCCGGGTTTGCGGGAGCATCAGGATGAACGTGAACAGGATGATCGGGATGATGGCGTTGACGACGGCGCCCGACGAAAGAACGAACACCCGGGCCAATTTTGATTTGCTGGCCAGGCTGTTCTCAGCCTCCGGATCCTCTTCGCCGACCATCTTTACGAAACCGCCAAGCGGCAGCCAGTTGATGGACCACACCATCTCCGAGATGGTGATGCTGTGAGGGCCTACCGCACGAAGCTTGCCGTTGATGGGATCGCCAACAACAGCGTCGCCAACATCGGACGTAAGAGCGTTACGCCGTTTCTTTGGCCGCAGGAGAAGGGCGTGAAATGAGCCATCGGCTCGCTTCTCGACACTGGCCTCGACCTGTACGCCGGTCTCAAGCGCTGCAAGCCGTTGGTCGAACGATTCAGATTGCGCTTCACGCAGGTCATCGCCGTCATGAGCGATATCAGAGAGGTCACCTACCTCAAGTGAATCGAGTTCCTCGAACCCCTCAAGAATGGTCTCTTCAGTGATCGACACCTCGGTCGCTCCGGTCCATATACCGGTGGCGCGTGGAGGAAATCCGAAGCCGAATTCCACGACCTTCGTGCGGGTCCATTTCGCCGTGAAGAAGTGCCCCAGCTCGTGGAGGATGATCAGCGGACCCAAAACGAGCAGGAACGTCAGGATGCCGAATATTAGTGTTGCTGGAATCATAAATTTACGGTCGGTCGCCTGTCAGGCGTCGCTAGCCTTTGAGTACCGAAATCGCGGTCCGGATGCGGGTTGCGGTCTCGGAAGCGGCCTCAGTTAACTGCCGGAGAGACGGTTCCATTATCGGTTGATGTGCGGCCAATCCCTGTTCAATAACCGGCCCGATTTCGGTGAATCCGATTTTGCCGTCAAGGAAAAGATCGACCGCCGCCTCATCGGCGCCGACGAGCGCAGCCCGCCAGGTTCCGCCGCGCTTTGCGACATCCAGTGCGAGGTCGAAGCAGGGGTAGAGGGAAGAGTCCAACTCTTCGAACGTCAGATTGCCGACCTCGATCGGGTTGAAGCGGGGCAGATTCGGATTCTCCACCCGTTCAGGATGTGTGAGTGCGCATTGGATCGGGTATCTCATGTCCGGCGGTCCCATCTGGGCTTTGACGGAGCCGTCCTGGAACTCGACCATCGAGTGGATAATGGACTGTTTGTGCATCACCACGTCGATCTGCTCGTAAGGAACATCAAATAGCCAGTGCGCCTCGATCACTTCCATCGCCTTGTTGATCAAGGTCGCAGAGTCGATCGTGATCTTGCGGCCCATCTGCCAGGTCGGGTGCTCGAGCGCCTCTTCAGGTGATACGGAACGCAGAGCGTCCCACGATCGGCCCCTGAACGCTCCCCCTGATGCCGTAATGATCAGTCGTTTGGGCTTCTCTGCTTCACCGCGGATGCACTGCCATATGGCTGACGGCTCGCTGTCTACCGGAAGTATCTCTGTGCCGCCGTGCTCCGCCGCTTCTCGGAGATATTCGCCCGCCATCACGACCAGCTCTTTGTTCGCCAACGCCACCGGGATTCCGGCCCTGAGGGCGGCGATAGCTGGTTCCAGGGCGTCAGCGCCGGACATCGCAGCCACCACGAGATCGACGTCGTTCAGGGTGGCGAGTTCGATGAGGGATGCGGGGCGACAGTCTCCACTGTTGGCCGGCTCACGCCCGTCTGCTGCGTAGTAACGATACGGTGTGAACTCTGCGATCTGCGATGCGAGTAGGTCGACGTTACGGCCCGCCGCCAATCCCAGAACCCGGAAATGGTCAGGCAGTGCGCGTATGACGTCGAGCGTCTGGGTACCGACCGAGCCGGTAGAGCCAAGCAGAACTACGTTTTTGGGGCGCTTGGAGTTATTGCGGGACCGATTCAAGTGGCGCTCCATTCGGAAACCCAGTATACGATGATCAAGTTCGGCATCAGAGAGTCCAAACGGTCAAGAACGCCGCCGTGCCCGGGGACCAGAAATCCGGAGTCTTTCACCCCGGCGTGCCGCTTGAGCGCGGATTCTCCAAGGTCGCCGAGGGTTCCCGCTATCGCCATCACAACTCCAAGTACGATGGCCATCGCTGCCGCGATTTCGAGATCGAACACCGCATCGACCGCCAGCGCCGCAATTGCGCCGCCTACCAGGCCGCCTGCGACGCCCTCCCAGGTCTTTTTAGGACTGATCCGGGGGGAGAGTTTGTGTCGGCCGATGGTTACGCCCGCGAGCATGGCGGCGGAGTCCGCAGCAAAGGTCACGATCACGGCGAGGGCCAGCCACTGGGCGCCATCGTCCACCGATCTCAGGATTGGCGTGTGGGCCAGTGCGATTCCGACGTACGGGCCGGCCGCTATGGCGTAAACAAAAGCGGTCCGACGCCCGGTCAACAGGATGCCGATAGCCGGCACGGTCCCGATCCCAAACGCCGCCAACATCACCCACCATCCGGTCAGGTCTTCTGCGATGAGCCAGCCAGCCGCGACTAGAGATACCGGCCAGGCCAGGAGGAACCAGCGCAGCGGGCACGTTCTTCGGGCGCGCACCATGTCGGCAAGCTCCCAGCCGCCGGCGACGGCAAGGACCAGCATCAACGCGCCAACGGCCGATGTCCCGATCAGGAGGATGGCGATCAGCGCCGAGATCCCGATGGCGGCGGTTACTACTCGAAGCGTCATGTAGAGAGGTCTGCCCTGGCCGCTCTCAAACGATTCTCAAACAACGGGATCAACGCCACCAAAACGGCGCCGGCGGAGTCGGTACGCCTCCAGGGCAACATCGACCTCGTCCCCATCGAAATCGGGCCACTGCACCGGCGTCGAGTAGAACTCCGCGTATGCCGACTGCCAGAGCAGGAAGTTGGAGATCCTGAACTCGCCGCCGGTTCGGATAACCAGGTCCGGGTCTGGGGTGTCTCCGGTCGCCAGGTGACTTGCGATGAGCGCGTCATCAATATCGTCAGGAGACACACCCTCGGCCACAATGGCCTTGATCGCAGACACGATGTCCGCCCTGCCGCCGTAATCGAATGCGATGGTGAGCACGAGACGGTCGTTGTTCTTTGTCAGCTCCACGGCATCGACGATCGACTGGCTGAGTTCGGCCGGGAGACGGTCTAGCCGGCCGATATGCAGGATCCGGACGCCGTTGCGGTGCAGTTCTTCGGACTCTGACCGGATCACCTCTTGCAGGATCGCGAGCAGGGCCGATATCTCATCGCCGGGCCGTGACCAGTTTTCGGTCGAGAACGCGAACAAGGTCGCGTAGCCAACCCCTCGTTCGACGAGTCTTGAGATTACCGAGCGCACGTTCTCGGTGCCTGCCCGATGTCCCTCGGCGCGCGGACGACTGCGCTGAGAGGCCCAGCGACCGTTGCCATCCATGATGATTGCGACGTGCCGGGGCGTCATTTCTTCAACGCCTGAGGACGCCGACGGATCGCTGGCGGGCGAACTTTCAGACGGAGAGTTCTGGGATGAGGAGCGCGGAGAAACGGTCACAGGAGGTTCCCGATGATGGAGGGTTAAACCTCCATCACCTCCTCCTCTTTCTTCTTGCTCACCGCATCAATCTCGCCCACGGTCGCGTCCGTGTGGTCCTGGAGTGTGGTGAGCGCACGACGTACTACGTCCTGCGATTCCTCACCCTCTTTTTCCATTGTCTTCAAAGAATCTTGCGCGCCCCGACGAACGTTTCGGGCAGCGACCTTGGCTTCTTCAACCCGACGACCCATCTGGCGAACGAGGTCGCGCCTGCGGTCTTCGGTCAAGACAGGGAGGACCAATCGAATGGTCTGGCCGTCTACCTGTGGACTCATTCCCAGATCGGCATCCCGCAACGCTCGTTCAACGCCCTGGACTGCCGCCGCATCCCAAAGCTGAATCACGAGCAAGCGAGCGTCGCCGACGCTGATCGAACCGACCTGGCTGAGGGGGGTCTCCGTCCCGTAGTAGTCCACCATGATGTTCTCTACGAGGGCCGGAGATGCACGGTTTGTTCGATATCCAGCGAGGTCTCGATTAAGTGCGTCTACCGCGCCCTGCATTCGTCTTCGAGCGTCCTCAAGGATCTCCGTGGTCATCCCGATTCCCTTCGTTTAAGCCGGTCTAGATGAACTGAACCGTGTCCGGTCCATCAAATAACGATCTTCGCTTGTTGAACTTATACAGGGACGGTATCCGAAATCAATGTCCCGATCTCTTCACCGCGCAGTATTCGCAAGAGGTTACCCGGATTGAACAGATCAAACACAACGATCGGCAGTCCGTTGTCCATACACATCGAGAGCGCCGTTGAGTCCAGCGCGCCAACTCGGCGTTGTAGAGCATCAAGGTGGGTCATGTGGCCGAGTTTGGAAGCTGACTTATCTACGTTTGGGTCCGAGGTGTAGATGCCATCGATGTTGTTCTTGGCCATCCACAGCGCGTCTGCGCCGACTTCCAGGGCCCTGAGCGCGGCCGCAGTATCGGTGGACATGTACGGGCTGCCGGTGCCGCCAGCGAATATCACCAGGCGGCCTTTTTCAAAGTGCCGGATGGCGCGACGCCTGATGTACGGCTCCGCGATCGCAGACATGCTTATGGCGGTCTGCGTGCGCACCTCGAGGCCGTTACGTTCCAGGGCGTCCTGAACGGCCAGCGCATTGATGATCGTGGCGAGCATGCCGGCGTTATCGGCCGTTGCGCGGTCCATGCCTACGGCTTCGTAGTCTGCGCCGCGCCAGATGTTTCCGCCGCCGACCACTATGCCAATCTGGAGGCCTGTATTGGCGGCTTCGGTTACCTGTTCAGCCACGTAGCGAAGAGCGTCCGGGTCGAGGCCGAAATCACGGTCCCCTTTGAGCGACTCACCGCTCAACTTGAGCAGGACACGTTTATACGTCGTCACTGGCTCCCCCGATTGCGTCTGGCTAATTGCGATTGCCGAATTGGTCTGGCCGAATTATTTTGGCCGAATTATTTTGGGATGAAGTCTGTTACACCCCACCGAGCTGGTTCCGGGTTTTACTCTCCGAGTTCGTAGCGGGCAAATCTGCCCACGTGGACGTTCTCGCCGGTCTTGGCGGCGAGGGCACTGACAAGATCTCTGATTGTCTGTCCCGGGTCGCGGATGTAAGCCTGCTCCATGAGCAGTTCATCGTCAGAGACTTCATCGGCGTCTTCCGGGACGGAATCCCGGTCAACAAATTTCGGGTTCATCGCCGCCACCTGCATGGCGAGTTCCTTCGCCAGCTTACTGAACTCATCGGTACGGGCGGTAAAGTCGGTTTCGGATGAGAGTTGTACGAGAGCTCCAACGCGATTACCGCTGTGGATGTAGCTCTCGATAACGCCTTCAGAGGTTGCGCGTCCCGCACGTTTTGCGGCGGATGCAAGCCCCTTCTCCCTGAGGAGTTCGATGGCGGTTTTTTCGTCTCCGTCCGCCTCTTCAAGGGCGCGCTTGGAGTCCATGATCCCTGCCCCGGTTAGCTCCCGGAGCGACTTCACCATTGCGGCTGTGATTGCCAAGTGACCTGTGTCCCCTGTGTTCAGTTGATTGCGTCCTCGCCCGTCCATTATCGGGCGGGCGAGGTTGTTATCGATTTTGTTACTCGGCCGTCTTGTCGACGGTCTCGTCCTTCGCATCGTCAGATGCTTCACCAGGTGCTTCGGATGAAGCCTCAGCATCGGGAGCCGCTGGAGTTTCCTCAGCTACCTCCGTGGATGCTTCAGGAGTTGCCTCTGGTTCGGCAGCGGTCTCCGTTGCTTCCTCAGCTGCCGGAGCTTCTGCTGCGGCCTCAGGTGCTGCTTCAGCTTCCGGAGTCGCGGCGTCAGCAGGCGCTTCGGCAGCAGGTGCCTCTGTTGCAGGTGCGTCCGGGGTGGCCTCAGTTGCCGGGGCGTCGGCTGCCGCGGCTTTTTCTGCTTTGGCCTTGGCTGCGGCGGCTTCATCAGCCTCGCGCTTTGCGGCCTCAGCGATAGCCTGTCGTGCAGCGGCTTCCGCCTGGGCGGCGCGACGTGCGGCTTCTTCCTGTTCTTCTATCTCTGCGTTAAGAGCCATCTGCTCTTCGACACGCGCCTGGCGCGCCTCGGCGCCATCGGTGATGGCCTTGCCAATGCGCTCCGTGATGATGCGAACGCTCCGGATAGCGTCATCATTTGCGGGGATCGGGTAGTCGATGCCCGTCGGGTCGCAGTTTGTGTCTACGATGGCGACGATCGGGATGCTGAGCCGTTTGGCCTCGGCGACTGCGATATTTTCTTTGCCGATGTCGACGATGAATAGAACCTGCGGCAGCGTGGTCATCTGTTTGATGCCGCCCAGGAATTTGTTGAGGCGGGTGACCTCCGTTGCGGCCTTCTGCGCCTCGCGCTTGGTCGCCGCCTGGAGGGTTCCGTGTGCGATCTCTTCTTCCAGACGGATGAGGTATTCGATCCGCTTCTGGATGGTCTGGAAGTTGGTCAGCATGCCGCCGAGCCAGCGCTGGTTGACGTACAGTGAGCGTGTCTGCAAGCCGACGTCTGAGATTGCTTCCTGCGCCTGCTTTTTGGTTCCGACGAGCATTACCTGCCCGCCTTCTCCAACAATCTTCTCAATAAAGTTGGCGGCGATCTCAAGTTTTTCTATGGTCTTTGCTAGATCAAAGACGTGGATTTTATTGCGGGCGGTGAAGATGTATGGCTTCATCTTCGGGTGCCACCGCTTTGTCGGGTGGCCGAAGTGGGCGCCGGCTTCAAGCAGCCCGCGCAAGGTAATTGGCGGGCTCTGATCCGCCGGAGTTTGTGTAGTCGTCATCAGTAAGTGTTGCTACTCCGGAGCATTTGGATGTTTGTGAAACGCTCTCGGGCGCGCACAAAACGACCGGGGCAGATGCGTTCGCAATCCGCTCCCGGAAGAGGTGCTAAATGATACCACGAGACAAGAGGCGGCGAGCTTACGGTTCAGGTTGTGTTTCGTCTTCCCGCAGCCACCCGTATTCAAGTGCCTTTGTCGCCGCCTGCGCACGCCTTCTCGTTCCCATCTTCTCGAACACCATGGAGAGGTAGTTCTTAACGGTCTGCTCCGTCAGCGTGAGGCGCTGCGCTATCACTTTATTCGTCATGCCTTCGTACACCATCCGCAACATGCGGACTTCCCGTTCGTTAAGGGGGCTTGGCGGGCTTGAGGCGGAGTTTTTGCTCCACGCCTCTCGCAACATGGCGAGTATGGCAAACGTAACTCCGGTCCGTTTCGCCGCCATATCAAGAAGGGGGCACCGTCCTTCGTAGACCTCACGCACGGCGCCGGCGAGCGCCACGTGGGCGTCGTTTTCCGGCACAGCCGCCCATGCTCCGGCAGCGGCGGCGGAGATGAGGGAATCGTCGCTATTGTCCGGAACGATGGCGATGAGCCGCGCACCCGTCGACTGGAGCATCTCGAAGGGAATTTCCGGGTTGGAGAGCGATCCAACACGGGCGACAACTGGTTCATCGTGCCCAATGTCTTCCGCAACCACCGGCCATATCGGGTCTATAGACGAGGCGTGAAGATGCGCTGAAAGCCCCCAGGTGCGTTTTCCGACGAGCGCCAGGTGGGCCCGAATTAACGGACGATCACCGGTTTGCTCCTCGGGCATCCCCGGGAGCATGGGCGCTTCTTGATGGGTTCGCCTTGCAGGCACCTTGTTCGTAACCGCCATTCCAACCGGTTGGAGGAATCCACGGCGCGTCTAGTCCATACCCTTCCGCATCTGAGTTGTAAGAGGAAGGGTTGGGGCGTACGCACCGGGTCGAACACGAAGTTTCAGAAATGTGTCGTTCGGATTATGCGATTTCCCGCATTCCGCGTGCATCCCGGCACCTGGCTCTCAACGTAGAATCAGATAGCAGCTTCAAATCGCACGGACCACCGGCCGGTAGCCCTCACGACTAGAAGTCAGAGTTGGAACATTAAATGGAAGCGATTGCACTCAATCAAGGGGCCAGTTGGAGGAGTTACCTCTGGCCGGCGTTGCTCACCGTGGCCGTTCTTGGGTTTGCGGCCGCCGCCGGGTTCATCTGGCGGGATGGCGGGTTCGTCACCTCCAACGTGCTCAATCTCCAGGGACAGTCTGAAGGCCAGGTAGCCAGTCTCAGCAGTCTGCTCCCTCTCGGTTTCGCCTTCACCGTCGGCATGGTGGCCACGGTCAATCCCTGTGGCTTCGTGATGCTGCCCGCCTACCTCGGTCTGTACATAGGCACCGATAACGGCGACGAGTCCGTCCGGATGGATAGAAGGATGGCTCGGGCCGGGACTGTGAGCATTGCCGTCGGTCTGGGGTTCATCGTTCTGTTCGGAATCGTTGGCGTCGTGATCACTTCGGTTACGACATCGATCGTCCAGTATTTCGATTGGATCGGACTCGGCATCGGCATCGTTATGGGCGGCACGGCTGCTTACGTTCTTGCGGGCGGAAAGTTGTACAACAGCTTCGCCCAGAGCACGGGTGCGAAGATCGGTGATCCCCGGGACACGACGCTTATCGGCTACTTCTTGTTCGGTGTTAGCTACGCCGTGGCGTCGCTCGGTTGCACGCTCCCGCTCTTCCTCGCGGTAGTGGCGAGTTCTGCGACCGGAAGTTTCCTGTTTGGCGCATCGCAGTTCGTTGCGTACGCACTGGGGATGGCAACACTTTTCGCTGTATTGACGCTCAGCGTGGCCCTTTTCCAGGGAGTCATGATCAAGTGGGTGCGTAAGGCGATGCCGTATGTACAGCCGGCATCCGCGGTGCTGCTGTTGCTTGCTGGCGCGTACCTGATCTTCTACTGGCTGACGGTCGGCGGACTGGCGGACACGATCACTTCTTAGTCGGTTCTCCAAGTTGAAAAGAAAAGGCCGCCCTGAACGAGTCAGGGCGGCCTTTTCGCGTGTCACTTTGTGCGCCTCTAGCAGGCGAACACGATTAGTCAGAGATCGTGTTGTGGAGCGCTCCGAGGCCGTCGATCTTTGTGATCAGGTCGTCGCCGCTCTGCAGGCGGGATGTCACGCCGGACGTGCCGGTGAAGACAATGTCTCCCGGCTCCAGCGTGTTGGTCTGCGAGATGAAGGACAGGCATTCCTGTGTGTTGAAGATCATCTCGTCCGTGTTGCAGTTCTGGACCTCTTCGCCGTTCACCGTGACGATGATGTTCTTGCCGTGCGGGTCGTAGTCGGTCTCGATGAACGGGCCGATGGGCGAGAAGCTGTCGCTTCCCTTGGCGCGCCACCACGAGGTGTCACCGGCCTGCCACTCCCGGGCGCTGATGTCGTGGCCGATGGTGTAGCCGAGCACGTAGCTCAGGGCGTCTTCGGCGGATACATTGCGCATTCGGCGGCCGATTACGACCACCATCTCGCCCTCTTCGTCCACCTTGCCGGCGTTGGCCGGGAGGGTGATCGTGCTGTCGGTGCCGCAGATGGAGCTGGCAGGTTTTAGGAATGGCTCGGGTTGCGTCGGCGCGGGCGCTCCGCCTGTGTGCGACTTGAAGTTCACGGCCATGGCGTAGACGTCGCCCGGGATAATCGGGGCGAGAAGCTGGACCGAGGATAGGGGTGCGCTGGCGCCGGTCTCGGTGTACCGTCCGGTCGGCGGGCCTGAGATTTCGATTACGGTGTCTCCGTCAAGGATTCCGTATGTGGCGTGGCCTCCGGCCGAGTACCTGACAAATTTCATTCGTATTCTCCCATGGCCCCAATCGGGGCATTTATTTTGGAAACGTGGTTGTGTTGCGAAATGTAAATGGGCGGAGCGAGTGTACTTCTCCGATTGTCACGTCGCCAGCCAACGGACTTAGACTGTCCGCAATCTCAATAACGACGATCTTTGTTGGAGCAATGAAAGCCGTCAACCGCCGGGCTCATTGAGAATTTTCAAGATAATTCCGAGGAATTGGTGAATGTTCGATCTGTTGATCAAAAACGGGACCGTTATCGATGGAACTGGCGCGCCCGGTTACGCCGCCGACATCGGGGTCACGGGCGACAGCATTACGGTGGTCGGGCACTTCGATGGTGAAGCGGCGCAGACGATCGATGCCACCGGGCGTGTGGTGACGCCGGGGTTCATTGATCTGCACTGCCACAGCGATATGTCGTTCCTGATCGACCCGTTGGCCGATTCCAAGCTGACGCAGGGCGTGACGTTTGAGTTGAACGGGAACTGCGGCATGAGTCCGTGCGCTCCTCTCCAGTCCGAGGCGGCACGTGAGGCGCTGGAAAATCGATTTTTCACCTCCGGCGCCGAGTTCACTCCTGATTGGACCGACTTCGCCGGGTATCTCGACGCGCAGGAAAAGGCGAAGGGCGTCATCAACCAGGCGTTTCAGGTTGGGCACGGCACGGTGCGAACCAACGTCCTCGGCATGGACGCCCGTGCGCCCACGCTCGAAGAGTTGGAGCACATGAAGCGGCTTGTTGCGGAAAGCATCGAGGCCGGAGCGATGGGGTTCGCGACGGGGCTGTTCTACGCGCCGGGGAGCTATTCGCTCACGGACGAGGTGGTGGAATTGGCGCAGGAAGCTGCCTCACGCGGCGTCCTGTACTCAAGCCATATCCGATCGGAATCAAACGACAGCGTCGGACTACATGTCGCCGTGAACGAGGCGATCGAGATCGGACGGCGTACCGGCGGCCGCATCCAGATGTCGCACGTGAAGGTGAAGGGGCCACTGACGTGGGGTCGGGCCGAGGAGGTGCTTGAGTTGCAGGCGCGTGCACGGCGCGAGGGGATTGATGTGGCGGGTGATCAGTACCCGTACATCGCGTCAAGTACGTCGCTAACGGGCGGGATCTTCCCTCGCTGGGCGCTAGCAGGCGGGCGAACGGCAACGCTGGAGATCATGGAAGATTCCGATCTGCGGGCGCGTCTCAGGGATGGGATCGACTGGAATATCAAAAGCTTCATGGGCTCGCCGGATCGTGTGTTGATGGCGGCATATGGGCCAGATCGTAGTCGTGAAGGACAGCGTCTGGACGAGATCGCCGACGACATGGGATGCGATCCTGCTGAGGCCGCAATCAGGCTTTACGAAGCCGGAGACGCGGCTATCGTCCAGTTCTCATTGCGTGAAGACGATGTGGATCTGATTGCTCGTGACCCGTTTATCGCCGTCGCCTCAGACGGAAATTCGGTGCGGTCCGAGGGTCCGCTGTCTGCCGGAAAGCCGCATCCGCGCTCTTACGGAACGTTCCCACGGTTCCTGGCAGAGATGCGGCGTGACAAGAACCTTGTCTCGCTTGAAGAGGCCATTCGGAAGATGTGCGCCCTGCCGGCGTCCCGATTGCAACTGACACGTCGGGGACGTGTAGCGCCGGGATGTTTCGCCGATCTCGTGGTGTTCAACCCCGACACGGTCCAGGACACGGCTACTTTCACAGATCCGCACCAGTACACGACCGGGATAGACGCTGTGGTGGTCAACGGCCAGGTCGCGCTGGAGAACGGCGCGCCGACCGGCGTACGAGCCGGCCGGGTGGTTCGAGCTGTAGGCGGTTAAAACGGAGTCGGGCCCAGTAGTCCGCCAAACCGCATGCCCCATACGGCGATCGAAATGACCGTCGAGATCAGCAGTACTCTTCGGCTTCGTTCCGCCCATAGGCCGCGGAAATGCCCGGCTGCCTTCAGTTCAAGACGCCATGCCCTGCCGAGCATCACGATCGTGAGCAGCAGTAAGGGAATGGTGAGCAACCGCAACGCGGGTGCTATAGCTGCGCCGGCCGATGCGGTACCGATCGACGAGAGCACAGCCGGGATCACTCATCACCAGGGGAGCGGCAGGATTGGAGCGATCACTTTTTCTAGAGGTATTTCGAGACTGAACGGATTGAACATTTTTATCTCTTTCACGCGTTCGTAATACGGTTAGCCAGGATTATTCAGCAATCTTCGACCAGGTTTCGGCCCATGCTAAGACGGCACTACTGGTCGGCCGGCCAAATCGGTTTTCTTCATATGGCTCGCCCGGTGCGAACTCGCCATCGAACGTGATCCGGGTTTCGTTCGCCTGCACGAATGTTGTCCATGCGCTCAGCGGGATCTGGCCTTCTCCCGTCCCGCCCGGCATGTGCATCACGAACGCGGGTTGGAGGTCGGTCCAGGTTAGCGAGATATCTTCCGTCTCGGTCGAGATCAGCTCGGTGGAGTAAGAGCGGGCGTCGCCTTCGCGATCGAACTCGGCATCGTGGACCGGCAGTTCCGTATTGGCGTGCGGCGGGTACAGATAGCCCTGGATGTTCTCCTGGAGAAACCGGGCGAGGGCGATGTTGTCGCTGTACACCCGAACTTCACCGCCGGTCATCTCGCCTTCGTAAAACAGTACGTGACCCGGACCGGCCGGCGTCCATAAAACGCGCCAGTGGCTTGCACGCTCCGTAACTGTCTCGCCACCGTCACGACTGAGCCTGATGTACGAGTTCTCGCCGACGAGAATAACCTCGCCTTTATCGATGATCGGAGGCATTTTCTGTCCTTTTTGTATGACTACGGGGCTGGTCGCCGGTTGCCCGTAGGAGCGAGCGGGCCGATGATGGTTGTCGCCTTTGGTACGGTCGTATCTTAATTCCGTGGCGCGATAAGCGTTCTTGTAATTTTTCTCAGGCCGCACACACAACTTAGAGAGCGTCTTTTGACTTACGACCTTGTTATCAAAAATGGGACGATTGTAGATCCTTCTCAGGATCTGCACGCGAAGCGCGACATCGCGATCGCAGGCGGCCGGATTGTCGCCGTTGAAGAGCACGTCTCGGATAACGACACCCACGACGTGATCGAAGCCGACGGTCTACTGGTACTTCCAGGACTCGTGGACCTTCACGTCCACGTGTGGTGGGGCGTCGCCCATCTTGCGATCGACGCCGACGCCCATTCGCTGTCTCGAGGCGCCACCACGATCATTGATGCGGGGTCAGCAGGCGCCAACACGATGGCGGGGTTCCGGCGCTACGTGATCGACCGTGTGGACGCCCGGACCCTGGCATTTCTCCATATTTCAGGCATGGGCCAGCTCGATAACGAGATCGGCGAACTTGAAGACATCCGCTGGGCGCGCGTAGACAAGGCCGTTGAGGCGGCGAAGCTACATCCGGACGTGATAGTCGGTGTGAAGGTCCGGTTGACCGAGGGCATCGTCGGGAAGAACGACCTCGTGGCACTTGACCGGGCTATCGAGGCCGCGGAATACCTGGACAAGCCCGTCATGATCCACATCGGCGGGACGAGTCACGATATCGAGGAAATTCTAGGCAAGCTTCGGGGTGGAGACATCGTCACCCACAGCTTCACGGCGAACCCTCCCGGCATCATCACCGACGCCGGGAAGGTTGTGGCCGCTGCGATAGAGGCCCGTGCGCGTGGCGTCGTTTTTGACGTTGGTCACGGGGCCGGCAGCTTTGGATTCCGCGTTGCAGAGACGGCGATGGAACAGGATTTCATGCCGGCCACGGTTTCGAGCGATGTCCATCGATACAACGTCCGCGGTCCGGTGTATGACCTCGCCACAACGCTCTCCAAGTTCCTCCACCTGGGGTTGTCGCTGGACGAGGTCGTCCGGCTTGCCACTTCTGCACCGGCGAACGCCGTTGGGCGAGGCGACCAGTTCGGGACGCTCAAAGTGGGTGCGGAGGCAGACGTGAGCGTGATGCGTCTTGAAGAGGGCAAGTTCAAGTTCACGGACGCCCCCGGCGATGTGCGAATCGGTGACCGACTACTGGTGCCGGTTGTCACGTTGCGGGCGGGACGCAGACATGCGCCGACGTACGGCGTACACCCGGATCTACTTGACCACCAGCACCCGTCCGCATGACCTCTCCCACACAAGAGGCTCCGGAAACTGAGATCCCCGAGTCCGGCGTGATCGCAATCGAAGCGACCGGGCTGGAGAAGTCGTTCGGCAACGCGGCCGTTCTGCGCGGACTGGACATGATCGTCAACGACGGCGAAGTGGTGGCGATATTCGGCGCAAACGGGGTCGGCAAGTCCACCCTGCTGCGTGTGCTGGCGACCCTGACACGGCCGGATCACGGAAGCATTTCTATTTACGGCAGCGATCTGTCAAAGCAGGCAGAGGTCGCCCGGCTGTCGCTCGGGGCCGTCCTTCATTCACCGATGCTTTACGGCGACTTGACGGTGAAGGAGAACCTGACGTTCTTCGGCAAGATGTTCAGGGTTCCGGAGCTCACCGAGCGCGTAGACGAGATTGCGGCCCGTATGGGGTTGGTGCCGAGGCTGGATCAGCGCGTTCGAGAGTTGTCTCACGGGTTTCAGAAACGGGCGGCGCTTGCCCGGGCGCTCATGCACAGGCCGAGGATTTTGCTGCTCGATGAGGCTGAGACCGGGCTGGACGAGCCGGCGCGCCTGATCCTGGACGGTGTGATCGCCGAGCATCGTGCCGCGGGTCACGCGGTTGTGATGACCACCCATTCGATAGAGCGAGGAATCGCCGGGTCGGACCGAGTGTTCGTGCTCTCGGGCGGTCGTATTGCGCTGGATCGACCGTCTTCACAGGTGACGCCGAGCGACGTTACAGATCTGTATGGCGATCCTTCGTTAATCGGACCGGGTGGCGCCTGATGCTGGCATCGCTAGGAACGGTGTGGACGCTGGCGCGTAAGGACCTGCTGCTGGAACTGCGGTCGAAGGACATCGTGCTCGCCATCGTTGTGTTCGCGCTGCTCGTGATCACCATCTTCACGTTTGCCATCGAACTCACACCGTCTCGCGCCCGTGACGTCGGCCCCGGGGTCCTCTGGGCGGCGATAGCGTTCGCCGGGGTACTTGGCCTCAACCGGTCGTTTGCGATGGAGGCTGAGGGCAGCACGCTGGACGGCCTGATGCTCACGCCGGTGAGCCGTGAGTTGATCTTCTTCGGCAAGGTGCTCGGCAACTTCATCTTCATCACCATCGCCGAGATCGTAATATTTCCGGTGTTTGAGGCGCTGTTCAACATCAGCGTCCTACAGGTAGAGACGATCGTGATCGCGTTGCTTGCGAGCATCGGTTTCTCTGCCGTAGGCACGGCGTTCGCTGCGGTGTCGGTCAAGGTGCGATCGCGAGAGATCATGCTGCCCTTGCTGTTCCTTCCGACATCGATCCCGCTAATCATGGCGGCTGTGGAGTCGACCTCCATAATCGTGAACGGCGGAAGCTGGGCCGATTTCAGCGACTGGTTGCAACTGGCGATCATGTTCGATGTGATCTTCGTTATCGCATCCGCAGTCCTCTTCCAGTACGTCCTAGAGGAGTAGCCCTGCTGGGCGGCTATCTGGAAAGTCTCTAGGAATGTCTGGCGCCGCCGCGTTTAGATAACGCTAACCGGTCAATATTCCACGGCATTACGATGGAGTGACAGCGCGCTCGTGATAGACTGCACACAGTCTTATTTGATGCACGGGCGAAGCAAAAACGAGCGATGACAGCCCTTCCTAAAATACGTTTGATCTGGCTCGGTGTTACCGCAGCCCTCATGGCCCTGACTCTCTGGATGATTTTTCTCTGGGTGCCGACCGAGATTAACCAGGGCAACATCCAGAGAGCCCTTTACTTCCACGTCCCCGTGGCATGGATCGCTATGGTCGCCATCGTCCTGGTCGCGGTCGCTAGCGTCGCCTATCTGAAAACGCGCGACGAGAAGTGGGACCGGCTCGCCGTAGCGGGCGCAGAAACCGGCGTTATCTTTGCGGCCCTCATGCTCATCACCGGCATGGTGTGGGCGAAGCCCGTTTGGGGCGTCTGGTGGACCGGCGAGGCCAAGCTGACCACCACGCTGATCCTGTTCTTCATCTACGTGGCGTACCTGATGTTTCGGGCCTACTTCCCGCCTGGCGAACAGCGGCGGCGGCTGGCCGCGATCATCGGTCTGATGGGCGCGATCGACACGCCGATCATCTATTACGGGGCACAGCTCTGGGAACGTGCGCACCCGTCGGCGGTAGTCGGACCGCTATCGGAGTCCGACAGCAGCGTGGATGGCCCGATCGGCCTGACGTTGATGGTCGCCACACTGACCTTCTCTGTGCTGTTCGTGTACGTCGCCAACGAGCGATACAGGTTGCGAAAACAGGAAGACGAAGTGATGGCGCTTCGTCGAGCCGTTTCGCTCCAGCCATCTAGAACATCTACAAATACAGCGGAACCCATCAGCAGCGCCCCGACCGGCGGGGCTTAATTTCCAATGCGCAAAATCATCGTCTCCCTTCTGGTAGTGCTCACAGCATTCTCTATACCTCTCGCAATCCCGGGCACCGTAATGGCGCAGTCCGCCGCAGCCTCAAGCGCGGCGGCTGATGGCAACACGAGCGGAGTGATTACTGTCATCCAGGTGGACCAGGACACAAAGCTGGTCGGGTTCGTCCTCTCGACGAAGGACGGCGAGCTTATCGAGGTGTCGGTAGACGATTCCACAAGCTTCGGGCTGGAGAACGCATCCGGTGATCGCTGGGTGTCGGAATTCGGAGAAGACCCGGCCGAGTCGCTCGTGCGTATCACGGACCAGAGGGAACGGTTCTCTCCGGTCACTGTCACGGTGGTGGACGGCATCGCGACCGCCGTGGTGGACCGGGAGCAGGGTGACCTGGAACGTAGCTTGGGGTTCTTGTTCGCCATCTATCTTGTGACGTGGGCCGGGTTCTTCGGCTACATATTTATCGTGTCCCGAAAGCAAAACGATCTCTCAAGGGAGATCAACGCACTTAAGGGCCAGGTCTTCGGTTCGGACCACGAAACCGGTCTGGCCGGTTAGAGTTAACGACACATGAACAAGTACAACGATCCGATCTCGGACGAACAGTCGGGCGATCTGACACCTGAGTCAACGAACCCGTCAGCGACAGCAACGACGCTATTTACGCCTCGCATGAAGATTGCGGTGGCGCTGGTGTTGTTTGTTGGCGCGCTCGGATATTTCATATTCACCACGTTCGATAACGCCACCGTCTACTACCTGTCCGTCTCCGAGATCGAGGCCGGTGGGCCTACAGCGCCGGACAAGTTCATACGCCTCTCCGGAACACTGGTTGAGGAGTCTTTCGTCAGGCAGCCAAACGGTCTGGACGCACGTTTTGTTATCCGTGACGAAGCCGGCGATATCCTTGACGTTGACTATTCCGGCGAGATCGGCCAGGTGTTCTTCAACCCTCACTCGGTGATCGACCTCGAAGGACGGTACTCAGAAGAGGGTGTATTTGTGACGGAGCATCTGGTGATCAAGTGCCCGTCAAAATTCCTCACACAAGCGGAACGTGACGAGATCGAGGGCGGCACCGGCGCCGCTCCATACCAGGTGGTTACCGACGCTTAATGACTATCGCGTTGCGGATATCGCACACGCGTAGCAACTGAATGTCCGTGACGGACCGCTCAGCGCTATATATACTCCGATCCTCATGACAGACACCCTCACACTTGCTGACCTGGTCCTGGCGGCCAGCGTCGCTTTCTTCCTCGGCTCTATCCCGATAGCGTGGATGGTGTCCAGGTCACGCGGTGTCCGGATTTTCGCCGTCGGCACACGGCAGGCCGGCGCCACGAACGTATTCCGAGAAGTTGGCCCCCTCCCTGCCCTGATCGTAGGCCTGGTAGACGCAGGCAAGGGCGCTCTGGCGATCATGATCGCCGTCTGGGTAGGACTTGAAGGTAGCTGGCTGTTACTGCCTGCGGTAGCCGCAATCATGGGGCACTGGAATTCGCCTCTAACGCGCTTCCGTGGCGGCGATGGCGTCATAACGGCGGTCGGTGTGATGATCGCTATCTCGCCGGCCGGGACGCTCATCCCAATTCTGGTTGGGATCATCATTGCGCTGTCCATCAAGCCACTTGTCGCCCACCCCTCCGCATGGGGAGGCATCATCGGGTTTGGAACCCTGAACATCCTTGCAGCGGTCACCGATACCGGCATGAGCGTTTCCACGGTGGCGGGTATGACGTTTATTGCGATGTCGATTCTTCTACACAGCTACGCATACCATCGAAGGATGCCAGGCGCAGTTCGGATCGATGTCCTCGACGAGGTTCTGGACGGCGAGCACCCGGACGCGAAAATCCC
>SMVA01241813.1_pt1 | contig 18518 bp, 18 predicted proteins | sample 2456451 | NCBI WGS metagenome assembly SMVA01 (sample SAMN11095933, study PRJNA526329) | marine sediment metagenome | biome: Marine sediment; feature: Surficial sediment; material: Deep marine sediment; isolation source: Hadal surficial sediment | place: Pacific Ocean | collected 2014-05 | depth...
AACGAGGCATACCCAAGACGTTACAAGCGTTTCATCGTCAGCAGCGATGACACGCATGGTGCCGTCCAGGTAACGGCTGCTACACCTAATTTCCCTTTCCTGCAGCCGTTTTCCTTCTATACCCAGGAGGCGAACGGCACGCTTCTGAGCAAGTGGGCCACTGAATTTGTCCGCATCGGGGCACGCCAATCACGGTTTGGCTGGAAAGACATTGTTGAGGACTACGTTCCGGTTCCGATTCCGTAGAATCGTCTGTAAGAAAAGGGGTCAGAGCCCTTAACTCCAGTAAGGCTGCCCTGGGAAATCCCCGCGGCAGCTTTTTTATTGGCGTGCATGCACACTCTGGCACAGCACATAAACAAACGGCCGGACACCCAATCGCTAGGTGTCTGGCCGAAATTGAATAAGATGGTGGCCAAGGGCGGAATGAATCGCTGGCTACGCCAGCTCGCACTTTGTGCGTATTTCGATCGTCGATTGGCCAATTCGCGCCCTGCTCCCTGGGGTTTAGCCACATTATTCCGCCACGAAGCGAGGATGCCGGAGCCGATCTCGACGCTCTAATCCTCGAAAATGCGATAGAATTCCCTGACCTGTGGATGTGTCGTGGCGTTACTGCATCGGGGCTTGCGGGGCAATACAAATGATTGATCGCAAAGAGTTCATTTATTCGGTCGGCTTGGCGGCGCTCGCCGCTGCAATTCCGCTGGCGGCTAGTACTCTCGGGCGAAAGGCGTTGCCGCGCCGCGCAATCCCCGGCAGCAATGAGACTCTCGCCATCGTTGGGCTGGGCAACGCGCGGGTGTTTTACCAGGGTGTCATGGAAACGTCGCGCGAGCTCATACGCGTATTCCTCAAGCACGGCGGCTCTTACGTCGACACCGGGTGGGATGCCCGTAAGACGGTCGGCAAAATCATGCGCGAGAATGACGCTCAGGAGCAGCTTTTCTTCGGCACCTATATTGAAGGAGAGGATCTGCCGTCGATGCGAGCCGAGATTCACCGACTTCTCGACATTCAAGGTGATGAATCGCTCGACCTGGTCCAGGTTATGCCGGTGGAGGACTTTAGCCGGCGTCGCGACCAGTTTGCGGCCCTCAAAGAGGAGGGCCTAACCCGATACCTGGGTGTTGCTCGCTACGCAAAGCAATTCTACCCGCCAATGATGAAGCTCATGGAAGACGGTGCACTGGATTTCATCCAGATTAATTATTCGATGATGGAGCCCGAGGCAGCCAACGATATCCTGCCACTGGCAAAAGAGACAGGCACCGCCGTGATCATCAACCGCCCGTTTATCAATGGCAAGTATTTCGGACTTGTTAGTGACCAAAAACTTCCCGATTGGGCCGCCGAGTTCGATTGCCACTCGTGGGCACAATTCTCGCTGAAGTACATCTTGGCTCACCCGGTCGTCAACTGTGTGCTGACCGAAACATCGAACCCGGAGCATGCGATCGACAACCTCGGCGCCGGCTTTGGGCGCCTGCCGGATATCGATCAGCGACAGCGCATGCAGGCAGTCATTCGCGCGCTGATGTAGGCTTGTGCCGTGCGAGTTCCTATTCATCGCACGACTTCCGCAAATGGTGGCCAGGGGCGGAATGGAACCACCGACACGCGGATTTTCAGTCCGATAAGAGTTTGATTCAACTCTTATTTATCAACTAGTTACCGGGACGTCCGTTGCTCTAGGTGCATGACTGTGCATAACGATGCACAGCTGATACACGCAAATCTCACGCACGGCATTTATCGCTTGTAACGGTCGAATCGTGACCGGGCCTAGTTGGCGAGACATTGGTGGTCGTTCAGCCACGTCCTACGTACGGCATCGCCGTAGCCATGATCAGCATGTTCTGGATATTGGTCGCCAAAGGTAGGTTCGCCATACTCAAGACTGCATCTGCGACCTCATCAACGCTCATCATCGGTTCCTGCATGACGGTTCCGTTTGCCTGCAGCGCTTCAGACGCAACACCCGCAAGCAGTTGCGTCGCCGCATTTCCGATATCAATTTGGCCACAAGCGATATTGTACGGTCGGCCATCGAGCACGATCGATTTGGTTAGCCCATTAATTGCGTGCTTGGTTGTCGTGTAACCGGCAGACTGCGGACGCGGTGCATGTGCGGAGATCGAACCGTTGTTAATGATTCGACCTCCCATCGGATCTTGCGCTTTCATATATCGGAACGCTTCGCGAGCGCACAGGAACGACCCATTCAGATTAATGTCGACGGCCGTCTCCCAATCCGCAAGCGCAATTTCCTCGAAGGACGCGCTTTTTGGAAAAATGCCGGCGTTGTTGAATAGCACATCGATACGTCCGAAGTGTTTGGCAACTGCCGCGAACGCTGCCACAACATTTTCCTCGGAAGTAACATCTGCCGGTAATGCCATCGCTGATTCAGAAGCGGAAGACTGCGATATGGTTTCCTCGAGCGGTGACTGCCGACGTCCTAATAGCGCTACCTTGTCGCCGTTATCCAAAAATGCGAGTGCAACAGCCCGACCAACTCCGGAACCGGCTCCCGTAACAACGACCACTTTGGAATTATCGCCGGATTTGGATTTCGAATCTGTCATCGTCTTTCTCCGTGATTATCCGCTGCTGAGACCCGCCGCGATTTTCTCAGCGACCATGATAGTTGGAATATGTGTGTTACCACTGGGTATCGATGGCATTACAGAGGCATCGGCGACCACCAATCCTCCAACCCCGTGAACACGTCCGTTGGAATCGACTACTGCATTCCTGTCGGCGGCATCGCCGATCCGGCAGGTACCGCATACATGATTCGCTCCAAATACATTTCTACGGATGAACTCCGACATAGCCTGTTCGTCGTCGAGTAGATTACGGGCCGGATACAAACCACAAGCTTGAGTCATCGCGTACTTCGCCAGTGTTGGAGATATCGCGGATAGCATTGCCACTGTCCGCGCTAAAAATCCGTTCAGCGAACTTGGGCGATTAAAGCGCACGAGGTCACCGATGTTATGGGCAACCTGCGGTTCCAAATTAACCGCCTGGAATTCCGGCTCGCTCATCCATTCAATTGCTAAGCGGGCACTATCGGTTAGCCGCTCCAGGTCTCGTTCGTCATGCAAACCGAATTCGATGATTGGCCGACTGTCAGTTGCCTCACCAAGAGTTACGCGGCCACGTGAAAAAGGCCGCATCAATATCGGAATCATTGTGCCGATGCGCCCGGCCAGTGCATGCCAGGTTAGATAGCTGCGAGCGTATAAATTCATGTCCGAAGGAGGTGCGCCGGGAACGTCGGTTGACCAACGCAGATACGACATCCCAATCGGTCGGTCGCCCCGCGCCTCAATCGCCGCACGTTTCAGGAACGCAGTAATTAGCAACATCCAGTGGTTCTGCAAATTCTCTCCAACACCGGGCAAGTCCTTGACGATATTAATTCCTCTGCCAGCCAGCTGCGCGCTCGGGCCAATTCCGGAATGCATCAACAAGGTTGGCGAGCGTAGAGCGCCGGCACACACAATGGTATTTTCTGCGTTATGGCTCAGATTGCTGCCATCATCCATAGTGACCTCGACGCCGATAACGCGACTCCCCTCCGTGATCAGCCGCGTAACTTCCGCGTTCGCGATCACTCGCAGGTTCGGCCGCTGCCGGACTTGCGTGCTCAGGTAGTCAAGACCCGCCGAGGATCGACGCGTCTCCGTTCGACTGATTGGGGCAACGCAATGACCATCGGCGAAATCACCGTTGGCGTCAGCTATCGTCGACCAGCCGTGGCGCTTCGCCACCCGATCCAGGGCCAATGTGAAAGGCGTCCACTCCTCGCGCGATTGGCGTCGAATCTGGATCGGCCCTTCCCGGCCATGCAGAGGCCCGTCGAAGTCGGCGTCATTCTCAAGCTTGTTGAAGAAGGGCAAGACGTCCGCCCAAGCCCAGCCGCGAGCACCGCTTGTCTCCCACTCGTCATAGTCAGCTGGTTGGCCGCGAACGGCCCACATCCCCATCACGGCGGTGCTGCCGCCGACCAAGCGACCCTGCTGAAAGAACAAGCCCGGACTGTCATCGCGAGTTCGCCAATGCACAATCGTGTCCGGCCACATGTAATTCTTATTAAAGCTGGACATCGGAAATAAGCTGCGGATGTCTGCCGGCGGCTGATCAGCGACCACATCCATACCAGCCTCAATGAGCAGCACGCTCTCTCGACCCGACTGAGTTAGGCGGTTTGCCAGAACCGAGCCACCTGCTCCGGCGCCCACGATGATGTGGTCATAGATCATGTCTGAGATATTAACCTACACAGCCATCTTGATTCTGGTGTCGATTGATATTGAATAGCTCGCATCAGCTATAGCGTATCGCACGCAAGCTATCGGAATATCTTTTCCAAGATGCGACGCGCCGGGGGGTAACATATACGCAAGCAAGAGACGTTTCCAATGAAAATTTTTCATGCCGCGCTGCATGTGCCGGATCTTGAGGCAGCGATCGAATCATATGGCCACATAATGCAGCTGGACTTTCTGCCTCCCGTAACCAGAAACTATGCACGCCTGCAACAGAAAGAGCATGACGGCGTTTTCAAGGCGCGAATCAGCTACTCACGACAGGGACCGTTTTATATTGAACTCCTGGAATCCACGGGCCCCGGTATGTGGAGTGCTCCGGCTCTCGATCGCTTTCATCATTTCGGTATTTGGGCCGAAGACGCGCTTCAGGAAGCTCGTAAAATGGAGGCGAGCGGCTTCGAGTGGGAAGCAACGATACATGCGGACGACGGCAGCACCCCGGTGGTTTTTGTTCGCCGCAGCGACGTGCGCGTAGAAATCATCGACGAGTCTCGCAGACCTGCCCTCATGGACTGGATCGACGGCCGCGCTGATCGGCCGGGACCAGAATCGCCAGACAAATAAATAAGGCAACTAGAAAAGGAGAAATCGTATGCGCGATAGCAAAACGCTCACAAGCGCCGACGTCGACAAGATCATGCAGGCAGCGAGAGCCGAGGTGCAGGAAAATGACTGGACTATGAGCATCGCCATTGTTGATCAATCCGGATTGATTTGGCGGGTCGAACGTACCGAGGGTGCTATTCCCGCGTCGCCCAAGATCGCAGAAGCCAAGGCAAGAACCGCTGCTCTGATGCGCACACCAACGGGCGCGATAGAGGGCCGCGCCGCAGATCGCCTCGTTATGCTCGGCTTACCGGACTTGTTGCTGATGCAGGGCGGCTTACCCATTTTCGCCGCAGACGATTGCGTGGGCGCTGTCGGCGTTTCCGGGGGGCTTTCCCCACAGGACGAACAGGTGGCCCGTGCAGGTATCGACGCGCTGGCTTAGTTGCTGAAGTGCTCGCCACATACGCGCTTCACAATATCAATCATCGCCTGACGCTCGGGAAAATCATATCCGTCGTCAGCTCGGGTAAGCGCAACCGTCGGAAAGTTCTTTTCGAGTAGATCGAACGGCAAGATTACGATTTCGCCACGCTCCTCGTAGAAGCGCGCAATCCGGTGCGGCAACGTTCCGATATTGTTGCCCTCATGGAGCATTTGCACGAGAATAAAAGGTGATGCCGTCTCCATCACCTCGCGCGGTGGCGATGCCCCGCGAAGTACGAGGGACCTGATTACAAGGTCGCGACAGAAACTGCTGCTCGGTGGTAAGACCCATCTGAAATCGTCGAGCACAGATAACTCACAATCGGCATCGACGTTGCGCAACGGATGGTTGGGGCCAACCACAATGCTGGCCTTGTCTTCATAAATAACCTGATGATTAAATGTGCTAGTCATCGCCGTCGGCACCAGACGACAAAAAGCGACATCCAACTCTCCGCGCTGCAGCGCGGGCAGCAGCTTCGCATCGTGGCCGGTATCGGCTTCTACAATCAGAGTTGGATAACGCTCGCGCAGAATCGTAATCGCCCGCGCAAAGATGGGCGCGACAGCGGCGGAAAGCCCCACCCGCAATTTTCCGGAATAACCAGCTCCCAATGCTTCCAACTCGGTGCGAACATGTTCGAGATTGACGAACATCATCTCGGCCCAGCGAATCATCGCTTCGCCGTATTTGTTGGCCTTCACACCGTAGCGCTGGCGCTCGAACAGCCGCACTCCGATCATCTCTTCGATCTCTCGCAGCAAAATGCTTGCGGCTGGCTGGCTAATGCCGATGTCTGTCGCAGCGCCCTGGATAGTCGGGCTGGCGGACAAACCATTCAATAACAAAACATGTTTTATTTTCAGTCGATTAATAATTCTGGACAAGGGTATTTTTAGACCAGGTTCGACGCATTCCGTTTGCGGATTCGCCACATCGACCGCGGTAAGGCGAGTTTCACCATCAACTTTCTTCAACATCCACCTGTCTCCCGGCGACTCAGCGCCATTATCAAGCTCTCAACAACCATCTTCCCGAATTGCGTGTCGGATGCCAAGTGCTTAAGACATCAATAAAATAGTTGGATCTGAAACTACTTTTGCAGCATAAGCCCGTCTACTCGAGTCGCAACGGTTTACGATTCGTTTCGACGCCAAACAAGCTGAACGCAATACCGGTTACGAGCGCACACAGGGCCAGTAACGCGAATCCAGGCAGGATCGCTCGCTGGTGGTTGTAGTGGCGAAATCACATTGCCAGTGCCGGCAGCCAACGCCAGGACGACGGGACCGATCAGTTTGCCAAATCCGCTGGAGGCTTGCCCCAATCCTGATCCGAGTGCGGCGAGACGCACCGGGTACACTTCTGCCGCATATGGCGCGTTACTCGCCAGCCATACTCGGGCAAGAGAGCAGCCGATGCCAACATGATCGCAATCGGCCCCGGGATGAATACGGCGGTAGACATGATTGTGCGATAGCGTGTTGGCACCAGTTCGACGACGAGCGCTATCAGCGCGGCGGCCGTGCCGACATATCCAAAGCCGACCAGGAAACGCAAAATCGCGAATATCACCCAGTTACCGTCCGGTATGAAGGCGATGGCACCGGCACTCAATGAGAACAGGGCACCACCACCTGCGATCGCCCATTTGCGGCCGAAGCGGTCCGCGAACCAGCCAATCGCCAATGCCCCGATAATCGCGCCGATGCCGAACGCAAGCTGAACGATCGAAGCCTGTCCGAACGTCAGTTGCCAGCGCGAGGTGATGTCCGCGAGCAAAAATGCGACCAGCACGAAATCGAAGACCTCGCAAACCAGCAAGAAGGCGATCAGAAAAAGAGTCGTTCAGTAAACTGGTGATAAATAGCCACCGTCAGTTGCATCAGCAAGTTCTTGACCGAGATCTTTTTGCATCTACGGCACGCGCACAAGTTTGCGCATCGTTCGCAGGGTATCGGGGAGGTCCTGACCCGGGAAAAACTGCGGCCATGCCGTGTAACTTACCTCACCGAGATATATGTTGCCAAGCGAATCCACAGCGATTCCATGAGGCGCAACGAACTGATTCGTCTCCAGGCCCGCCACTTCGTCGCCGACCCGCGCAACGATGCTGCCGTCTGCTGCGACCACACTTATCCGCGGACCGAGATTCGGAAACGTAATGTTGGCAGCGAGCGATGGCCCGAGTTCGCCGACATAGAACAGTGGGTTCGTGCCATTGGTTTTGCACAGCGCACATGGCCGGTGTAGCGAATGCCATTGCGTTTCGAATTTTCCGTCGCCGTTGAAAACCTGCACGCGATGATTCTCACGATCGGCAACGTACAGCCAGCCGTCCGCATCGCTGACAATGTTGTGAGGAAAATTGAATTCGCCGGGAGAGATGCCGGGTCCACCCCAGGAAAATAACAGTTTGCCATTGGGAGAGTACTTGTGAACGCGGGCGTTACCATAGCCGTCCGAGACATAGATATCACCGCTAGGAGACAATGCCGTATGCGTACACTTGTTGAATGGCAGGCCGCTCATCATCGGCTCAGGCTCGCCGGGAAGGCCTATCCTGAGTAATTCCTTACCCTCGGGCGTGAAGGTCCTTACCACGTGAGCACCATCGTCAGTGCAATAAATCGTTCCATCGGGGCCAATATCGATGCCGTGGGGCCGAATGAATTGACCTTCTCCCCAATGCCGCAACAGATTTCCGGCGCTATCGAAAACCAGCAGTGGGCGCTCACCGCGCGTAAACAGGTAGATTTCGTCCTTATCGCTGACCGCAACCCCGGCCACATCGCCGAGCACCCAGCCTGCTGGCAGCGTCGGCCAGGACTCGATCGAGTACCGATAGTCTCCGGAACCTATAATCAGGGCCGTCTCCATTCTAAGCTTCGCCGCTTTACGGAAGGGCTCACGAGCTAGACATGATAACCGCCCGTCGGCGGTCCGGTGAATTTTTCGAAACGCTGCTTAAGGTCCGCAACTTTATCTCTGTCCGTCATGAACTCCAGGAGACCATCGGCCAGCGTACATTCCGAAAGCGGCTTTAGATCCGCAGGTATCGCAATATCGTGACGCGGCGACCAGGATCCAAGGGCGTTTACTCTAGCCTGCTGGGCTGGCCGCAAATACCAGTCGATATACAGCGCCGCAGCATTTGGGTTAGGTGAGCCGGCGAGAATTCCGGCGCTCTGCGGCCAAACCGGCATCGGATCCTCATCGGCGATGGCAAGCTCAACAGGCTGTCCTGCTACTCTTTCATCTGAGGCGAGCTTGTTGATCGCGTCAAAGGTGACCGCGTATTGCCCTTCCCCGATCATCTTCGTCACACCGACATGACCAAAAACGAAACGCGGTTCATTCGCCATCAAGCTCGGCATGAAGTCCCACCCGTACTTGTCGACGATAGTACTCATGAGATAGAGAACAACTTCATCCGCGCTTGGATAGCCAATGATGATTTGGCCGCGCCAACGCGGATCGAGGAAATCGGTGGCCTTCGCGGGTGGGCGGTCGGTACCAAGCAGATCAGTATTGTAGGCATACAGAACCGACAAGACCTGGACACCAACATAGAAGCCCTCGTCGTCCTTAAATTCCGTCGCGATGGCGCCAAACTCATCGGAATTGTTTACGGCGAGCGCGCCGTCTGCCTTCCAGCGGACAAAGTCTTGCAGTGTCTGAAGAATTGCAATATCAGCCTGAAGCCGACCGTTTGCGCGTTGCTGATCAATACTATCGACGAGGTCGACGCTCGGACCATTCCGAATTTCTACCGCTATGCCCGGATATTCGGCTTCAAACAAGCGAGCCCACGGTTCGGAAAAACTCAGCGGGCCCGCCACATAAAGTGACAGTCGGCCTTCTTTCTGCGCGTTGCTATACAACTCCTCAATGGACTGGTGCACAACTACACTGAAGTCGTTGACCCGGCCGCCGCTGGATCGACTTCGGCAACGCGCTTCATAATGTCCGGATGGAAGAAAAACTGGGCCTGCACGTTGCCGGGGTTGATACCGGCAAGATACGCGTCCTCATCACTGATGTTTTTGGCGTCGTGGTAAATCCCGCCTGGAACCATCATCACGTCCCAGGGATCGAGAATCACCTTGCCGCCGTTAGGCGTCGTTATCTCCCATTTCCCTGACAGAATGAGGAGCATCTCCCAGTTGCTGTGCTTGTGCTGCGCGAAGCCCTTGCCAGGTGGAACGCAGATATACATGACATTGATGTCGTGCCCCTCGGTGAGCTTCATGGCATCGCCTTCGGCGCGCTCTTCGGCGCGCCCGACAACCGGTAGCCGCAACCGCTGGTATTCGGGCAAGCGCGTATCTGGAGCAGACACGGTCGCTGGCACAAGTGTGGCGAAGCGCGCAACGTAAGGTTCTAGATCGGTGGGGGTGGCGCCTTGGCTCCCGTCATTTTCCGTTATAGCTTCCACAGCAAACATCCTCAGGCTGATTTGTTGAAACACGTTTATCGTGACGCTTTAATATATGGAAAGCCTGCGACTATCGTGCGCTCCAGTGCTTATATCTTGGTGAGAATTTCTTATAGCTCTGTGGTCCAGTCCTTGTGCAGTGCTAGTATTCGGCTTTCCAACTCGATCGCTAGAGGACGCCGTAATGTCGGGATTGGACCTGGGACTGGAGGGGCGCACGGCCCTGGTGTGTGGTTCAAGCGCCGGCCTCGGGCTTGCGTGTGCGAAAGCGCTCGCCGCAGCCGGTGCCAACATTGTTTTGAACGGCCGACAAGAAGGCCCGCTGCTCGAAGCCGCGCAGGCAATTAACGAAAGCGCACATGCGGGGGTCAGCTTTGTGGTCGGAGACGTCACGACCACAGAGGGTCGCGAGGGTATTCTTGCCGCCTGTCCGTCTCCTGACATACTTGTAAACAATGCCGCTGGCCCTCCGACCGGTGACTTTCGCGAATTCGATGAGCTTGCCTGGCAAGACGCTCTGCGCGTCAGCATGATCAGTCCCATCATGCTGATCCGCTCGGTCATAGACCCCATGATCCAGCAGGAGTGGGGCCGAATTATCAACATCACCTCGAGTGCCGTTAAATCACCGCTGCCGCTGCTCGGACTTTCCAATGGAGCGCGTAGCGGTTTGACTGGCTTCATCGCCGGCCTCGCCCGCGAAGTCGCAATCCACGGCGTGACAATCAACAACCTGCTGCCCGGACGCATGCAGACTGGCAGGCTGGATGCCTATATCAGCAGTGTCGCTGCGACCCGCGGAATTAGCTTTGACGAGGCCGCCGCTCACATGTCCGCCGGCAACCCTATGAAGCGATTTGGCAGACCCGAAGAGCTTGGCGCTTTTTGTGCCTTCCTCTGCAGCCAACAGGCGGCCTACATGACAGGGCAAAATATTTTGATCGACGGCGGCGAATACACAGGACTTTAACCAGGAGCTATCGAATGGCAAAAGGATATTGGATTGCACACATCGATGTAACAGACATGGAAGGGTTTCGCGATTACTTCCCGATGAGTACGCGAGCGGTGGAAGAATCCGGCGGGCGTTTTCTAGTGCGCGGCGAATCGGCAGAGGGCGATATGCGCCAGGCACACTCCGCGGCGGATCTAACGATCGTCGAAGGTTTCGAGTGATAGCCGCAAGCGTTTTCATTGACGATCGCCGGCCAAAGTCTGGCCTGGCACATCAGGCAACACCACCTCATTCGTAATCACTTCGATGCACGACGCAATCTGGCAATCAGACAGGCTCAACAGTGTTGGATCCGCAGCGCAATGTTGGCGAAACGATGTCAATTCGTCGAGGTTATTGAACCAGAATTCTTCGCTGCAATCGGCCGCCAGGCCCCAGGCGATCCGACCCTCCGATTGCGGTGCTAAGGTGGTATTCACGCAATACCCTGTCGGCCAGCCTCGTCCGTCAATTGACCCTGTATGCATTTGGCGGTGCTGTTCGCTTATTTTCCGGCTCAGTCGGTCGCGTTGCGACGGGTCCTCGCATTCCAGAAAGCGGAACAACTTGATGGCATTGTCGGCAATTGATCCTGTCGTGAATCTCTGCGTCTCAGTGGCGAGCAGACAGAAGTTGACCACCGGCTCGCGGAATGTGCGTTCTTCGTCGAATTCCATATCGGCCTGCGAAGAATCATCAGCGCGATGGGCAACGCGCGCCTGGGGCGACTTGTGCCAGATCAATCCCACTCCGTCATAGTCATTGCTGATACCGGGGATGTCAGCACCTGCATCCAAGACGTCGCAATGAGCGTAAAGGGCTATATTTTTCCACCGCGGACGACTTATGCCCAGAGCTCCGTGTTGCCGCCAGCGTGTTACAAATTCTTCCCGGCTCATATCAGGCCGGCGTTGCGCAAGATAGATCAACTTGGGCTGCATCGCTAAATGGCTCATCAATTCGAGGGAAACGAGTATACCGGTCGACATCAGCCGTTGTTCGTACCGCTGCAATGCAATGGGATCCAGCTTAAGAATCGCATTGTCATGGCGCCCATGACACGCGAGCAAGCGCCAAACGGTATTCCAACGGACGCCATGGCTCGCTACTACAGCCGGCGCGCCGCTGGTGGCGCAGGCCTGATCATCACCGAGGGATCGCCTCCTAATTTGGCCGGCGCTTTTGGATCGGCGGTACCGCGCTTGTATGGCGCGGACGCACTTAGCGAGTGGCGCAACGTTGTCGCCGCAGTGCATGAGAACGACAGCGCCATCATGGCGCAGATCTGGCACGTAGGTGCATTCGAACCGTCATTCGTTGGCATGCAGGACAGTTTCGATACGAAGCTCGAGAGATTCAGCCCTTCCGGGCTCGCTGGTCCGGACCGACCTTACGGTAAGGTAATGAAACAGGTCGATATTGAATCCACGATCGATGCGTACGCCGACGCCGCTGCATCCGCACAGCAAGTGGGATTCGATGGCATCGAGATTCACGCTGCGCACGGCTATTTGCTTGACCAGTTTTTTTGGGGCGCGACGAACCAGCGTACAGATCGTTACGGCGGCGAATTATCAGACCGGGCACGATTTGCTACCGAATTGATAGCCGCATGCCGGCGCCGCTGCGGTCCTGCATTTCCCATTTCGTTTCGGTTTTCGCAATGGAAGCAATTGGACTATGGCGCACAAATTGTAGCTTCGCCAAAAGAACTGGAGACGCTACTGCGCCCGCTCGCTGACGCGGGAGTAACGATGTTTCATTGCTCCACACGACGCTTCTGGGAACCGGCCTTCGCGGGCAGCGAACGAAGCCTCGCCGCCTGGACGCGGCATTTGCTCGGGCTGCCCGTAATTGCCGTCGGTTCGGTTACGCTTGGCAACGACTTCAAGTCAGAACAAGGCAAGATTCGCGCCGAAGCTGCGCCACAACAAATTGAGCTCATTAATCAATGTATCGAACGCGGGGATTTCGACCTGATCGCCATTGGGCGAGCGCTGCTCGCCAATTCCGACTGGGCACATATCGTCCGCGACGGGCGACTGGACGACCTGAAGGCTTTCGAAAAAAAGATGATTGAGCAATTGCTTTAGCAAGAGGATGGTACTTTGTCTGCTGTGATCCGATCAGTTCTTTTCTTGTATATCTGTGCGTTTCTCGTGCCGTCGACGGCGGCTCAGGTGCTCGAGTCGGTAGACCCGGCCGTTGCCGGATTCGATCCAGCTCGACTTTCGCGAATAGATACCGCAATCGAGGCCGCCGTCGAGGCCAATGAAATTCCGGGTGCGGTCGCAATGATTGTTCGCGACGGCGCCGTCGTCTATTTCAAGCGTTTCGGCTACGCCGATGTCGCTGACCGCAGACCTATGAGGAAGGACTCGATCTTTCGTATCGCATCGATGACCAAGGCGATTACGACCGTGAGCGTTTTGCAGTTGTACGAACGTGGTCATTTTCTGCTTAGCGATCCGGTATCTGACTTTATCCCCGAATTTGCCGATCCGCGCATCGTAGTCAAGGTGAACGACGACGGAAAAATCATCGAAACTAGACCCGCGAACAAGAAGATTCGAATCATTGACTTACTGACGCATTCCTCTGGTATCGCCTACCCCTTCCTGCCCAGTATTACTAGCAGAGCCTATGTCAGCGCCGGCATTATTGATGGCGTGACCTCCAAGCCATTGGTTCTTGAAGATAATATTAAGCGCATTGCCGAGCAGCCACTGGAGTTCGAGCCAGCGTCCGCTTACAGATACGGATTGAGTTCAGACGTTCTTGGATACCTGGTGGAGGTAGTTTCGGGCCAGACACTGGACGATTTCTTCAGGGCAGAAATACTTGAACCGCTTGGCATGGTCGACACGTTTTTTTACCTGCCAGACGCAAAAGCCGATCGACTCGTTACGCTTTACGCCGACGTAAACGGGAACGGTATTTCTGCTGCGACTGCCGATGACGTCGATATTATTATCGATAACCCGAATTACCCGGTCGAGGGTGCGAAGACATTTTTTTCTGGCGGTGTGGGGCTGAGCGCAACTGCTGTTGACTATGCCCGCTTTCTACAAATGTTGCTCAACGGAGGCGAACTGGACGGAGTACGCATCCTAAGCCGCAAGTCTGTTGAGCTCATGACAACAAGCCGCATCGACATGGACGGTGATGGCGATCCGGATTTTGCAATGGGATTCAGGGTATACGATGACCTCGGCGAACACACTGAGTTGGCTTCACCAAAGAGCATTTACTGGGGCGGTGCCTTTCACACTTATTACTGGATTGACCCGCAAGAGCGACTGATTGGTATTTTCATGTCACAAGTACGGCCGGCGAATACCACGGTCGCGAAGCGATTTAGTGCACTAATGTATCAGGCACTTCGATAGTCACGATCTACGAACTGGAGAGACATTCATGCGCACGATAGAAAATATGTCGGTTCTCATCACGGGAGGAGGTTCAGGCATTGGTGAGGGCATTGCCCGTCATTTTGCACGGCGTGGTGCCAGGGTGACTATCAGCGGTCGTCGTGCTGACAAGGTCGGTACAGTCGCCGAGTCAATTGGTCCCGCCTGCGCGGCAGTTGCGGGCGACGTTACCTCGGCTAAAGATCGCGAGCGCATGCTGCATGCCGCAATCGAGCACGGTGGCAAGCTGGATGTGCTCGTAAACAACGCGGCAAACATGTACCGGCAACCCGTCGACGCCTATACCGAAGATGTCCTGAGAGACGCATTTGAAACCAATGTGATTTCTTCCATGATGCTTGCAAGTGCTGCGATACCGCATCTTGAAAAGACGGAGGGGGCCATAGTGTTCATGGGATCGACACATACTCGCAGAGCTTTTCCGGGAGCCTCTCCCTACGCTACGACGAAAGCGGCTGTTGAGGGTCTCACCAAAGTCATGGCCGCCGAGCTGGGCCCAAGGAAAATCCGCGTTTCCTGCATACTGCCGGGCGCGGTCAGCACCGAACTCAATATTCGTGCCGGATTAATCAATGAGGATGAGGCAGGTCAATTTTACGGTGGGGTAGCGTCACTGCATGCTCTGGGGCGCATCGGTACCTGCGAAGAGATAGCAGAATCGGTGGAACATCTTGTGCGCGCGGAGTGGATAACTGGCGTGGCGTTGGAGGTCGACGGAGGTATTGGCCTCGGCGTGTCACATCTTTAGTGCACCCGACGCAGCATCCCTATCGCTGGCTGATGCTGTTCGGTGCATCGCTTGTCTACGCCTGTTTCGGTGCGGTAATGGCCGCGATGGCGGTACTGGTCAAACCGATCAGCGAATCTCTTAGCCTAAATCCCTTACAGATGGGCACCATCCTTGGCGCTTGGCAATTCGTCTATTTATTCGCCTCAATACCAACCGGCGCCGTACTGGACCGTTTCGGGCTTCGCCCATGCCTGTTGCTGGCCGCACTGATACTCGCTGCGTCCGCCGCTTTGCGTGTCGTCGCCGACGGTTATTTTGGCCTGTTGTTCGCAGTAATGCTTTTTGGTCTCGGCGGTCCTCTAATATCGCTTGGTGCACCGAAGCTCGTCAGCCGTTGGTTCGCCGGTTCAGAACGCGGCCTGGCAATGGGCATATATATGACTAGCAGCGGAATCGGGGCCCTGCTCGCTACGGTGCTGACGAACAGCACCATCATGCCGTTGGTTGGCGAAGACTGGCACGCAGCATTTCGCGTATATGCGCTGGTCACGCTGATCAGTGTCGCGGTCTGGCTCGGCATCGCCAGTCATCCAAACAGCAGGATGGGCAACAATACTTTCTCCGGTAAGGTCGAAAGACTGGACTTCAGTGTATTCAGAAAACTACTGGCGCACCCGGAGCTTCGCGTCATCATGTTGATGGCTTTCGCAATGTTTTTCTTCATTCATTCGATGAATGCGTGGTTGCCGGAAGTGCTTCGGGGCAAGGGTCTGAGCCTGGTCGAGGCTGGTTACTGGGCAGGAGTGCCAACGATCGTCGCTATCGTTGCGGCTTTGCTTATCACCCGCCTTGCCTTGCCACACCGACGCCTCCCGATTCTGGCCGTGGTCACCATAATCGCCATCGCGTCTGTGATGTTTTTGGAAATACAGCCACTAGTGCTGCTGTCGTTTTCCCTGGCAGGTCAGGGGATTGCCCGCAGCTGCCTGGTGCCGATCGCCTTGTTGATGCTAATGGAAAGCAAAGCGCTAGATGGAAACTCAATGGGGGCGGCAAGCGGGCTGTTCTTTACGGCTGGCCAGGTTGGCGGCGTGCTCGGCCCCTTGCTTTGCGGCCTCGCGATCAGTGCAACCGGAAACTACAATACACCGCTTTGGTTCATGGGACTTTCAATGCTGTTGTTGTTAGCCCTGCTTCCCTTCAATACTCGATCGCCATAGCTAACACATCGTCAATTGTTTTGTGACTGACTCCCGTAGGCATCCGGATAACGACCTAATGCCAGCACAAGCAATCCGCCAAACGCAAACAACCCCGCAGATACATAGAAGCCCAAATCATAATTCGATGTCACGTCGTATACGCGTGCAAACAACATCGGTGCTGTTCCTGAGCAGATCGCCAGCGACATGAACAAGATGGAATAAATCTTGGCATAGTGCTTTAAGCCGAAGTACCGAGCCGCCAGAAAGGCCATTAGATCGAGTTCGGCACCCGCAGCAAAACCAATGAGTGCCGCAGCCACACTGGCCCAGGCGAAACCTTGCACTTGCAGCAGCATCAGGCTACCGATGACCGGCAGGCACATTGACAAAAAAGCTACTCCGGGCGCCCAAAACTTATCCATCAGGTAACCGACTACCACGCGACCGAATATTATTGATCCGCCGTAGAAGCTGAGAACCGATGCGGCCTCGCTGGAAGTCATTCCTGAATCCGTCATCGCAGGAATGAGATTAGGACTGATACCCGAAAAAGCCATGTATGCCGCAAAAATGGAGATCAGCAAGACCCAAAACTTGAAGCTTCTAAATGCTTCAGCAAGCGACATGCCGCTCGCGCTCGCCAAAGGCGACGTCACATCATCGTTCGACTTCTCATTTGGCTTGAAACCGAAGAATATGAATGGGCCCGCCAACAACAGGGGCAACAGAGCCAGCCCTACGTAGGCGGTGCGCCAACCATAGTCTTCGACCAGCCAGGTGACGAAATGCGGTACTACCGTCGCGCAAATGCCAGTGCCGGTCAGTGTCAGGCCAAGCGCCAGCCCTCGCCGCTCGAAAAAATTTGTAGCAATTGCCCGGGTCCACGTCACCGGAATAGTGCCTGCCCCGAGCAACGCCATCGCTCCGTAAGCGAGGTACAATATCCACAGTTCGCCATTCATTGAGGCAGCGATGAAAAAACCTGAACTGAGGCCAACGAGACCTGGCAACGCCAGGGCTCGAGCACCAAATCGATCGCAAAGCCAACCGATCACCGGCGCGGTCAGTGCACCGAGACCGGAGCTGAAAAAGATTGCCGCCTGAAACTCGGTACGGCTCCAACCGAATTCAGAAGTTACCGGAACAACCAGCGCTCCAATTGAGTAGTACGGCAAGACAATCGCGCTGCAAATAACCCCCGTGCAGGCGCACATTATCAGAACCCATCCGCGACGTAGTTCGCCGTGCTCTTGCATCATTAGATTACCTGAAAAAGAAAAGGCCACCGCGATGAGTCGCGGCGGCCTCAAATAGTACCTGTTTTGCTTAATATGCGGTTAGAAACCCCAGCTAACGTCTGCGCCAAAGGCTTGACCTTGGCCACCGAACTGTTGTTGATTGAATGCCGAACTGATGATGTCCCCGTAATTTTCTTCGGCAATATTTCGTCCCCAAATCGACACGCGCAGGTTATCCTTTTCATAGCGCAAGCTCATATCGAGAATTGCGAAATCATCAATAAAACGCTCCGGGCGATTCGTCACATCCGTCGGGAATCCATCGCGGTACGCGTACTGCACACGAAATGTCAAGCCACCGCCACCGCCGAGATCCCAACGATAATCACCCACCAAGGTGTATTCGAATTCAGGAATTCGTTCGAATTTCAGTAGTACCGCGAGAGCTTCGTCCTCGGGGGTTAGCCCGGGCACGCCATCCAATTCCAGGCCAGTGAATTTGTCAAATTCGGGATCGATCCAACCAAAACTGCCTCGCAACGTCAAAGCATCGGTCGGTACCCACGTCAACTCCACTTCGACACCAGGTATGGTGGCTTCCGCAGCATTTCTGAGCAGCTGTACCGGGACACCGCCGATATCGCCGTTTGTTATGCGCTGAATTTCGTCATACTTCGTGTAGAATGCAGCGATGTTTGCACGCAGCGTGCCATCGAGGAAATCGCCTTTCATGCCGATTTCAACCTGGTCGGACTGCTCGGGATCGGCCGGCCCGAGAGCTACAGCACTCGGCGCGCGCGCATTGAAGTTGCCGCTGCGAAAACCGCGGGTCCAGGTCAGGTAGTACAGCAGATCTTCATGCGGTCGCCACTCGAGCCCTAGGCGTGGCGCAGTATTACTCCAGGACTCACCGGCCAGATCTCTGTTCGTCGCACAACCGGTGAAGCCTGGCCCTGCACATCCCTGAAGTCGTGAAACGTCGATATCCTTGTCCTCTGTCGTATACCGCGCACCAACCGAAGCCGTCAATTTGTCCGTTACTGCGAAGCGCAGATTGGCAAACACGGCCGAAGAAGATTGATCTTGTGTCCAGTCTGAGCGAATAT
>SMVA01309888.1_pt1 | contig 18516 bp, 12 predicted proteins | sample 2456451 | NCBI WGS metagenome assembly SMVA01 (sample SAMN11095933, study PRJNA526329) | marine sediment metagenome | biome: Marine sediment; feature: Surficial sediment; material: Deep marine sediment; isolation source: Hadal surficial sediment | place: Pacific Ocean | collected 2014-05 | depth...
CCCATGCTCGAACTATTCATCCTGGTTAAACTAGGGACGCTAATAGGATTTTGGCCCACAGTTGGTATTGTAATCATTACAGGAGTCCTGGGAGCCGCTCTTGCCAGACTGCAGGGATTTTTGATATTCAAACAAATACAGAATGAACTTCAAAGCGGTCAAATTCCAGCCGATAAAATGGTGGATGGCTTACTGATTTTTCTTGGTGGCGTTGTTCTTCTTACCCCCGGTCTTCTTACAGATTTAGCAGGATTTTTTATGCTAATTCCATGGACAAGAAATATCTTCAAAAAATACATAAAAAGAAAATTTGCGGGACATATAAAAACAAGAGACAAAACTAAATATACTGTTATTGATGTTTAAAAATTAACTAGCAACTGCTTCAGAATCATCTTCTTTATCAAAAACCTTTCTTATTCCGTATGTAGTTGTTCTTTCTGCTGGAATTCTGTCGATCTCCCAAGTAAGTCTCCTGAACTCTTCAGGAGGGAAGTATTGTCCAAAATTAGCGCCTGCTGCTCTGGATATCTGCTCTTCCATTAGAGTGCCGCCAAAATCATTAGCTCCGGCTGTAAGTGAAAACTGGGCAAATTCAGGACCCTGTTTAACCCAGGAAACCTGAATGTTATTTATATAGCCCCTCAGCATAAGTCTTGATATTGCATACATTTTCATCTGGTCTAGATCGGTTGGACCCGGGCGAACCTTACCTTTTGAATTAAGAAATAATCTTGTGTTCCAGGGAATAAATCTTAGAGGAACAAATTCAGTAAAACCGCCTGTTTCTTTCTGAATCTCTCTTAAAACATTCAAATGCCTTGCCCAGTGTATAGGCTTATCCAAATGACCGTACATGATTGTTGATGTAGTCCTCATACCGGCTTTATGGGCTTTTTTGACAACTCTTATCCAGACTTCTGTAGGGATTTTCCTTGGGGCAATCTTTACCCTGACTTCTTCATCTAAAACTTCGGCCGCAGTCCCAGGAAATGTGTCGTGACCTACATCCTTTAGCATTTCGATAAAATCTTCTTCGCTTATATTGAGAGTTTCAGCTCCATAATAAATCTCAAAAGGTGAAAAAGCATGTGTGTGCATTTCGGGTACAGCTTTTTTCACATTTTTAATTAGATCGACGTAATAATTACCGTCTATGTCAGGATGCATGCCGCCCTGCATACAAACCTCTGTAGCCCCATGTTCCCAGGCTTCTATAACCTTATCCTTTATCTCATCCATCGTGAGAAAATAGGCCCTTTCATCACCTTCGGGAGCCATAAAATTACAAAAACCGCACCACGTATAGCATATGTTTGTAAAGTTTATATTTCTGTTAACAACATAGGTAACAATATCGCCTACATCCTGTTTTCTAATATCATCTGCGGCGAGGCACAGAGCAGCAAGCGCTTCAGGATCTTCAAGCAAAAAAAGGTGCTCGCCTTCATCAATCGTAATTTCATCACCTAAATACGCTTTTTCAATAATTTTAGACGTCTTTCCATTAACTCTGGAAAGAAGACTGTCTATACCTGCTTCTCTGTTTTCCTTTATTTTTTCTATCACATTTTTAATTTCTTCCATCAGTTTCCTCCTGCTGAGCAACAAAACCTGTATCATCTACAAAGTTGCTAACAACATGTAATAATTCTTTATTTATATATTTATCATTTATAAATTCAGGGTATACCGGAAGTCTTTCTTTTAGTTCAAATCCATTTTCTTCACACATCTGCTGCATTTTGTCTAACTGAGGCCAGGGAGCTTCAGGATTAACATAATCTATAGTTAGAGGAGATACTCCTCCAAGATCATTTATTCCTGCCAGCGTGAAATAAGGATATGTCTCTAAATTTAGATTGGGCGGGACTTGTATGTTCATTTGTTCGCCAAAAATTAGCCTCGAAATTGCCACAATCTTAATCATTTCAATAAACTCAGGTGAAGGCTGATTTTCCATCCTGATTCCCACTTTAGGACTGAAGTTCTGAATTATAATCTCCTGAATATGCCCGTACTCATCATTTAAGCGCTTAAGTGCAAAAAGTGAATCAATCCTCTCTTCGCAGGTTTCTCCTATTCCAACTAATATCCCTGATGTCCAGGGGATATTAAGTTCACCTGCAAGCTCCATTGTTTTCATTCTTAATTTTGGAACTTTATCCGGACAGCCATGATGAGCCTGCCCATTGTAAAGCAGCCTATCGCTTATATTTTCAAGCATTAGGCCCATACTGGGGTTTGTCTGCCTGAACTGCTCCAGTTCTTCAGTATTGGCTAACCCCAAATTCGTGTGAGGAAATATATTTTCTTTTAGTCCTTTTTCACTAAGATCAATTAGATATTGTGCTGTAGTATTGAAACCCAGTTCATTAAGCGCTTCTCTGTAAACCTTGTATTTTAGCTCTGGTTTATCACCTGTTACAAATAAGAGTTCCGTGCAGCCTAACTGCGCACCTTTTCTAGCAATCTCCAGTACTTCATCAGGCGGAATAAGAAGTTCACCTTCACCGGGTTCTATTTTAAAAGTGCAGTATCCACACTTGTCTCTGCAAAGGCGAGTCACGGGAACAAATACGTTTTTAGAAAATGAAAGGGTCTTTCCTTTACCTTTATTTCTAATTTCCGAAGCACTGAGCAGCAATCTTAGAAGATTATTATAGTCCAATTCATTAAGATAAAGAGCTTCATCCCTGTTAATAGTAATTCCATTTTCCGCTTTTTGGCAGATTGATTCAAGACTTGAAGAAATGCTCTCTCCAGAGTCACTATGCAAACCTGAAATATCAAAAAACGTTGATAAGGTTTGTTGTGAATATAAATTTTCCAGCTGGCTTATAGTTGTACTCATCTTTTATATTTATATAATATTTGAACGTTAACTAAATAATTATACCACTAATAATACAATTATTTAGAAATTTCACTCATTTATTTAGAAATTTCACTCATTTGGTTTATTCATCTTACCCATACCTATAATCCCATATTTTAATTGTTATTGTCAAGTAGAAAATTGCCAGAAAATTAACTAAGTCTTCAGGATTTTTTGAGCCAGATTTATCGAATCTGCTTCATTTTTCATAACAGTATCAAGAATAGTCGTTTTTATACCCAGCTTTTCTATTCTTTTTGCCTCTGATTTATCCTTAATATCAATTATCATTTCATCAATAAAATCCTGATAAAGTTTTGCTACCTGGGTAGATGAAACCTCGAGACCTTCTGCTCTCATCAACTTATCAGCGGGACCCTTAAGAGGCACGCCCCCCACAAGCGGACTAATCGCAATTTTTTTTGCCTTAGATTTTTTTATGGCATCCCTTACACCCGCAACTTTTAGAATAGGCCCAATGCTAATAATAGGATTACTCGGACACAGTATTATTGTATTTGCCGATAATATTGAGTCAATTACCTGCTCACTTGCTTTTGCATTTTCTATTCCTTTTATATAAACAGATTTAACTTCGGGAAGCATTTTTTCTTTTACTAAATATTCCTGAAAATGCATTTCACCTTTATTAGTACTTATCCAGGTTTCAACATCTGTATCACTCATTGGGAGTATATTCAGATCATCCAGTCCATAAGATTTAGCTATTTTCGAGGTTATTTGCGTATATGTATAACCCAGTGACCGGAGATGTGTTCTATATAGATGAGTAGCAAGGTCTTTATCACCTAAATTAAACCAGCCATATATGCCAAACCTGCTTAGTGCCGCAAGGCAGTTAAATGTATCCCCTTCCAAACCCCATTTTCTATCTGTATTTACATTTCCGGAAAGTGTATAAATAATCGTATCAATATCGGGAGATATCCTGAGTCCGCCAACTGTTATATCATCGGCGGTATTTACAATAATATTTATTTTTTCATTTAAGTTTAATTTAATTAAGCCAGATAGAAATTTTGCAGCGCCGACACCACCACCAAGAGCTGTAATCATATTTTTTTATCCTTATGCATAAATTTAAAATATGTTTTCATTAAACACTTTAATTTAAACTAATAAACTATATTAATTCTTACCTTATTTTAAGCTATTTATTTAACATTATTTTTTGATTTACCATAAAACTTTTGATTGTTTATTCTTTATTTTGTTATATATTAGAAAGTTTAGGCAGGCTATTAACACATTACAAATTATTGTATATTTTTAAGGGAGTATTATGAGTTTAGAATTAATTAGATCAAATAATCAGTGGCTTACGAAAGTTGTTTTGTTTGTAATAGCAGTAGTGTTCACACTTGGTTTTGGATACTCTTTTGTTAACTTTGGAACCAGCGGGCTTAGTTCGCAGGGCAGTGCTGCGCAGGTAAATGGTGAAGAGATTTCACTATTTGAATATTATAGATTAAGAGACAGTATGACATCTCGCTTTAATCAAAACACCGAAATTCCAGAAGCTGCGTTAAATTTTTTACGGGTAAGGGCTTTAAATCAGTTGATAGATTTAAAACTGCTATACCAAAAAGCCGGGGAGCTGGGGCTTGAGATAACAGATGAAGAACTCAAACAATCTATCATATCGAACCAGGCATTTCAGATTGATGGAGACTTCATTGGTTTTGCTGCATATAAAAACTTTGTTCAGCAGAGTTTAAAAGAGAATGTCGGAGAATTTGAGAGAAGATACAAAGAAGAGCTACTGGCTCAAAAGTTTGTCGATTTCATTAACGAAACCGCAAAGATAAACGACGAAGAGCTGCTGAATCTTTACAGAATTCAAAACGAAAGAATTAAGCTTGCGTATATAAAATTTTCGCCCTCCGATTATCTGGATCAAGTAGAGGTCAAAGATGAGGAAATATCAAAATATTTCAGTGAAAATAAGAAGAATTATTTTCATGCCGAACAAAGAGAAATTGAATATATTGTAATTAAACTCGGCGATTTTGAAAAAGGTATAGAAATAACAGATGAAAAAATTGCAGCTTATTACAATTCATACAAAGACGAGGAATTTTTAGATACAGATGGAAACCCAAAGGAGTTAGAAATAGTTAAAGAAGATATAAGGTCTTTGCTCACGGCAGATAGAAAAAATGATAATAGGCAGGAATTTATTGGTAAGTTAGATGATTATTCAAAGACAAAAGAGATAAGTGAAATTGGAAAACAATTTGCGATTGAAAAACCATCTACATCTATATTCTCTCTTACCGCTAACACCGATGATTCAATCCCACAAGTAGTAAAGAATAAAGCTTTTGAATTAAAAAAGGAAGAAAAGTATTTTACTAATGTTTCAGAAGATATATGGATTGTAAATATTAAAGATATCAAGACTAAAAGAGACAAGAATCTGGAAGATGCCAGGGATGATGTAACTGCTGATTTAAAAGTTATTAGGGCAAAGGATATAGCCAAAAAAGAATCAAAGAAATTTCATAAGAAATTACTGAATGACAAAGTGAAAATTTCTGAATTAAAAACTACAAATAATAGCAAATATAATGAAACTGAATACTTTTCAAGACTGGATAAGGTAGAAGAAATTGACTCAAAAGAAATATTATTAGATTCTTTTCTACTGAGCAATAAGAATCAGATTTCCAAAGAGGTTTATCAAATCGCAGACGACTATTTGATTTTATCTTTAATAGAAAAGAAACAGATTGATATAAACGAGTTTGAAGACAAAAAAGAAGATATCAAGAACACAATTTTGCAAAGAAAGAAAAACAATATATACAGGGACTGGATTCTATCAATTAGGAAACAGGCAGAAATAATACCTAATGCCAAGCTATTTCCTAATTTAGGATAATAGGAGCTAAATTTATGGGGTCATTAAGAGCTTTAATAGTTGGCTCTGATAAGGATTATTGCTATGTAATAAAGGAGTTTTTAGATTCCCGGGGAATGATAAGTTCACTGATTCTGGATTACAATCAGGGTATTGATAAACTTTTCTACGAAAATCCTGATATTACAGTAATAGAACTTATTTCATCTCATAAAGTTAGCACCAACCTCATTAACAAAGTAAGAAACTCTTCTGAATTTCAGTTCATGGATTTTACAAGGGATACTAGCATTGAGCTTGATAAAGATTTAAAACCCGTTTTATTTCTCGAAGAAACTAGCCAGCTAAACGCCCTGTTAGCTTTTCTTAACACATTTTTTATTGCTGACATCGGCCAGCAGGAAAATATTCTTGATAGAAATAAAGTGGTTAAAAACGAGCTTGAATCTTTTCCGTATCCCATCTTATTGTCTTATATATTTAAAAATTCCCTGTCAGGGATATTAACAATTAGCTCCAGTGTTAATTTAAAATTATACTTAGTTGACGGCAGGCCCGTATATGCCGAGGGAGGAGATGTAGAGACCGCTCTTGGAAGAATGCTGCTTGAAAGCGGACGAATTGAAAACGTAAAAGATTACGAAAAAGCGCTTAACATAGCAAGTGAAAAGAAACAAATGCTGGGTGAAGTGCTGGTATCAATGGGAGTAATATCTCCACATGAGCTAAATGAACTTTTGGAAGATCAGATACAGGAAAAAATTGTTAGGGGTTTTGTTTTAAAATCCGGATCATTCAAATTTGATAGTGGCAAAAGCAACCTTAACGATATTGTTAAATATGAAATAGACTTTCCGCACGTTTTGTATGAAGGCATTAAACGGTTTGTAGGCAAGCAATTTATTAAAGAGTTATTTTTTGATTCAGGCTCAGCAAAAAAAATCAAAGTTATAAAAGATTTAGGACAAAAAACCGGCGATTTGGGCCTGGGTCCTAAGGAACTCAGAGTGATACAGAATTTGGAAAAAAATACCAATATAGAAAACTTGTTAAACAAGACCACTACTGCCAATGAAGATACTTTAAAAATACTTTTTTTAATCTATCTTTTGGGTTATGTGGTTTTGGATAAAGACGTCTACCGCAATATTGGCAGATTATTTACTAAGTCAGGTGATGCTGAAAAAGATATAAGCAGTGAAGAAGAATATGAAGATATAATAGACCTTGATGAAGAAATTGCAGAAACTGCAAATGTTGAAAAAATAAGCGCTAAAACCAAAAAGCAGCTTACAGAAAAGGACAAAGAAATGTTACACGCTGTAAGTAAAATGGAGCTTGAAATGGAAATAGATGCTCCTGTGGTTGACAACACATCAAACGTTATACCTTTTAAAGAACAACCGGTTAAACATCAAAAAGAATCTGAAACATCTGAAAAGACAGATGAAAGACTGTCTGTAAAAGATAGTACAGGTACCTCAAAAGACAACTCTGAGCTAATTAAAGGCATAAATGAATTATATTCCAGACTGGACGATGAGGATTATTATATGATTTTAGGAGTAAATAAAGATTCCTCAAAACAAGAAATAAGAGATAGTTATTATAGTCTGGTTAAAAAATATCACCCCGATATACTCGCTAGATTAGATGACGGATCAAGAGAAAAAGCAGATCGGATTTTTTCTGTAATTTCGACTGCTTATCAAACCCTAAGTGATGAAGACAAGAGAGATGATTATGATTCGACAAATCAACTTGTTGATCTTAAATCCGAAGCACAGGAACTTTATCAATCCGAGCTTATGTTTAACGAAGGGGGAGCGTTACTAAAACAAAAAAAATATGAGCAAGCAGAAGAAAAATTCAAAAAAGCAATCGAAATTAATCCTGAAAGTTTCTTATACAAGGGTATAATAAACTGGGCTAGATTTCTAAATAATAAGGATGATAAAGAGAGCGTTGATAAATGTGTAATAGAGCTTGAGAAATTAATATCACAAGACCCCGGGATTGCTGAGAATTATTTTTATCTTGGAAGCATATTTAAGCACCATGATGATTTTAGACAAGCAGAAACTAATTTTTCGAAAGCTGTCGAACATGATCCGGATTTCACTGATGCTAAGAGGGAAATGAGAGTAATACAAAATAGAAACACAGAAAAAAGAGAAGCTAAAAAATTAAGACCCGAGAAAAGGTTTTGGTCGAGTTTATTTAAAAAATAGCTATTGCGTCAATTTATATAAATTTCCAATATTGTATTTATCTAATTCACATATATATCATAAAATATAAGGATTGTTGTAAATGAAATTAATAAAACTTGAGTTCAGTGGGTTTAAATCATTTTATGATAAAACCGTAATTGACTTCCATACAAATATTAATGCAATAGTAGGACCCAATGGGTGTGGCAAATCCAATGTTATCGATGCTATTAAATGGGTTATGGGTGAGCAAAACCCAAGAAATTTAAGGGCTATGACTATGGAAGAAATTATATCCAATGGAGGTGAAACCCTAAAACCGCTCGGTATGGCAGAGGTCTCTATTGTCATTTCTGCAAATGGGGCCGGATATGAAGAAATAAATGTAAAAAGAAGATTATTTAGATCAGGACAGAGTGAATATTACATAAATAATGTTCCCTGCAGATTAAAGGATATTACAGAATTATTTGTTGATACCGGAGTTGGAGCCAGGGCCTATTCAATTATAAGCCAGGGGAAAGTGGAGAGCATCATTACATCTAAGCCTGAGGGGAAACGCGAGGTTATTGAAGAAGTAGCGGGTATCGGAAAATATAAGCTTAGAAGAAAAGAAACCCAGAGCCGAATAGAATCAACAACAAATAATTTAACCATAGTAAAAGAATCTCAGTCTGAAATTCTGCACCAAATAAAAAGTTTGAAAAAACAGGCTGATGACGCAGAAAAATATAAAAAAATTGCTCAGGAAATTGAGCAGATCGAAAAAAAAGTATTAATCAGAAAGAAAAAAGAATTAGACGAAATTAAAAACTTTACCAAAACTAAAAGTCTAAACACAAAAGATAGTATTTCTGAAAAATCAAAGATAAACTCCGAGCTGGAAAATAGCAGAAAAAACACTGTAGAGAATATAGGCAAAGTTGACCGCGAAATTGAGAATTTAAGAAATGAATATTTTGAAGATACAAAGAAACTGCAATCCACCGAAAACAATATTGAATTAAATCATAGAGAAGAAAACATATTAATTGATACACTATCGACTATTAACACGGATAAAAACAATAGTATAAAAGAAATCGAGAACATTGAAAAAATTACCTTCCAAAAACAATCAGAACTGAAGTTGTTAATATCCAGTGTGGCTGAAAAAGAAAATGAGCTTTTAGCAAAACAAAATCTTACAGATACCTACAAACATAATCTAACAAATAAAAAGCAGGAGTATAATGAATACCGTGAGGGTCTCCTTAGGTCGTTAGATGAATATGGAAGCGTTAAAACCAAAGTCGTGGGCATAGAAAAAGATGTTAATGAACTAGAATCAAGAATTTACAGACTTAAAAAAGAAAAAACGCAAATCCGCAATAAAATGTCTTTAAACACTGCAGATCTGAGGCTAAATGAAAACGCACTAAGAAATGTGGTTGTCGGGAAAATTAGTTTGGGAGATAAACTAAGGAAACTTGAAAACGAACTAACCCGGTTAAAAAATACCAAATACAACTTAGAAACTGACTTAAGGGACTGCCGAGAACAGTTTAACCAGGCAAAATCTCATCTCACGGCTATTGAAAAAATACAGACCAATTATGAATGGCTTCCAAGTGAACTGAGCAAATTTATACTAGAGCACAAAGGAAGAGAAGTGCTTGGACTTCTGGCTGATTATATATCTGTTTCTGAGATATATGATAAAGCCGTAGAAGCTGCTTTGGGTGAAAAGCTGAAATGGGCTGTTATAAATAATCTCAAAGAAGCATTTCCTTTGATTAACTCTCTTAAAAATCAAAAAGCTGGTAAAGGCACTTTTGTTCCTTTGGATATCTATCATAAAAAAAGCGCTGAGGGGGATGAGAAGCTTAGCTTGGTACCCTTAATTAATGTTATTGAAACAGACCCTGTAATAAGTGGTTTAGCCACTAACCTTCTGGATAAAATTTATATTGCAGATTCACTGGATAGCATTAGTAACATTGAACAAAGGTTAGAACAAGGATATTCATTTGTAACTCTTGATGGAGACTATATCGATAGTTCGGGATTTATTTGCGGTGGACTATCTTCAGACGGTGTGTTTGAAAGAAAAAGAGAAATAGATCAATTACTGGCAAAATCTGACGGCCTTAAAAAATATATTGATAATTCACAATTAGAGCTAAGCGCATTAGAGATTAGATTAGATAATTCAAATAGTTCTAAAATAAAGCTTGATGCGCAGCTGAGAGATTTAGACATAAAAGAAGCTGAAATAAGGAAAGATCTAATAAATTTAAAAGATATAAATGACGGAAATAGAGAAAATTATAGATCTGTTGTATTCGAAATTGAAAGCTTCAAAGCTGAAAAAGGAGGTAAAGTACTGTCACTTGCTGATCTGAGTAAATACATAAATGAATTGGAGTTAAAAAAGATAAGGTTTGAGACCGGATTTAAAAACTTAGATAAAGAACTTAGAGAATTAGAAGATAAGGACACCGAAATTGGCTTGTTTGTTAATCAAAGCAAAGTTGATATAGCTGCTTTAAAAGAAAAGATTAATGGATTAGAGCAGGAATCAAACTATTATTTATTAAGAAAAAATGATTTAAGCCTTAAAGTTATCATTCAGAGATCAGATTTTGAAAAAACAAATTACAGTAAAGCCAGTATTGTAAAAGAATTACTAAAACTGGGAGAGGATAAAGAGTTAATTAACAGAAAAATAAATGAAGATAACGAAATTGTTTCTAATTTTTCAGCTAAGAGAAAACAGATTGAGCAAGAGCTCAAAGTCTATGACGATCAAATCTCGGTCATTACAAGAGAATTAGAAGATCTGAAAAAATCCTCTGCCCAGTTTGATTTGGAGCTTAACAGCGTTGATATAGAGATTAAACACTTAACCGCAAACAGGGATATTGAAGATACAGAATACTCAAGCGAGCAGTTAGATTTTAATACTATAGAAATGGAAAATAAATTAGATAGTTTAAAAAATCGACTGCAAAGATTTGGCCCGGTAAATCTCTTAGCCCCTGAAGAGTATCTAAAACTAGAAGATAGAAACAAATTTTTAACAGAACAGGTAGAAGATTTAGAAAATGCAATGGATTCGCTGAGAAAAGCAATTAACAAACTGGACAAAGAATCAAAGATGAGGTTTAAGGAAACTTATGACCTGGTTAGCGATAAGTTTAAAGAGTTATTTCCACAAATTTTTAGGGGTGGTGAAGGCAAGCTCGAACTTACTGATCCTGATGATCTCTTAAATACAGGCGTAGAGGTATATGTAAGACCCAAGGGTAAAAAGTTTCAGTCTATAAATCTTTTGTCAGGAGGAGAAAAAGCGCTGGCCGCTATAACTCTTATACTATCTGCCTGTTTCGTTAAACCTGCACCGTTTTTACTGCTTGATGAAATAGATGCGCCTTTAGACGACTCTAACACCAAAAGCTTTTTAGAAGTTGTAAAAGAAATATCCAAGCAATCACAGGTATTGTTAATCACGCACAATAAAAACACCATGCACGATGTTAACTATTTGATAGGTATTACTTCTCAGGAGCCTGGAACATCAAAGGTTGTTTCTGTTGAATTGCACTAAAATATTTAATTGAACTTGTTATGCTAAAAGAAGTGCTTATACTTTCAGCGGCGAGCAGTCCGGAGGACAAACATTAGATGATATCCTATATAATGAAAAAAATAGTTGGTTCAAAAAACCAACGCCAGCTTAAAAAGCTGCAGATAGTGGTAGATAGTTCCAATGAATATGAACAGCCGTTAGCAGAATTATCTATTTCCGATCTTTCTAAAAAATCTGATGAGTTTAAATCCAGGATTAGTGAAGCAATTAATAGCACTGTAGATACTGATGAAGATGAATTTTTTGATAAACTGGAAACAACTCTTTTTGAAATTCTCCCCGAAGCGTTTTCCTTAGTTAGGGAGGTCTCAAAAAGAACTTTGGGCATGAGGCACTTTGATGTACAACTTGTAGGAGGAATCTCTCTTCACCAGGGCAATATTGGTGAAATGAAAACCGGTGAAGGAAAAACACTTGTTGCGGCACTTCCCTTGTATTTAAATGGCCTGACCGGCTATGGCGCCCATCTTGTCACTGTAAATGATTATTTAGCCCGAAGAGACGCTCTTTGGATGGCGCCCATATATAAACTTCTGGGTTTGAATCTAGGGGTTATTAATCATGAAATTTCATATTTAGTTCAGTGGGAAGATGAGGCAAAGGCAAAAAAAGCAATTGATGAAAACTTAAGTGTATGGCCGCAGGAGTATTCTGACTTAGAAATTCCACCTGACAAAAATCTTGATGCACTGACATCATTTAAAACAAAGCTTGTTGAATGTTCCAGGCAGGATGCTTATAGAGCAGAAATTACTTATGGAACCAACAATGAGTTTGGTTTTGACTATCTTAGAGACAACATGAAATTTTCTTTAGAAGAATATGTACAGAGAGGACACAGTTTTGCCATTGTTGATGAGGTTGACAGCATTTTAATTGATGAAGCGCGCACGCCACTTATTATCTCCGGCCCTTCTGAAGACTCGACGGAGCTTTATTATCAAATTGACAGTGTAGTAAAAAAGCTAAATAAAGATAAAGACTTTACTATAGATGAAAAAACTAAACAGGTAACGCCCACCGAAGAAGGATCAAGTAAGGTTGAAAAAATCCTTGGTATCAGCAACATATACGATCCTTCAAATCTTGAGTTGCTTCATCATGTAATTCAGGGACTGCGTGCTCATCACCTATTTCAAAACGATGTTGAGTATATTGTTAAAGACGGTCAGGTGATCATTGTTGATGAGTTTACAGGAAGACTTATGCCCGGAAGAAGGTGGAGCGATGGTCTTCACCAGGCAGTTGAGGCAAAAGAAGGCGTTCAAATTGAAAATGAGAACCAAACCTTAGCCACTATAACGATCCAAAACTACTTTAGAATGTACCGTAAGCTTTCCGGGATGACCGGAACAGCAGACACTGAAGCATTTGAGTTTAAGAACATTTACAAACTCGATGTATCCGTGATTCCAACCAACATGCAAATGATCAGAGATGATCTAAATGACGTAATATACAAAACAGAAAAAGAAAAACTAAACGCTGTAGTAGATGAAATAAAGGAAGTTAACTCTACAGGAAGGCCAATGTTAGTTGGAACAACATCAATAGAAAATTCTGAAAAAATAAGCAAGCTGCTGGACAAACATAAGGTCAAGTTTCGGGTTTTAAATGCAAAACAACATGAAAAAGAAGCGCATATTGTAGCTCAGGCAGGAAGGATCGGGGCTATTACTATCGCAACCAATATGGCGGGAAGGGGCACAGACATAGTTCTGGGCGGAAACCCTGAATTTCTGGCTGCTGATATTGCAAAGAAATCATTTAATGCCGAGTTGAACGAACTGCAAGAAGATGAATATGAAGAAGTAATGATTGAGGCAAAAAATATATGTGACAGTGAAAAGAAAAAAGTTTTAGAACTGGGTGGACTTCATATTATCGCTACAGAAAGACATGAATCCCGAAGAATAGACAATCAGTTAAGAGGTCGTGCCGGAAGGCAGGGCGACCCGGGATCATCCAGATTTTATGTTGCATTGGATGACGATTTAATGAGACTCTTTGCTTCTGAAAAAATCACGAGCATCATGGATAAGCTTGGGTGGAAAGAGGGCGAACCCATCGAGGCTTCTCTTATCTCTAAATCAATAGAGAATGCGCAAAAAAAAGTTGAGTCCAGAAACTTCGATATTAGAAAACATCTGCTTGAGTATGATGATGTATTAAATACACAAAGGGACGTAATTTATACTAAAAGAAAAGAAATACTGTCTGGCAAAAACATCAAAGAAATTTTTTATGAAATCGTTGATGAAACAATTGAAAGCTTAGTTTTAGAATATATTCCCCAAAAGGCAAAAGAGGATGAAGTAGATTTTGAGGAAATTGCCGAAACCTCAAAAAGACTATTTAATATTGAAATAAGTGGGGATGAAATAAAAGATTATGGGCTAGACCACGATCAAATTACCCAAAGCTTACGAAATAGAATTGTTGATGCATATAACGACAAAGAAGAAGAAATCGGAGAAGATACACTGCGGCAGATTGAAAAATTCATTATTTTGCAGACTCTTGATCACCTCTGGAAAGACCACCTGCTCAGTATGGATCATCTTAGGGAGGGAATTGGTCTTAGGGGATATGCTCAGAAAGATCCACTTCAGGAATATAAAAGAGAAGGATATCAAATGTTTACCGGGCTTATGGAACTGTTTAATGAAGAAGTTTGTACAAAGCTATTCCTTGTTAAACCCGTGAGTGATGTTGATATAGACAGGCTGGAGAGGAGAAGAAAAATAGAGCAGGAAAGAATGGTAATTGGCAGAGGAGAAAGTGAAGAAAAAAAGAAGCCTGTCAGAAGAGAAAAAAAGGTTGGAAGAAACCAGCTTTGTCCATGCGGTAGTGGTAAAAAATACAAAAAATGTTGTGGTAAGGCATAAAGACTAGTAAAGAGATTAAAGTGGATAGTTCTGAAGCAATACAAAAAGTAAATATATTAGAAAAAAACATTCAAAAGGTAATAAAGGGTAAAAAAGAGGTAATAAGAGATGTTATAGTCGCGTTTCTTTCAGGAGGGCATGTTTTAATTGAGGATGTTCCAGGTGTTGGTAAAACTACTCTTGCCCAGGCACTGGCTAAATCTACTAACCTCTCTTATAACAGAATCCAGTTTACAAGCGACCTTTTACCTTCTGATATATTGGGTGTTTCTATTTATGATCATAATACATCTGAGTTTAAATTTAAGCCGGGGCCAATTTTTTCCTGCATCGTTGTTGCCGATGAGATAAACCGTGCAACACCTAAAACACAGAGTGCTCTGCTTCAGGCTATGGGTGAGGCAAAAGTTACGATAGACGGCAGGACCTTTAACCTTATTAAACCTTTTATAGTTATAGCCACTCAAAATCCTTTTGAATACAAAGGCACTTTTCCCCTTCCTGAAAACCAGTTAGACAGATTTGCTATTAGAATTAGCATTGGCTATCCGGACTATCAAAGTGAAAAAGAAATTATTACTAATATCAACCCTTATAATTCGAGTGACGACCTAAGTCCGGTTGTATCGAAAGATGACATTCTTTACTTACAGTCCCTCGTAATAAAAGTAACCATAGACGAGTCCATACTGGAATATATCCTGGATATTGTTAATAAAACCCGTGACAATTCATATTTTGATCTTGGAGTAAGCCCAAGAGGAACTATTGCGCTTAAATTGGCGGCTCAGGCAAATGCAATAGTCGAAGGAAGAAATTACTGCATCCCTGACGATGTAAAAAACATGGCTGTAGCAGTACTTGCTCACCGGGTAATCATGAAAACCGAGGTTTCAAAAGTTTCTACAGAAGAAGAGGCTATCATGGAGATTTTAGAAATGATAAAAGTGCCTCACTGAAATATTGATATTAAACTTATAAAATTAGCATTTTACAAAATATTTTCTATCTCGTTTGCAAGACTAAAATCTTTTTCAGTTATTCCACCTTCGCTATGTGTAGAAAGCACTAATTTTACTTTATTATATTGTACTAAAATGTCGGGATGATGATCTGCTTTTTCAGCAAGTATCGCTACTTTATTTACAAAGCCAATCGAATGAATAAAGTTTTTAAACTTGAATTGTTTTTCAATCTCTATTCCAGATTGTTCCCAACCGTCTAGTGATGATAGGTTTTGCATAATATCTTGTTCTGATAGCAGCATAGCTCCTCCATGTAATGGAATTTTTGTCTAATGTTTATTACAATAATATTAAGATGAATATAGCTTATATAAGTTTAGGTTCAAACATAGAAAATAGAATTGAACACAGCATAAAAGCACTGGATGAACTATCGACATTTTTAATGTTAAAAGTTGTCTCATCTTTTTATGAAACAGAACCTTTTGGAGTTAGTGATCAAAACAATTTTATAAACTGTGCTGCCGAAATTGAGACGAGTCTGCAGCCACATGATTTACTGAATTATTTAATAGATACCGAAAAAAAGTTGGGAAGAGCAAGCAAAGGTGACTATAAGCCAAGAACAATTGATCTGGATATAATTTTTTATAATGATTTAATTTTAGAAACCACCAGTCTTATAATTCCTCACAGGCAGGCGCATTTAAGAAAATTTGTAATAGAGCCTCTTTGTGAAATAAACCCCGACCTAATTCACCCAGTTTTAAAAAAACCGATTTCAGATATATTGCAAAAATTGGGAAATAAGCAGTTTGTTAAAAGAATCGGTCAATATTGTTAAATCAAAAGTTGTTAACAATCTATCAACATGCTTTTAACTATTTATTAATAAAGCTGTAAACATTTTATCAACACCCTCAAATACATAAATATCGTATGATAACAGATAGTTAGAGATCATAATTGCTTTAGTTTATTAAGATGAATCTATTAATTTATGAATTTTATTTGTGCTTGTGTACAGATTAAAGCTGCTCAGGACTGATAAATTAAGCCCTACTATTCTAGGGCTTGAACTTAGAGTCATCTCAATAACTATCATAGATTTGATAACTATTTTTTGGTATAAAATAGAATCAAAAAAAGTGAAAAGGCATTAGTCTAATGAAATATGGAACACGATATTACAGTTTACAGTCCCCTGCTCACAAACGCAGCATGCATGTTTAGCTTTATGGCGAAATGTTATATAGAAATTAGCATTGCTGATGAAAGGGGTTTTGATTGAGCCTGGTTAACTGAGCACCTCATGTTTCTTAAGCTTTAGATTTTGATATTTTATAAATACTTAAAACTATAAGAACTCCACCCAACAATACTCCCATGTCCAGTTTTGTTCCCAGAATAATTCTGTCGAAAGTTAAGGCGACTACAGGTACTAGCAAAGATGAAAAAGTGGTGATATTTATATCAAATTTGTTTATTAAATAAAACCATATAGAAAAATTAATCGCCGAAGCAACTATCCCCGTAAACAGTATTATGAATATTGAATGGTAATTCCAATCGACTCTAAAACTGCCTTCAATTATGTATGCTATTATAATTAGAAACGCTGCTCCAAAAATAAGCTGGTAACCATTTACTATAAATGGGTTATGATCTCGCAGTTTTTTTCTGTTCCATATATTTGCTATTGCCCAAGAAATTGCGGCAAGTATGATCAAAAGCTCCCCATATATTATTTCTACGCTTTGAACAGAAATAGCATCCCATCCCAGGATAAATGCGGTACCAAAAATTCCTAATATGACTCCAATCCACTTGGCATTGTTTAATCTCTCTTTTAGTAAGAAATGTAACAATAAACTTGTCCAAAGAGGCATTGTATAGACTATTACAGAGGTTTTTCCAGCTGTTACAAACTTCATCCCATAAATAATAAAAGCCATCATCGCAGTGGTTTGAAATATGCCGACTATTATGTAATTTGGATTTTTAAAATTAGAGTGCTTATAGGAACTATGCAACAAAATAAACGGTAGCAAAACCGCTGCGGCTATGGCATTTCTTAATGCAACAAAAGTAAAGGGCTGCATATACTCCAGTGATTGTTTCATTAAAATCCACGAGTAGCCCCAGGTTATAATTGTAAAAACTAATAATAATATTTTCCAGTTATTTCCAGACACAAGGTTTTTATACTAATGATTTAAATTGAAATACTAAATAGGGTAATCCTACTGCTAAACATATAGATTATTATTAAAATTGAAAGATAAAGAATATAGTTAAAAATTAATTATTGTGCTATAATTTATTTAGGAGAATAAATTGCCAAATTATATTTACGATCAATTGGGAAATCCCGTTGGTTATATAAGCGGAAATTATATTCATACTTTACATGGCCAGGCAATTGGTCAAATAAGCGGGGCAAATGTTCATAAAATGAGTGGAGAATATGTCGGAGAAATACACGACAACATGGTGGTAAATACTCAAAAAAGAGACCCGGAAAGAATTGGTCACAGGGGTGATCCCGGAAATCCTGGCTTTTATGGTATCCCTAAAAACAGGGGAGCAGTAGAGCCAGAATATCCTGTAGTCTTTTCCCAATTATTAGAACGTGTTAATTATATAGACGATTCCGTAAATAATTTTAAGCAGAAGCTTATTTAATTTTCTTAGATTAAAATATCCTCAAATAATAATTTTTTTAATTAAAGTAGACAAAATTACCCATTAATTATCAAATGATAACCCCAAGATTTTTTTAAGCCAGAAATCGTATTATTTTGCAAGTGTCTTATTTAATTATTCTTTATTTTATCTGTAACATCTAAAAAGCGATAAAAGTTTGCATAATTGGTTTTATAGTGTTTATCTGGTAATAAGTCATAATTTTTATCGAAGTAAAGATTAAAAATCAAGCGAAAAGTATTAACAGGTGTTATTGAAGGGTATAGGAAAGTATCATCTACTTCAGGAAAATAATATGCATTGAATATTGCAAATTTGTGTTTCCATATCTCATTAGAATATTTTGACAAA
>SMVA01032922.1_pt1 | contig 18505 bp, 16 predicted proteins | sample 2456451 | NCBI WGS metagenome assembly SMVA01 (sample SAMN11095933, study PRJNA526329) | marine sediment metagenome | biome: Marine sediment; feature: Surficial sediment; material: Deep marine sediment; isolation source: Hadal surficial sediment | place: Pacific Ocean | collected 2014-05 | depth...
CGGGTCGCCTTTTGCCAAGGTAACGCGACCCTCTATGTCTGAAGTTGGCCGAAAGCGCCCTCGTGCAGTGCACAATGCGGGGTCCGCTTTGGGGGGGGATCAGATCCTGAGTTTCGCCTTTTTCCCCTATAGCCTAGTTCAGATTGTTCAGTGGAATAATTTCCGCGGGATATATCTATACCCCACGCCAGTTCCTTGATACTGTATGTATATACAGTTAATCTGGCCCGAACCCCGCCGACTTCCAATAGGCATGGACAAGCGGATGGATACGCCAATTAAAGGCCGCGGGGCCGCCTCGAACCCGGCGGGTCGGTTCGATGCGTTGCGCCGGGAACGGGTCGATGACGGATGGGAGTCGTTCGAACCGGATCCCAACCCGAAAACTGTGCTGCTGCCGGATGCGACCCGCACCATCATCACGCGCAATCGGTCGCCCGACGTGGGCTTCGATCGCTCGATCAATCCGTACAAAGGCTGCGAGCACGGTTGTGTCTATTGCTTCGCCCGGCCCACGCACGCCTATCTAGACCTGTCACCCGGCATCGATTTCGAAACCCGGATTTTCTACAAGACGGGCGTGGTTGAACGAATGCGGCAGGAGTTTGGCCGGCCATCCTATCGCTGTGCGGTACTCGCATTGGGGTCGAACACGGATCCTTACCAGCCGGCGGAGAAAAAGCTGAAGATCACCCGAAGCATTCTGGAGACCATGCTTGCTTACCGACATCCGGTCAGCATCGTCACCAAGGGGACGTTGCTGGAGCGCGACCTCGATCTGTTGTTGGAGTTGGCGAAGCTGGAGCTGGTTTCCGTGATGATCAGCGTGACCACCCTGGACAGCGGGTTGAAGGCCACGCTCGAGCCGCGGGCGGCCGCACCGCAGCGGCGTCTCGCATTGCTGAGGCTTCTTGCAGATTCCGGCATACCGGTGGGTGTGCTGATCGCGCCGGTCATTCCGTTGGTCAACGACAGTGAACTCGAAGCGATCATCGAGCAATGCGCGGCCGCCGGCGCACGCAGCATCGGCTATGTATTGCTGCGACTGCCCTGGGAGGTCAAGGATCTGTTTCGCGAGTGGCTGGAACTGCATCTGCCCGATCGGGCCGCGCATGTGATGAGCGTGATCAGGAGCATGCGGGGTGGCAAGGACTACGATGCCCAATGGTGGAGCCGCCAGGTCGGCGAGGGGCCGTTCGCGGACCTGATCCGCCAACGTTTCGAGCTGGCGCTGCGCAAGCGCGGGTTGTTGGGGAGCAAGCTGCCGACGCTGCGAACCGACCTGTTCCGGGATCCCGACGACCGTCAGGCGGCGCTGTTCTGATCCGCGCGAGCTGAAGAGAGTCTGAAATACAGGTAGAACACCCCGCCCAGCAGCGACCAACCCAGCACCAACAGCCATTCCTGCGGCCAGATCAGCGCGGCGGGGCTCCAGGGCAGGTACAGCGTAAGAAGCGCGCAGCCCAGCAGCGCTGCCAACGCGCCGATGAAACGACCCGCAGGCAAACGGAATGGCCGTGGCATATCGGGTTCCCGACGGCGCAGGGCCAGGAACGACAGTGGCACGAAGATATATGCGACAACCACCGCAAAGCTGCCGGCATCGATCAGCCAGACCAGAATGGTCCGGCCAAACAGCGGCGAGAGGCACGAAAGTACGCCGATGCACAGCACACTGACATGGGGCGTGTGATAGCGCGGATGGATGCGCGCGAACGCACGGGGCAGCATGCCGGATTCGCCGAGCGCGAACATCACCCGGCTACCCCCGATGATGAACGCGTTCCAACTGGTGAGAATGCCACCGATCCCGCCGACCACCAGCAATGAACCCGCCCAGGAGGTCCCCCAGAGCGCACTGGCGGCGTCAGCCGTGGCCATTTCGCTATCGGCCAATGCCGTGGCGTCCAGACCGGCGGCGACGCTCAGGCTGATCGCGACATACCAGGCCACCGCCAACAACACCGAAATCACCAGCAGCACGCCGATGCGCCGTGGCGGCAGGTCGATCTCTTCAGCGGATTGTGGAATCACATCGAAGCCCACCAGCATGGCGGGAACCATAATCAGCACGGCGAGCAGGCCGGTGCTGCCATTCGTCATTAGCGGCACCATATTGTCGGCGGAGCCGAAGGAGATCGCGCCGCTGATCAGGAGCACGCCGGATATCAGGATGGCGAGCGTGACAATGCTCTGGACCCGTGCGGCGGTTCTGATGCCGCGCAGGTTGATCCAGGTCATGACGATGGCGCCGCCGATCCCCACCAGGACGAAGCCGAGATCGACACTTGCCTCCTGCACCTTCCACAGTTCGTGAAAGCGTATCGCGGGTACCAGAAATTCCAGGGCGGTGGGCAGCGCAACCGACTCGAACAGGCACACTGCAACGTAGGCCATCAACAGAGCCCAGGTACAGATGAAGGAGGCGGTAGGGCCCAGGGCACGAAGGGTATACACGTGCTCACCGCCGGCCTTCGGCATTGCGGAAGCCAGTTCGGCGTACGTCAGTCCGATCAGCGCGATCGCTACGCCGCCGACCAGGAATGCCGCAGCGGTACCCAGCGTACCCGCGGTGCTCACCCAGTAGCCGGTCATCAACACCCAGCTCCAGCCGATCATCGCGCCGAACGCCAGCGTCAACACGTCGCGGCTCTTCAACACCCGGTCGAACGGCGAGACGGCGTTCACTTCCAATCCCCCGGGCGCTTGGGTAGGGTGCAACGCCCTGGGGCAACTGCTATCGGAGCACTATCATGGCCCGGGCCCGAACCCATGAACTTGAATATCGCGGTCATCTGGTTGGGCTGGAGGTAGACGAGGACGGTGATCTCGTGCTCTCGCTTGACGGTGTCGAGCGAAAAAGACGAGCGTCGAGCGGCCTGCATTGCGCCTACGTGTGGACCAACGTCGAGTTGCATTGGGAAGAGCATCACTACCTGGAGGCGCGCTGGTGGCCCGCGACGGATCGGCTCGCGCTAACGGTCAATGGAAGGTTGCTGTTCGAGGAACCGGGCGCGCAGGAGTGATCCCGATAACACGACCTGCCGCTACCACTGCTTACCGATGCCACCCCGGTGGCCGAAGAACCCGGCCGGCCAATTGCGCCCGGTCATCATCGCCTTGTCGACGTCCTCTTCGCTGGCCAATCCGTCTTCGACGATCTTCATCGCCTCACGCTGAGCCGCGGCGAACACCCGATTCAGGATGAATCCGTAGGTACCGGGCATGTCCTTCACCAGCGAAACCGCCCGGTTGGCCTTCTCCGCCACGCCGCGCGCCGCCTCGATGGTTGCGGGGCTGGTGTCCTGCGTGTAGATCACCTCGCACATCCGCATCACCGGCACGGGGTTTGAGAAGTGCATGCCCACGATCAGCGGCAGGCGCGCCGAACTCACCTGGGCGGCGATCTCGGCGATCACGAAGCCGGACGTGTTGGAGGCGAGGATGGCCTCGGGTTTGACCCGTTCGTCCAGTTCCTTGAACACGGTCTGCTTCAGTTCCAACTTCTCCGGGACGGCTTCGATGATCAGGTCACAATCGCTGACTGCATCGAGGTTGGTGGTATAGCTGACTCGGGCGATTGCGGCGGCGGCTTGATCGAAGCCGATCTTGCCGCGTTCCGCGGCGCGCTTGAGCCCCCACTTGCGATCGCAGACCTCGCTTGCGGTATCGTCGAGAATTTCCTGGGTGAGGTCGCGAATGGTTACATCGTATCCCGCGACCGCGAAGACTTGGGCGATGCCGCCGCCCATCACACCACCACCAAGCACGCCAATGTGTCGAATCTTTTCTAGTTGCATGCAAGCTCCATGTTTCCCCACCTGGACGCGTTGAACCCACCGTAGTTTAGCGCGAACGCGCTATCATCAGCGTCACGGTGCGCCGAATAGAATTGAGTTAGGAGACTTGAAATGACACGTGATGAGATGCTCGAGTTGCTTGGCCGGCAGCGAAAGTCCTATCTGGACGAGGGTGAAGTCAGCCTCGCGAAGCGGCTGGACCGGATCGATCGCGCCATCGGCCTGCTGGTCGACAACAAGGATCGGCTCTGTGAAGCGATGCGTGAAGACTTTGGTCACCGCTCGATCCATCAGTCCATGTTCACCGATGTCGCGGGTTCCATCGGACCGCTGAAACATGCCAGGAAGCATCTGGCGCGATGGATGAAGCCAGAAAAGCGCAAGGTGGATTTTCCATTGAATCTGCTGGGGGCGAAGGCGCGGGTCGAATATCAACCGCTTGGCGTGGTTGGTGTGATCAGTCCCTGGAACTTCCCCGTGAACCTCACGTTCACACCGTTGGCGGGCATCCTTGCCGCGGGCAACCGCTGCATGATCAAACCGTCGGAATATACGCCTGCGACATCGGAACTCATGGCGGAGATCATCGGTGGCGCGTTCGATGAGACCGAGATCGCAGTGATCACCGGCGACCCGCAGGTCGGCGCCGATTTCTCGGGCCTGCCCTTCGACCACCTGTTGTTCACGGGCGCGACGTCCGTGGCGCGCCATGTGATGCGCGCCGCCTCGGAGAACCTGGTTCCGATCACGCTCGAACTGGGTGGCAAGTCTCCGGTCATCGTGGGTCGCAGCGCGGACATGGACAAGAGCGCCGCCGCGATCATGGCCGGTAAGACCATGAACGCGGGGCAGATCTGCCTGGCGCCGGACTACGTGTACGTGCCCAAGGAGCGCATCGGGGAGTTCGTCGAGTCCAGCCAACGCTCGGTGGCGAAGATGTTCCCGACCTTGTTGGACAACGATGACTACACCTCGGTCGTCAACGAACGTCATTACGAACGGCTCAACGGGTACCTGGACGACGCCCGGGAAAAAGGCGCTGAGATTGTCGAGATCAATCCGGGCGATGAGGACTTCCGTCAGCAGCCGGGACACAAGATCCCGCCGACCTTGATTCTGAACGCCGACGATTCCATGAAGGTGATGCAGGACGAAATCTTCGGCCCGCTCATGCCGGTGAAGGGTTACACGGACATGAACGAGGTGATCGACTATGTGAATGACAATCCGCGACCGCTGGGTTTGTACTATTTCGGCAAAGACGATGCCGAACAGCGAACCGTGCTGTCCCACACGACCTCAGGTGGCGTGACCGTCAACGATGTGGTCATGCACGTCGCTCAGGAAGACCTGCCGTTCGGCGGCGTGGGTCCATCGGGGATGGGGTCGTATCACGGCCACGACGGCTTCAAGACCTTCAGTCACGCAAAATCGGTGTTTACACAATCGAAGATCGACATCGCAGCGCTGGCGGGATTGCGCCCGCCTTACGGCGAAAAGCTCATGAAGCTGCTCGGCGGTCAGATCACCCGTTAGGCGCACCTTAGGCGAACTTGCTTGGGGTGCGGGCGGTGGTGCGGCATTCCTTCCGAGGCGCATTGACCGGGCTTTCCGGCGCCTCGGAAGGAATGCCGTACTGCTGACTGCGCAGCTACACAGATTACGCGCCTGAAGGTGCTCCAGAGCCTAGCCGCCTACCGCAGGTGTGGCGTCGCGTTGATTGGAGCGGTCCAGTCCAAACAGCGCGCGCACGTCCCCCAGGACGACGTACATGGACGGGATCAGAATCAGCGTGATGAACGTGGCGAACAGAATTCCGAAGGCGAGCGATACCGCCATCGGGATCACCAGGTTGGCATGGGCGCCGCGTTCCAGAATGATCGGACACAGCCCGAAAAAAGTGGTCAGGGAGGTCAACAGAATGGGTCGCAGGCGCGCGCTGCCGGACAGGATTGCGGCGTCGATTTCCGATTCGCCTGCTTGGCGTCGTTTATTGACGAAGTCGACCATGATCAGGCTGTCGTTCACCACCACCCCGGACAGGGCGATGATTCCGAGCAGCGAAATGACGTTCAGGGGAATATCGACGATCATGTGCCCGACGATCGCGCCCACGATGCCGAACGGAATCACGCCCATGATGATCAGCGGCTGCAGATACGAGCGCAGCGGGATGGCCATCAGCGCGTAGATCCCGAACATTGCCAGCAACCAGCCGGTAATCGTTTGGTCCAGCGCCATCTCCTCCTCGCGTGCGCTGCCGGTCAGGCTCCAGGTAACACCCGGGTAGCGCGCCATCAGCTGCGGCAGGAACTCGTTACGGGTGGCACGGGTCACCCGGGCGGGCTCCGTAACGGCATTGTTCACCTCCGCGCTGACGGTGATGGCGCGGCGGCCGTTGATCCGGCGTATGTTGTTGTAGCCCCGGTCGAGTTCGATTTCCGCTACGGCTTGGAACGGCAGTTCGCGGCCGTCGGGCGTGCGAATCCACATCGACTCGAGGTTGCCCATCGAGCGGCGTTCCGCCCGGGGGTAGCGGACCATGACCTTGACCTCGTGTTCGCCGCGCTGGATCCGTTGAGCTTCGGCGCCGTAGAACGCGCTTCGCACTTGCCGGGCCAGGTCGGACAGCGTGATCCCTAAGGCTTCCGCTTCGGGTTTCACGCGCATCCGCACCTCGCGGGGACCCTCCTGAGATGAGTTCTCGACTTCGTAGACCCCTTCGAATCCACGCAGATGTTGGACCAGTTCCTCTGCGGCCTTTTCCAGCTGTGGGTAGTTGCGTCCGGTCAGTTTGTACGCGATGGGCGCACCGCCGCCCATGTTCATGCTCGACTGGAACTTCAGTTCCTTGGTGCCGGCGATCTCTCCGACCCGTGCCCGCCATCGTGTCTCGACGTCCTTGGGAGTGACGTTCCGATGCTGGCTTTTGCTGAGCTCAACCTGAAAAAAGCCCGACTTGCCGTCGCGGATATAGGCGAACGTGTTTTCGATGATGTCTCGCTCGCTGCCGGTCTCCAGTTTGAGTTGATCGTTGACTGCATCCAGTTCCGCGCTCAACCGCTCGACAATGTCGTGGATCAACGATTCGGGTGCGCCGTCGACAAGTTCTACCTTGGCCATGATGAAGTCGTTGTCCATGTCCGGGAAGAACACGTAGCGGACCTTGCCGCCCACGACCAGACCCAGCGCGATGATCAGCAAGCCGAAAAAGCCCGCCAGGGTGGCATAGCGATACTCGATGCAGCGGCGCAGCGTGGGCTGATAGACGCGCGCAATGAAGCGCTTCAGGCCCCGGTCCACGACATCGGCAATGCCGCTCTTCTTGTGTGACGACTTCATCATCGCCAGGTGCGAAGGCAGGATCAGCTTCGATTCGACCAGTGAAAACGCGAGACACAGCACCACCACCCAGCCGATGGCCGCCGAGTGATCGTGGGTGGGACCTGACACCAGCAGCATCGGCACGAACGCGACGATGGTGGTCAACACGCCAAAACTTGCGGGGATGGCCACCCGCTGCGCGCCTGCGACGATGTTGGCCAGGGTGTAGCCGTGTTCCTCCGTTTCCGTGTAGACACTCTCCGCGATGATGATCGCGTCATCGACCACGATGCCCAATACCAGGATGAAGCCGAACAGGCTCAATCCATTGACGGATATGTCTATGCCGGGCAGCGGCATCATCATGAAGGCGCCCAGGAACGCTACCGGTATGCCGACGATCACCCAGAGGGCGATCTTCGCGTGCAGGAAGATGCCGAGAATGAAGAACACCAGAACGGCGCCCATCACCATGTTCTTCAGCATCATGTTGAGTTGCGCTTTGAGGTACACGGTCGAGTCGCCCCAGGTTTCGAGTACGACGCCGTCGGGCAGGCTTGCGCGACGTTGCTCCACGTATTCGCGCACCGCCGCACCCACGTCCAGATCGTTCTGAGACTCCAGGCTCTTGACCGATATGACGAGGCTGCGCTTGCCGTTGAAGAAGGCGTAACTGTCCACCTCTGCGAACCCGTCGGTGACGTTGGCGATGTCACCCAGGCGAATGCGGGCGCCGTCCGCGCGGGTGAGCAGCACGATGTTGCGGAAGTCCTCGCCCGTGTAAGCCTGACCTTTCATGCGCAGTCTGATGTCACCGGATTCGGTACGGATCGAGCCGCCGGGCAGATCGATGGACCAGTTGCGGATGACCTGCGCGACTTGCTCGAGCGTCATCCCGTACTCACGCAAGATGACTTCGGGGATCTCCACCGATATTTCGAAGGGGCGGGCGCCACGCAGTTCGGCGGCACTGATCTCAGGCAAGGCAATCAGCTCATCGCGTATCTCGTCGGCCAGAATTTTCATGGCCGTTTCGTCGAGGTCGCCACCGACCTGCACGGCGATTGCACCGCGCTGCCACTTCACGCGCGAGATTACCGGCCGCTCGGTTTCACTGGGGAAGGTCGAGATGCCATCGACGGCGAGCTTGATCTCGTCCATCACTTCGGTCACTTCGAAGCCTTTCTCGATCCGCGCGGACACCTGGCCGAAACCTTCGTTGGCGATCGATTGAATCTCGCGAATGCCTTCGATGCCCTCGATGGCCTCCTCGATCTTGATGATCACGCCCTCTTCGACTTCCTCGGGCGCCGCGCCCAGATACAGGACCCGTACATCGATAGCGTCGATGTGGACGGGCGGAAACGATTCCTTTTTCAGCGTGAACACCGCGTACAGGCCGGTGAGCAGAATGAAAAACATCATCAGGTTCGCCGTGACGTGGTTGTCGGCGAACCATCCGATGATCCCGGGCGGTCTCATCCGGCCTTGCCAACCCGCACCAGCGTCCCTGGCAGCGGTTGATCGATGGGAGACACGCACACCACATCGCCGTCATCGAGACCAGACTTGACGTAAATGTGGTCGTCGTCCGCGCGCACCACTTCGACCGTGCGAGCGCGGATCCTGGATTCGTCATCGATGACCCAGATCGTATCGTTGCGGTATAGCGCGTGCCGCGGCAGGACAAACAGCTCGCCGGCGTCGCGGCCGGTGATTTTGGCCGTCACGAATGTCCCGATGCGTAGGGGCTCGAGGTCATGGTTGCCTTTGAGTCGATAGGGGTCCTGAATCTGGGCGACGCCGTAGAGCACGCGACTCTTAACATCGAACACCCCCTCACTGCGCACCAGTCGTGCGGACCAGTAGTGCTCGGTGTCGCCGATCACTGCGCTCAGGCGGACGTCGAGCGCGTCGTCCGGCGCGTCCGCATCGGGCAGTTCAAGGTATCGAAGATCCTGCTGGCGGAGCGGTAGCCGGATCTCGGCGTAGTCAACGGCGAAGGTGTCGGCAACCGGCGTGGCCGGGCTGACGTATTGGCCGATGTCGGCGCGTTTAGTGCGTACCATTCCGTCATAGGGCGCGCGGATGAAGGTGCGCTCGAGATCGCGGTGTGCTTTTTCGAGGGCCGCTGCTCCGGACTCCAGCTCGGCCAGCGCAGCGGCCAGTTGGGGTTTGCGCAAGGTGAGGTCCGATGCCGCTTTGGTATCTTCGCTGAACTCGCGCAGACGCTGCCAGTCGCCATAAGCGTAGTTGGCCAGTGCATTCTCCGTTGCTACCTGAGTACGCGCCTTGGCGACCTGGGCGCGGGCGGCTTTGACCTGGGTTTCGTAGTTGCGGGGGTCGATGCGCAGCAACACGTCGCCGGCGCGAAAGAACCCGCCGGCCACAAAGGCCGGGGAAACCTCAACGATCCGGCCGGCGACTTCGGACATCAGGGTGGTCTCGGTGCGAGGCGTTACCAGGCCCTGGGACTCGACGCTGAAGGTGACGGGTTGGCGCTGCGCGAGGAGTGTCGATACGAGCAGAGCCGGAGGCTGCGGTGGCTGCACCATTGCGGCCGGCCGTGATTGGATCAACGCGAACGAGATCAGCGACGCCAGCGCCAGGAACGCAACCGGCAGGATGAATTTCAGTGATCGCGACATGGACGCTCGTGGGTTTGCCGAAGTTCCATTGTATACGCGTCCTGGTACCTGCCGGGGCGAGGTATCCGATGGTCGCTGCGCGCTCCGCCAGGAGCTGGGCCGGGTGACGAGTGCGTATAATGGCGCCATAACCGGACGTTTCAGCATGGCAGCACGTATTCAGGAGATTGACGCGGCGCGCTTCGAGCGTGACGGTTTCGTCGTGGCTCGACAACTGGTTGACGCGGGGCAACGCGCAGCCCTTGCGAGTGCCGTGGAGCAGTCGCTCACACCGCTCAGCGGCCCCGTGGAATTCGAGGCCGATTTAGGCTATCCGGGCGCGCCGCGGGATCGATCCGCCGCTGGGGGCAACACTCCGCGTCGCTTGCTGAGCGCCTACTCTCGAGGCGCCGCGTTCCGTACGTGGCAGACAGACGAACGACTGGGCGTGCGGTTGCGCTCGCTGTTGGGCGGCCGGCAGCCGATGCTCTCTCAGTCTCATCACAATTGCATCATGACGAAGTACCCGCGCTACAGCAGCGCGACTCACTGGCACCAGGACATCCGCTACTGGTCCTTCGACCGGGCAGAACTCATATCCACGTGGTTGGCGCTCGGGGCGGAAATTGAAGCGAATGGCGCGCTGTCGGTCATCCCTGGCAGCCATCGTCTGGAACTCGATCGCGGTCGGTTTGATGCCGACCTGGCGCTACGCATGGACCTGAAAGAGAATCAGAAGCTCGTCGACCGGGCGGTGATTGTCGAACTCGAACCGGGCGATGTGCTGTTTTTTCAGTGCCGGCTGTTTCACGCGGCTGGCACCAATCGGACGGCCGAGGTCAAACTGTCGTTGGTCAGTACGTACCACGCAGACGACAACCATCCGATCCCGGGTACCCGCTCGGCGCAGTATCCCGCGGTGGCACTTCAATCGTGAACGGATCGATGAACGAAGGGATGAACGACGATCAGCGTGACCGGAATGGCGATGACGCGTTTCGTGATGCGATGAGCGATGTCCAACCGCTGCGAAACCAGCGATCCGAGGTGGAACGAACCCGCGGCGATCCCACTCCGGCACAGCTGCAACGCCGCCAGGCGGCGGTGGATGATCATCGGGATGCCGTGGATCCCAACAATCTGCACCAGGGCGAGGTTGCGTTGGTAGGACCGCGCGACGAGCTGAGTTGGAAGAAGGACGGAGTGCAGATCGGAGTGTTCCGCAAGCTCCGGCTGGGTAAGTACGAGGTCGACGCGGAACTCGATCTTCACCGGCTGACGGTCAGTCAGGCGCGTGAGGCTGTGTTCAAGTTCCTCAAGGCCAGTCGCGCAAAGGACTTACGCACCGTGCTCATCGCCCACGGCCGGGGCGAGCGCAGCGATCCGCCGGCGAGGATCAAGAGCTACGTCGCACACTGGCTGAGGCAGACCCCGGAGGTCATTGCGTTCCACAGCGCCCCGCCGAATCGTGGCGGAACCGGCGCCGTCTGCCTGCTGTTGAAAAAGTCGCCGCAGCAGCGTGAGGACAACCGGGAACGCTTCAGTTAGCACACCGATAGACGTCGAACACTTGCGCGCCGTTCTCTGGCCGGCCCTGTTCGACCACGGTGTTGCCGCCGAGGCGGGCCGCTTCGTTGCGACCCAGTATCAACAATTCGTCGGCTACCTTGTCCCGATTGCGTGCCACGACGATGCGATCCCTGGTCCGTGCGGTGGCGGTGCCGATTCGCTCACAGCCGATCACTTCGGTTGCCTGCGCGTGTCGGACCTGCTCACCGGCGCGCGTGAGATCCACCCACGTGCAGCCGGCGAGGGTGGCGAGGGTACCGAGGGCCGCCAGCCAGGCGCCGCGACTAATCTGATGGGTCATGTTCGTCCTCCTCAGAGCGTGCCCTTGCCGAGTTCGAGGCGCCCTCGCGCCAGATTCAGACGCAGCACGTCGCTGGCGCCTTCGGCGAGCCGCAGCGCGCGGACTTCGCGGTACAGCCGTTCCAGCGGGTGACCGACGGTCAGTGCCTTGCCACCGACGAGTTGGATGCCGGTATCTACGATTTCGCCCAACGCTTCGGTGCTGAATACCTTGCAGGCGATCCCTTCGTTGACGATGTTGGCGCCACTGTCGGCCAGCCGCGCTGTGCGGTACAGCATGCTCCGGGCGGCATACGCTTTGATGCGCAGATCCGCGTAGCGCAGGCGTACGCCCTCGCGATTGCCGAGTGGTTCGCCGGACGCGTGCGCCGCACTCAGATGCTCGGTAAGCAAATCCAGCACCCAACGCATCTGGCCAACCGCGCCGGCGGCGATGGCCAGGCGCGTGTCGCCGATCTGACGCATGGCACGCGGCAGGCCTTCGCCGGGTTTGCCGATCAACCGCGCGCAAGGGACTTTCGCGTCGACGAACCGAAATGCGGCGTGGTGGCTGCCGTCCAGGGATTCGAAGGTTCGCTCGATGCTCACGCCGGGAGTGTCCCGATCGAGCACCAGCATGGCCGGACCCTGGTCGACCACGGTCACCAGCACATTGATGAAGTCGGCATTGGCACCGCCGGTAACGTAGGACTTCTGACCATTGATGATCAGGAAGTCGCCGTCGATGACCCCTTGGGTAGGGTGCGGCGCGTCATCCGGCTCGGTGAACGCGAACGCCGCGCGTTTCTCGCCGCGCAACAGAGGTTCGAGGTGACTGCTGCGCAACGGTTCGTCGACCCCCGCGAGGACCCCTGGCCCCGGTCCGAACACCGCGCTCGAGACAGGCGAATTGTAAGCTGCGAGCGTGTCCCGGGCGACCGTCAGCGCGAGTTGGCCGGCTTCGGACCCGCCAAATGCGGCGGGCTGCGTCATGGTGAAAAAACCCGCGGTCTTGGATGCTTCGCGAACCTGAGCGCACGCGTCGCCTGGCGTGAGCGTGCCATCGGCCAGGGACTGCGCCATTGGCTTCAGGACGTCGCAAGCGAATCGCTCCATGGCGTCCCGCAGTTCGATCAGTTCGGGCTGGAGGGATTCGGGCATGCGCGGATGATAGGGGCGTGGTGGCGGCGGTGCCAGCGCAGCGTCAGGCGTTGGCCAGCACCACCGCGCGCCGCGGTGCCGGGTGACCCTCGATGGTCAGGCTAGGATCCACGGGGTCCAAGGCGTCGACCAGGGACTCGAACCGCATCCACGGCGTGGCGCGTTGCTCCTGCGTGCAGGTCACGGTGACATCGACCACCCGGGATTGCTCGAAGCCTGCTTCGCCGAGCCATGCGACCAGTGAACTGGAACTGGGGATCAGCCAGACGTTGCGCATGCGGGCATAGCGCTCCTCCGGCACCAACACCTGCGGGCCGGGATCGTCGATGATCAGCGTCTCCAGCACGAGTTGGCCGCCCGCGCGTAACCGGCTGCGCAGTTCGCGCAGGTGTACCAGGGGGTCGCGGCGATGGTAGAGCACGCCCATGGCAAACAGCGTATCGAAAGGCTCGGTCGCGTCGAGTTCCTCGAGTCGGCAGGGCAACAGTTGGTTGCGCAGCGCGATCGATTCGTCGATCGCGGCGACGTAGCGGCTGACCGCCGCGTGCTGCATCACGAATATCACGGTGGGGTCTATGCCGAGCACGCTGCGCGCGCCCGCGGCGCACATTCGCCAGCCGTAGTAGCCGTTGCCGCAACCCACGTCCAGTATGCGGCGGCCGGCGAGCGGTTCGAGGTGCGGCTCGATCCGCGCCCACTTCCAATCGGAGCGCCATTCGCTGTCGATGCCGATGCCGAACAGCGACCAGGGTCCTTTGCGCCAGGGATGCAACTGCATCAGCAGGTGGGTCAGTGCGCGACGGTGGCGCGCGGTTGTATCCGTCAACCTGCCGACGGTAACCGTGGCGTCGAGTTCGAGGGTGGAGGGAAGCAACGGCGGCAGCGCGTCCAACACGTCGAGCCACCTGTGGGCGTCGCCGTGGCGCGACAATGAGGAAGCGAATCGTTCGATGTGAGCCCCAAGACCCGGATGCGCGCGAGCGGCGGCGCGCCATTGATCGCTGAGTACGGTGGGCACCATCACGGTCGGGCGATGAACGATGTCCAGTTCAAGCATCTGAACCAGACGTCTACGTTGCTGAATCCCGCATCGGTAAATCGCGCCTGGTGAGCCTCGAGCGTGTCAGGCTTCATGACCTCCTCCAGGGCGGTGCGCTTCTGGCTGATTTCGAGGTCGCTGTAACCGTTCGCCCGTTTGAACTCGAGGTGGGCCTCGTCGAAGTAGGCTTGCTGGTCGGGGTCGCTGAAGCGGATCTTTTCCGAAACGATCAGCGCGCCGTCTTGGCGGAGCCCGGTGCGTATACGGCTCAGCAGGTTCAGCCGTTGGTCGGGGGCAACGAACTGCAATGTGTAGTTCATGACCACGGCGCACGCAGACTCAATCGGTGTGGTCTGGATATCATCCAGCAGCCAACGAATCGGCTCGTCCGGGAGGTTGGCCTGGGCCTGGGCGAGCATCGAATCCGAGTTGTCGACGGCCACGACCTCGCAATCGGGGACCTTGAGCGCCCGGACGATGGCCAGCGCGGTTGCGCCCAGCGAGCAGCCGAGGTCGTAGCAGCGGCCCCCCGGGGTCGCGTGCCTGGCTGCCAGCAGTCCACTCAGCGGAACGACGGTCTCGTAGCCGGGTACCGAGCGACGAATCATGTCCGGAAATACCGCCACCACGGCGTCATCGAACACGAAGTCGACGATCTGGCGAACTTCGCTGTAGACCCGATCGCGGCTCACGACGCGGCCCGCGAACAGTGTGACGGGGGTAGAAAGTCTGCAACGAAGGCCATGATAAGCTTCCCGGTCCCTTGATTGCGGTATGCGCTTGATCCAGCGCATTCTAAGGCATGGACGCAGTCAATCTGAGCAATCCCGAGCTGTACATCAACCGCGAGTTGTCGCTGTTGGAGTTCAATCGGCGGGTGCTGGCGCAAGCCAATGACCCCGAACTACCGTTGCTCGAGCGACTGAAGTTCCTCTGTATCGCCAGCAGCAATCTCGATGAGTTCTTCGAGATCAGGGTGGCGGGTCTGAAGCAGCAGCAGGCTTACGGTTCGACCCATACCGGTCCCGACAACATGTCGCCCGGCGTGCAATTGGCGCGCATCGCAGACGTCGCACACGCGCTGGTGGATGATCAATACCGGATCTTGAATGATGTGCTGCTGCCGCAGTTGCGCAAAGAAGGCATCCGGTTCCTGGCGCGGGACGAATGGAACCGCAAACAGCGGGGCTGGCTGGTCCGCTATTTCGAGACCGAACTGCAGCCCATCCTGACGCCCATCGGCCTCGATCCGGCACATCCGTTTCCGAAGGTCCTGAACAAAAGCCTGACTTTCATCGTTACGCTGGAAGGCAAGGACGCCTTCGGTCGTAATAGCGGTAAGGCCGTGGTTCAGGCGCCGCGGTCGCTGCCGCGTGTGATCCGTCTGCCAGGCAAGCTCGCGAAGCAACCCTTCGACCTGGTGTTCTTATCGTCGGTCATCCACGCCAACATCGGTGAGCTGTTCCCGGGGATGAAAGTCACCGGTTGTTTTCAGTTCAGGGTGACGCGCAACAGTGATCTTTTCGTCGACGAGGAGGAGGTTGACGATCTGCTGCGTGCGTTGGAGGGCGAGTTGCCGTCACGACGGTTTGGCGACGAGGTTCGGCTGGAAATCGATAGCGCGTGTCCTGAAGAAGTATCGGCCTTTCTGGTCGGCCAGTTCGGGCTGACCGACGGCGATGTCTATCCCTGTGCGGGCCCGGTCAACCTGATGCGGCTGTCCGCGGTGCCTGATCTGGTAGACCGCCCGGATTTGAAATTCGTCGGCTTCACCCCGGGCGTGCCGAGGCGGATCCGTGGCAGCAAGGACATGTTCGAGGTGATCCGGAAAGGCGATTTGCTGCTGCATCATCCGTTTCAGTCCTTTGCCCCGGTGATTGACTTCATTCGCCAGGCCGCCGCGGATCCGGACGTGCTGGCGATCCGCCAGACGTTGTATCGAACCGGCGCGGACTCGGCGGTGGTGCGCGCGCTGGTGGATGCGGCGGCGCGCGGTAAGGATGTGCTGGTGGTCATCGAGTTGCGTGCTCGATTCGAAGAGGCAGCAAACATCGAGTTGGCCAATCACCTGACCGACGCCGGCGCGCAGGTGGTGTACGGCGTGGTCGGACACAAGACCCACGCGAAGATGCTGCTGGTGGTGCGCCGCGAGGGCGGATCCTTGCACCGCTACGTACACCTTGGGACCGGCAACTACCACGACCGTACAGCGCGTCTGTACACCGACTTCGGACTGTTCACCTGCGACCGGCGTATTGCCGGCGACGTCCAGAAGATATTTCAACAGCTCACCGCCATGGGCCGGCCCGAAAAGTTGAAGAAGCTGCTGCTCGCACCGTTCACGCTGCATCGATCGATGCTCGAGCTGATCGAGCGGGAAGTCGAACATGCCCAGGCCGGCAAGCCCGCGCGGGTGATGGCGAAGATGAACTCGTTGATTGAACCGCAGATCATTCAGGCGCTGTACCGCGCGGCCACCGCCGGCGTGGCGGTCGACCTGCTGGTTCGCGGGGTCTGTGCGCTGCGCCCCGGTGTGCCCGGCGTGTCGGACAACATCACGGTCCGATCGATTATCGGGCGGTTTCTGGAACACCCGCGGGTGTTCTATTTCGAAAACGCGGGCGAACCGCTCGTCTATCTGTCGAGTGCGGACTGGATGGGGCGCAACTTTTTCAACCGGGTCGAGACGTGCTTCCCGGTCGAGGATCAGCGCTTGCGCAAACGCGTGATCAAGGAAGCATTTCAGTGGTATCTGGCGGACAACACGCGCGCCTGGTTGCTGGATGCCGAGGGTCGATACACGCGCGTCGAGCGCGGTGAAGACAAACGCCGCTGTGCGCAGGATACGTTGTTGGCGCGCCTCGGCGACGACTAGCGTTGCTGGACAGGAACGGGTGGGTGCGTACCACTTCGAGCCAGGGTCGGGGGTAGCGGACAATCCAGGGTCGCGGCAACGCCTTGCAGCAGCGCGACCTCGTTGGGCTCGGCATGGAGCGCTCCTTCGGCACTGGCCAGCTCCTGGATGGCCCCCGCATTGGAAGGGTCGGCGGCCGCGGCCTGCAGCCCGGCGAGCGCCTGATTACGCGCGGAGATCACGGCTTCCAGCGTTTCCCGCTCGTGGCTGAGATAGCCTTTAGCCGTTTCGACGAGGTTGGGGATCAGATCGTAACGGCGCTTGAGTTGCACCTCGATCTGAGAGAACCCGTTGACGTACCGGTTCTTCAAGGTCACCAGCTTGTTGTAGATGCCGATGACCAACACCACCAGTGCCACCAGCGCCCCGAAAAATACGACGGTGCCGATATCCATGCGCGTGGCCCTCTAATGTGCTCAGGAAATATAGTTTAACAAAATCAGCAGGTTAGCTCGAAGTTTACTTCTGAGAACCCGATCCCGCTTCGACTGATGTCAGATCCCGAAATATCAGTCGGGCAGGCCCAATGCGCGCTTGGCTATTACGTTCAGTTGGACCTCGCTGGTGCCGCCTTCGATGGAATTGGCCTTCGAGCGAAGCCAACTGCGCGTGGTACCCAGCTCCCGGTCGTTGAACCCACCACCTTCCCAGCCCAGTGATTGAGTCCCCAGCATCTGCATCATCAGTTCGAACTTGCGTTTGTTCTGCTCGGTGCCGTAGTACTTGAACACCGAACTCAGGTGGCCGTCCGCTTGCCCCGCTTTGGCTTCCTCGCCTGCCCGCGCAAGGGTGAGTTGGAAGGCCCGATCATTCATACGGTGACCCGAGATCTTCGTTCGCAGACCCGCATCGGCGATGCGCCCGTTCAGCTCTCCAAGGTATTCCTTCGCCGTGTCTTCCATCCGCCGACCCGACCCCCCGAGAGCCGTATTGCCGCCGATGCTCGAGATCATGTTGCGCTCGTGCTGGAGCAGCCGTTTGGCGATGGTCCAGCCGGCATTCAGTTCTCCGACCAGGTTTGCTTTTGGCACCTGGACGTTGTCGAAGTAGGTCTGGCAGAACGGTGACGTGCCACTGATCAGCTTGATGGGCGACGTGGAGATGCCTTCGGATTCCATGTCGAACAGCAGAAAGCTGATGCCCTCGTGTTTGGGCGCGGTCGAATCGGTGCGCACCAGGCAGAAGATCCAATCCGCCAGGTCGGCATATGAGGTCCAGACTTTGGAGCCGTTGACCAGGTAGTAGTCGCCTTTATCTTCCGCGCGGGTCTGCAGCCCCGCCAGGTCCGAGCCTGCGCCGGGTTCGGAATAGCCCTGGCACCAGCGAATCTCGCCCCGCGCGATCTTCGGCAGATATTCCAGCTTCTGCTCCTCGCTCGCGTACTCGAGCAGCGCCGGGCCGAGCATCCAGATCCCGAAGCTCGACAGCGGCGAGCGCGCGTTGATCCGGTTCAGCTCCTGCTGCAGGACACGGTCTTCTTCGGCGGTCAGACCGCCGCCGCCGTATGCGCAGGGCCAGGTCGGACAGGTCCAGCCGCGTTCGGCCATCCGTTCCAGCCAGACCTTCGAGTCCGGGTTTACGAACGGTTCGCGGCGTCCGCCCCACACCGTTTCGGCTTCGTTGCCGGGGGTGCGCATCGACTCCGGACAATTGGCTTCGAGCCAGTCGCGGGTTTCCTGACGGAAGGTTTCGAGAGCGCTCACGGGTAACTCCTGCTGCAATGCGCGATGCACCGCATTTTACGGTGGAATACGCGTGGCGGGCTAGCGGCGTCTGCCGCCTCGCCCACCAG
>SMVA01076063.1_pt1 | contig 18499 bp, 17 predicted proteins | sample 2456451 | NCBI WGS metagenome assembly SMVA01 (sample SAMN11095933, study PRJNA526329) | marine sediment metagenome | biome: Marine sediment; feature: Surficial sediment; material: Deep marine sediment; isolation source: Hadal surficial sediment | place: Pacific Ocean | collected 2014-05 | depth...
CCCGGCACTGCTCCGCCAGTGCAGCCGCGCGCCGTGTCGAGGCTTCGGCCGCGCGGTCCATGTGGCGCGACACATCGACCCAGAGCCTGGCTTCGCCGCGGCCGCCCGCGAAGATCGCGCGGGCGCGGTCGAGGCCCCGGACCCCGAGCCTGGCGTCGCCGCGCACCAGCGCCGTGAGACCCCGGGCGTGCTCCTCCACGTCCGACCAGGTAACGCGCGCCGCTCCTTTCCCCTTCCTCCTTGAGGCGCCGCCCGCGCGCAGCTCACGACTCCATTCAGGGTCTCGGGCGCCTGCCGCGAACGCATGACCGACGGTGATCAGCCGCGAGAGGTTCCGGTAGCCCTCCGGTGACTCCACCAGCAGCAGCAGCGTCGGCAGCCCGCAGCCTTCGTCGAGCGTGACCTCGGCTCCGACCCTGCCGCGCAGCCCCACGCTGCAGGCTGCCTGATGGAAACGCGGCGTGCCGTAGAGTCCGTCGCGATCCGCCAGGGCCAGCGACGTATGGCCGAGCTCGGCCGCGCACTGGGCCAGGTCTTCGGGATTCGAGGCGGCTTCCAGGAAAGAGAAAGCGCTGCGGCAGCGCAGCTCGACGTAATCGGGGTTCGAGCGGATCGGGGGGGACGCGGGGTGGGGCATGAAATCCTATTTTCGTCTTGTTTTCGCCCCCGGTCAAGGAATTCCGGACGTTATGCTCCCGCTGTGGAATCGCCTACTTCTGCGGAAGTCGCCGTGCTGGTGGCCGACGACGAGCCCCAGCTCCTGCGCCTGATGGAGCGGCTCACTCGCAAGGCGGGCTATCGGGTGTTGACCGCACGCGACGGCAACGAGGCCGTCGAGGTCTTCGGGGCTCAGCCCGACGACATCTCGGTGGTGGTGCTCGACGCCGCCATCGTTCCCCACGGATCGCGACGGGTGCTGGAGAGCATCGTCGAGAAGAGCCAGCGCGTGGGTGTGGTGCTGATCAGTGGCGATGTTCTGGACGACCCGCTCCAGGAACTCATGCTCGAGCACGACGGCGTCTATCTGCGCAAGCCGTTTCCGCCGGCGGCTTATCTCCAGGCGCTGGCAGACTCGCTCGTGAAGGGAGACGCCTGAGTGGGCTCGGTGGTCGTCGTTGGCGGCGGCGTGGCGGGACTCAGCTGCGCCTGGCGTCTGAGCCGCGCGGGTCATGACGTCGAAGTGCTCGAACGCGAAGCCGCCCCCGGTGGTCGCATGCGCAGCGAGGATCACGGCGGCTATCGCATCGAGCGCGGTGCCCAGTTCGTGACCCGCGGCGATCGCAACCTTCACGCCACTGCGGACGCGCTCGGCATCGGAGGCAGCATCCACTCGTTGGGCGGCACGCGCGACGCCGTGCTGCGCGGCGGTCGGCTGCACGAGCTCGACTTCCGCGCACCTTGGCGCATGCTTCAGTCGCGGTTGCTTTCTGGACGTGCCAAGCGTCGCCTGCTGAGGCTGCCCATCGAGCTGATGCGGCAGAGGCAGAAGCTGGACCCGCTGCATCCCGAGCAGGCCGCCAGCCTCGATCGGGAGAACCTGGTCGCCGGCCTACGGCGCCTGTTCGGCGACGAAGCGGTCGAGTACCTGCTGGTGCCCGCCATCTCGAGTAGGTTCGATACAGGGCCCGAGGAGCTGTCACTCGCCTTCGGGTTGATCGCCCTGCGCACGCTGGCCGGCGACTTCCAACTCGAGGCTTTCGAGGGGGGTAACGGCGCGCTCACCCGGGCCCTGGCCGACACGCTGCGCGTGCGCTGTGGGTGTCGGGTCACTTCGGTGGAGACCGAGACCGACGGCGCCCGCGTCCGCTACGAAAAGGGCGGGCGTGCGGGCAGTGTCTTCGCAGACGCCGTCGTGGTTGCGCTGCCCGGCAATCTCGTGGCCGCTGTGTGTCCCAAGCTCACGCCCGAAGAGCGCGGCTTCTTCGAAGCGGTGCGATACAACCGCGGCACGATCGTCCACCTGCTGCTCGACTGGAGGCCAGCGACACTGCCCTACTCCCGTGTTGCCTTTCCGCGTCCGGAAGGTCTCGATCTCTACAGGCTCGCAGTGGATCATCACAAGCCAGGAGTCGTGCCGCGCGGCGCGGGTCTCGTGAACGGCGTCCTCACCGAGGCCGCCTCGGAACGTTTGTGGGACGCGTCGAACGACGAGGTCGGCAAGCTGGTGGTCGAGAATCTCGCGCGCACGCCGGTGGGGCGACTGGCGCCGGTCGATTGTGTCGTGCACCGCTGGGATCCGATGCTGCCGCAGTTTGGTGTGGGTTATCTGCCCCGGCTGGCCCGCTTCAGTAACCGCATCAATCGCTCGCCCCGCAGCGCCTTCGCGGGCGACTATCTGGTTGGTTCCACTACGGAAGCGGCGTTGACGAGCGGCATGCGCGCGGCCACCGAGATCTCGGACCAGCTCCGCGCCTAGCTCTTCGCCGGACCGGAAACGGCCGTTTCTCCCGACACGGATTCAAGTCGCCCGGCCGGTCCTCCGATTCCCATGGATACAAGGGGGAATTGGACACCATGTTGCGACCTCGTGAACCTCGTGATTCCACGCGAATTTCCCGTGCCTGCGATGCCCTGGCCTTCGTGTTGACCCGAGCCGGCGTCGGCATCTCGTCCGGCGGTTGGTGGCCGTGGCAGTCGTCGGTGTGGCTGCTGGGCGAGACTGGGGACGAGTTGGCGGAGCGCGTTCCGAAGCCCGCCGAGCCCGACCCATCGCCGTGGAAAGTATCGGACTCCTAGCCTGCCAACGCTTCCGCCTCCGCCACCATCTCTTCGAGCAGCGCCAGGCCGCTGTCCCAGAAGCGCGGCTCGGCGATATCCAGATCCATTCGGGCCAGCAGGTTCTCGGGCGTGTCGGAGCCGCCGGCCGCCAGCAATTCCAAGTAACGCGCCACGAAGCCCTCGCCTTCCTCGTCGTACTGGCGCAGCAGCGCCAACACCAGCAGCTCGCCGTAGGCGTAGGCGTAGCAGTAGAAGGGTGAATGAACGAAGTGGGGGATGTAGAGCCACCACCAGGCGTAGTCGTCCGACAAGTGGACCGAGTCGCCGAACATGGGCTGCTGCGATGCCATCCACAGCTCGTTCACGCGCTCGATGGCGAGTTCACCCTCTTCGCGTCGAGCCTGGTGGAGCGATTGCTCGAAACGCGTCATGGCGACCTGGCGGAAGACCGTGGCGAAGGCGTCTTCGAGCTTGCCGCAGAGCAGCCCCAGGCGGACCTTCGGATCACTCTCCTCGCGCATCAGGCGCCGAAAGACCAGCATTTCGCCGAAAACGCTGGCGGTCTCGGCCGTGGTGAGCGGTGTGTCCTGTTCGAAGAAACCCTGGCGAGCGGCCAGGGACTGATGGACGCCGTGGCCCAGCTCGTGGGCCACGGTCATGACGTCGCGCAGATTGCCCGTGTAGTTGAGCAGCACGTAGGGGTGGAGGTCGGGCACGGTCGAGGCGCAGAAGGCGCCGCCGCGTTTGCCGTCGCGCAGCTCGGCGTCGATCCAGTTTTCGTCGAAGAAGCGGCTTGCGATCTCAGCCATCTGCGGGGCGAAGTCGCCGTAGGCGCCCAGCACGATTTCGCGGGCCTGATCGAAGCTGCGCTCGCCCTCGGCGCCCGCGATCGGTGCATAGCGGTCGTAATCCTCCAACCGCTCGATGTCCAGCAGGCGCGCCTTCAGGCGGTAGTAACGGGCCACCAGCGGGTAGCGATCGACGCAGGCGTTGAGCAGCGAGTCGACGCTCTTGTCCGAGATCTCGTTGGCGAGGTTCCGGCTGGTCATGGCTGCCGTGTAGTGGCGCAGGCGGTCGTCGACGCTCTTGTCCTGGAGCAGGGTGTTGAAGATGAAAGCGAGGGGGCGCGAGGCCTGCTTGAGACCTGCCGTCAGCGAAGCCGCTGCCGCGCGCCGAGTGTCCCGGTCGGGCGAGTAGAGGAGCGACAACACCTCTTCTTCGCCGAGGTCCTGGGTCTTGCCGTCTTTTGCCAGCGCGAATCGCTGCGCTGCCATCAGCTCGTCGAACAGGCGGCTGAAGGCGCGCCGCCCGGTGTTTGCGGTCTCTTCCAGGATGCGTTCTTCGGGCTCGGAGAGCACGTGCTGCTGGTAACGGCGCATCGAGGTCAGGAAGTGGCGTCGCGGCCGGAGCTCAGACGCCGACAGCAGCGAATTCGCTCGCGCGTTGTCGAGCCCGACCCACTCCAGCTCGAAGAAGATCAACGTGTTGCGGATCTGGGTGATCTTCTCCTGCACGCGCTGCATCAGCGCGCCGTGGGCGGCTGCGCTGGTATCGGCCGCGAAGAGCAGGTGGGAATAGACGGCGGGCCGTGCCGCGCGTTCGTTGATCTTCTCCAGCGTGTCGACGGCTTCGGCGAGCTGTGCGGCGTCGATCTCGGCGAGCTTGCCCCGGTAGCGCTGGGCGAAGCTGTCTGCGTCGCTTTGGGCCGCTTCGAGATCGGCGTCGATCTTGGCATCCTCGGGTGAGGCGTAGAGGTGGCTCAGATCCCACTGGACGCCGGCAGCCAGGCCGCGCGCGGATTCGTTCGTCTCTGCATTCGTCGTCGAAGATTGACTCATGCGGCGGAAGATACCGCGGTACAATCCGGGGTCGATGCGCGCGATCCTGCACGCCGACATGGATGCCTTCTACGCGTCTGTCGAGCAACGCGACGACCCGTCGCTGCGCGGCAAGCCCGTCATTGTCGGTGGAACCGGCAACCGCGGCGTGGTCGCCGCTGCGAGCTATGAGGCGCGCCGCTTCGGCGTCCATTCGGCCATGCCGACGGTCGAGGCCCGGCGTCTGTGTCCGGATGGCGTCTACCTGCGCGGACGCATGAAGGCCTACGCGGCCGAGTCGCGCCGGATCTTCGAGGTCTTCCGGCGCTTCACGCCCGCGGTCGAGGGGCTTTCGCTTGATGAAGCGTTTCTCGACGTCACGGGGACCGAGCGTCTGTTCGGGCCGCCGGCCGAGGTCGGTCGCTTGCTGCGGGAGGCGGTGCGCCAGCAGACCGGGCTCGCCGTCTCCGTCGGAATCGCCCCGGTCAAAATGGTGGCCAAGATCGCAAGCGACGTCGCCAAGCCCGACGGTCTGCTCGAGGTTCCGCCAGGCGGCGTGCGTGCGTTCCTCGACCCGCTGCCCGTCGGCAGGATCTGGGGAGTCGGTCCCGTGGCCCAGCGAAGACTGGAAGCGCTGGGCCTCGAGACCGTGGGTGACCTCGCCCGTGCAGACGTCGGGCGGCTCGAGCAGGCGCTGGGTCGCTGGGGGCTCGAAGTGGCGCGTCTCGCGCGGGGCGAAGACGTGCGCGAGGTCGAGCCGTATCGTGAAGCCATCTCCTACAGCGAAGAGAATACCTTCGCGTCCGACGTCTCCGATCGGACGCTGCTTGAGTCCACGCTGATCGCCCACTCCGAGTCGGTGGCGCGTCGCCTACGCCGCGACGGCCTGGCGGCCCGAACCGTGCTGCTGAAGCTCAAGCTCGGCAGGCGCCGCGCGGCGGGTCCTCGTGGCTATCCGATCTTCACGCGGCGGACGACCCTGCGCGAGCCCACGGATGACGGCGCCGTTCTTTCGGCCCACGCCAGCGGGCTCTTGGAGCAATTCGGGTTGGAGGAGCCGATTCGTTTGATCGGCGTCGGCGCGACCAATCTCGTGCAGGCCGAAACCGAACAGTTCGATCTCTTCGGCGCCAGCAACGAGCGGGGCGATCGCAAGCGCCTGAATCGCGCCCTTGACGAGATTCATGACCGCTACGGCGGCGACGCCGTGAAGCGCGGTGGAATTTCCGAGGCGGAGCGGGCCGGCCTCTCGACGCAGATCAAGCGCGGCGAGTAGCCGCGCAGCGTGTCGTCACTTTACCCGGCGATACCGGCGCCTGGGCATGACGCTGCTTTGTAGTCGTGGCCTGACTCCGGGTCCGGTCCCGATTCGCATTCGAGGCTTCTGCACGTCCGAGGGGGGTCGGCTTCAGTCGTAGACGGCGTCGATGTGCCAAGCGCCGCTGATATGGTCAAAACGCAGTCTCGAGATGGCTCCATCACTGGTGTGTACGTCGAAGTAGTCGTAGGCGAAACGACTTTCCGGCGACCACCAGCCACCCGTGATCCGCCAGGGGCCCGAGAGATGGAGCACGCGTCCGTGGGCCACACCGCTTCGGATCCAGTCGGGGACACTTCCAGACAGGCGCACCGTGGCGGCAACCGGAGGACGCAGGGCCCGGACGGCCAGCACGGCGGTGGGGGGATGGGCTCTGGACTCCGGGCGCTGTGCTTTGCGGCTTCGAACGCTCGTGCGGCTCTCGAAGGGCACGATCTCGAAGCGATGTGGCCGATGGTCGTTGGCCTCGCGGGGGCTGCCGACGCGGTCGCCGCCACAGAGGAGCTCGAGCCGCGCCAGGGTCCGGCCGAGGCTGTCGGGCGCAGGGCCGGCGGGGCGAAATAGATCGAGCTGGTCGGTCTGGAGAGGCTGCCCCTCGGTTTCGACCGCCACGCCCACCACGGGCGCCTCGGGTGGGTGCTTCTCCAGCGCGTGACCGACCAGGCGCACGAGGGAGAGCAGGTCGAGACTGGGCGCCGCGAGTCCGATGTGGCGTGCGTCGCGACCGCCTCCTTCGAGGTCGAGCCGCAACAGGATCTCGCCGCAGGCGAGCTGTCGGGCCTTGAGCCTTTCCAGCAGGCGCGAGAGCAGTGCCTGGATCACGAAGTTGAGGGGCTCGAGCCGGTCGATGGCGAACTCGAGGTCCAAAGCTTCGACCCGGCGGGCCTCGGTCGGACAGGGCAGCGGTGCCTCGCTGGCTTCGCCGCGCGCACAGGCGATGAGCTCGAGCACCTCGGGACCCAGCCGGGTGCCGAGTGCGCGCCGCGGCAGCTGCAACAGATCTCGCACCGTCCGTACACCGAAACGTGTGAGCGCTTCCTGCACCGCATCGCCCGGATCGAGGATGTCCAGGGGCAGCGAGGCCAGGAAGGCGCGCTCGGAGCGAGGCGAGAGCAGCTCGACCCGATCCCCTTCGGGGTAATGGATGGCGAAACGACGCGCGGCCGCCCGGGCGACGAGCTGCGAGGACGCCACCGTGACCCACGGGCCACAGCCGAGTCCGAAGCCCAGACGTCGGACCCTTTCCAACAAGGCGGTGGCGAAGCCCTGTTCGCTCTGAAAGACCGCTTCCATGCCCGAGGCCTCGGCGAAGACCACGGCTTCCGCGGCGAAGCTTCCCGACAGCGGCGCTGCCAGGGCGGCGCGGGGAGCGCAGGAGAGCGCGGCATCCAGCAGCGCCTGGCGGGCCGCGTCCTCGAGGGCGGGTGATGCCACCTTCACACACAGCTCGCTGCAAAGGGTCCGGGCCTGCGCGACCCGGTCGAGACGTCGGATGCCTTTTTGGCCGGCTTCGGGAGAGACCGACACCAGCTCGGCCCGCGGACCGGGGTCCGATGCGACGGCCAGGGGTCGGCCCTTGAGCTCCGGATCGGCCCGCAGCGCGGCGGCCAACGGCAGGTCGGGAATTCGGCAGCAGGCGATGCGCGGCATCGCGGTTCATGCCGCCCTGGCGCGGCTCATGCCGGCACTCGCGCGGTTCATGCCGCACTCGAATGGGGGGAACGCAGCCGGACCCGCACACTGCGTTCGACCGGCGCCGTGCGGTGACGCACCAGGCGGGCTTCGGTCTCCAGCTCTTCGAGCAGCGCTGGCGAGCCGCGGAAGTCGGCCCGGGTGGTCGTCATCTCCAGCACGATCTCGGCCGCGGTGCCCGTGTTGCGCACCAGGCTCAGCACCACCAGGGCGCTGCCGGTGCCAGCGGCGGCTCGTGCCAGGCGCGTCCAGGTGGCGGCTGGGGTGTGCACGCGCGAAGCATGCGAGAGGCGCGGGTCGAGGGTCAGGTCGAGCAGCACCAGGCCGAAGCCCGGGGCCTCCAGCAGCTGCTCGGTGCTGCGCAGGGCTTCGGACCAGCCCGGCGCCCGCGCCCACAAGACCTGCTCCAACACCACGCCGGCCGCACTGGCCGAGCTGGGGTCGAAGCCGTCGGCGCCGTCCACCAGGGCGCAGGTCTCGCCGGCCCGGGTGGCCTGAGCCAGCAGAGAGAGGGCCAGGGACGTTCGCCCCGACGAGGAGCAACCCGCGATCTCACACAGACGGCCGCGGGGGAAACCTCCACCCAGCAGGGCATCGATGGGTCCGAGGCCCGTGACGAGCCGGCCGGTGTCGCCGGACCGGGCCGCCTCGGCGGCTTCTCCGCGGCGCAGGTGCGGTCCGAGGTCACGCAGCAGGGCTTCCACGGCGCGAGCCGTATGCACGGGGGGGCGGGACACAACGATACTTTCGTCTTGTTTTCGTCTCCTGTCAATCAGGAAAAAAGGGGGACACCCCCCTCCAACCCCCTGCGCGTTTTTTGGGATTGGCTCTGTGTGGCCGGGCGCTCAACCAACGGGCTGTGCGTAGTGGGCGCTCCCAAGGCGGGCTAGGACTCGAGGATGGCCTCGAAGGTCTCGAGCTTCGGGTGCCCGGCCATGATCCCTTCGGGAGTGCGCGCCCGCGCGTGGGCCTTTCGAAACGATTCCGAGCGGGTCCAACCCTCGAAGGCCTCGCGGCTCTCCCAGGTGGAGTGGGACACGTACTGCCCCGGCTCGTCGCCCTTCAGCAGGGCGAAGCGGATGAAGCCCGGCACTGCTTCGAGCTGGGTCTCGCGCTCGCGCCAGATCTTCTCGAAGTCCTCGCTGCGTTCGGGATTCACGACAAAACGATTCATGGCAATGAAGATACTCATGGAAACTGTTCTCCTGTTCAGGATTTGATGCGGACGCGACGTCCGTCGATGGTGAGTCTGGATTCGGCGAACAGGCGCAGCGCTTCGGGGACGAGTCTGCGCTCCGCAGCCTGCACGCGTTTGGCCAACGTCTCGGGTGTGTCGTCATCACGTACGTCGACGGCTTCCTGGAGAATGATCGGGCCGTGGTCGTACTCGCCGTCGACGAAGTGCACGGTGGCCCCGGTGATCTTCACGCCGGCTTCGAGCACCGCTTCGTGGACCCGGTGACCGTAGAAGCCCTTGCCGCAGAAGGCGGGGATCAGCGCCGGGTGGACGTTGAGGGTGCGACCATCGAAGCGGCCGCGGGTCTCGAACGGCGACAGGAAGCCCAGCAGCAGGACCAGATCGATCTCGTGCTCGTCGAGCACCGCGTGGATGGCGTCGTTGAATCGGCTGACGTCGGAATGGTCCTTGGGCGAGATGGCGACCGCGGGGATGTCACGACGCCGCGCGCGATTGAGTCCGAAGGCATTGGGTTTCGACGCGATCACGACGCAGACCTGGCCGGGGACGCGATGGACGTCGATCTGCTCGCACAGGTTCTCGAGGCTCGTTCCCGAGCCGGAGAGGAGGACCGCAATGCGAAGCGGTGCCGTCATCCTCTATCCCTTGCGTAGCTTTTCGAAGATCGCCCGGGTCGCCGTGCTCTTGTTGAGCGTATAGAAATGGATGCCGGGCGCACCATTGTCCAACAGCTCGCGACACTGAAGGGTGGCCCACTCGACGCCAACGGCGCGCGTGGCCATGTCGTCGTTCTCGACTTCCGTGAGCTTTGCCTGAAGCTCACTCGGGATCCCGGCACCCGACAGCAACGTCATGCGCCGAATGCTCTTGGCGTTCAGGATTGGCATGATTCCAGGCACGATCGGGATATCGATGCCGATCTCGCGCGCCTTCTTCTCGAAGGCGAAGAAGTCGGCGTTGTCGAAGTAGAGCTGCGTGATCAGGAAATCGACGCCGGCGTCCACCTTGCGCTTCAGGTTGCGCAAGTCGGTCTCGGAGTCCGGGGCGAGCGGATGAGTCTCCGGATAGCAGGCGCCGCCGAGACAGAAGTCCGAGTGGGTCTGGATGAACGATGCAAGCTCGTTTGCGTAGGTGAAGGCGCCCGGCGGCGGCTCGTATTCTGACGGGCGGTCGCCTCCCAGCGCCAGGACGTTCTCGATGCCACCCGCGGCCAGCTGGTCGAGGGTCTGGGTGATCTGGTCCGGGGTGGACCCGATGCAGGAGAGGTGCGCCATGGCGGTGAGCCCGATCTCCTGTTGAATGCGTACGACGATCTCCACCGTCTTCCGACGGGTGGATCCGCCGGCGCCCCAGGTGACCGAGACGAAATCCGGGTCCAGGAGCTTCAGATCCTGAACGGTGCGGTAGAGCGACCCGAAGCCCGTCTCGGTTTTCGGGGGGAAGAACTCGAAGGAGAAGACGGGCAGCTGGGTCTCTGCGGCCTGCGTATAACGGTCTGATATGCGCACGCGGCTAGTCTACCATCTGCGCCCATTGACGCTGGGCCAGTGGGCCGCGAAACTGCGCCGTCCGGAGGTTTCCGTTTCCATGACGATCCTGGTGTCGGGCTCTCTGGCCTTGGACCACATCATGGTGTTCCCAGACCGGTTCAAGGACCACATTCTCCCCGACAAGCTGCACATGCTGAACGTCTCCTTCAACATCGAAAGCCTCGAGACCCACTTTGGTGGTGTTGCCGGAAACATCGCCTACCACCTGAAGCAGCTGGGCGGCGATCCCTTGATCCTGGCCACCGTGGGCAGCGACTTCGGTCCCTACGCGGACTGGCTCGATCGTCACGGGATATGCCGTGACGCAATTCGCGTGCTTGACGACGTGCGAACCGCCCAGGCCTTCGTCACCACGGATCTCGACGACAATCAGATATGGGCCTTCTACGAGGGCGCCATGGCGCGTGCCCACGAAGCGAAGCTCGCCGACATCGCGGGCGACTTTGTCCTCGGGATCGTTTCTGCGGACGGCAAGCCTGCGATGCTCGACCACGCCCGCGAGCTCAAGAGCCGAGGCGTTCCCACTTTCATCGATCCGAGCCACGGCCTGCCCATGCTTGACCGCGACGAGTTGATCGAGATGATTGACGGTTGCGCCGCCTACGTAGTGAATGACTACGAGTGGTCGCTGACCCTGGAGCGGACGGGCCTTTCCGAGTCGGAGCTCGCCGGCCGTTGTGAGTCGATCATCATTACCAAAGGAGAGCAGGGCGCCGAGATCCGCGAGGCGGGCCGGGTCATCGACATCCCCCCGGTCGTCGCAGAAAAAGTCGTGGATCCCACCGCCTGCGGCGACGCGTTTCGCGCCGGCGTTCTCTTTGGTCGCTCAGAAGGTCACGACTGGGACGTCGCCGGTCGCATCGGCAGCTTGATGGGGAGCCTCCAAGTCGCCGTGGCGGGTGCGCAGAACCTGCAGGTCGAGCTCAAAACGTTTCGCGCCCGATACGAGCGGGAGTTCGGTACCGCTTTCTGATGACGGAACAGGCACGGTCGAAGACTCCCCTGCGCGACGTCGTCATGCTGCTGAGCGCAGCGGTGATGCCGATACCGTGGATGGTCTGCAACCAGGTCGAGTCCCACGGGCTCGGAGCCGAGTGGATTTCCGTGATGGCGGGCTTCGCCATCGTGGGAGCCGCCTTCCTTCTCTCCTGGGCCGCCGAGCTTGCCGAGCGCGACATCCCCCAGGCCATGGCGATCCTGATGCTGGCCCTCGTCAGCGTGCTTCCCGAGTACGCCGTGGATCTCCACTTCGCGTGGACGGCGGGCAAGGACCCCAGCTATGCGCCGTATGCCGTCGCGAACATGACGGGTGCCAACCGGCTCTTGATCGGATTCGGCTGGGCGGCAGTGGTGTTGATCTCATGCTGGAAGGCGAAGTCGACGGAGCTCCGGATCCACCCGCAACAGAGGCTCGAGATCCGCTTCCTGGTGTGGGCGACGCTCTTCTCGTTCCTGATTCCGTTGACCGGCACCATCAACCTGTTCGACGCCGCCGTGCTGCTGCTGCTCTTCCTGCTCTACGCCTTCGCGGCCATGCACAGCGAGTCCGAAGAGATCGCGCTCGTCGGTCCGGCGGCGATGATCGACCGTGAGACGTCCAACCGGGGCCGGCGGCTCTGGTCCCTGGGCCTGTTCGCCTTCGCGGCTTACGGAATCTTCATCGCAGCTGAGCCCTTCGCCGAGAGTCTGGTCGTGATCGGGCTTCGTTGGGAAATCGAAGAATTCCTGCTGATCCAGTGGGTGGCGCCGTTGGCCTCGGAGTCGCCCGAATTCATCATCGCCATCCTGTTCGCACTGCGCATGCGGGGGTCCATCGGCATCGGGGCCCTGGTCTCGTCGAAGGTCAACCAGTGGACGTTGCTGGTGGGCGCGATTCCGATTGCCTTTGCGCTCTCTTCAGGCACAACCAATGGACTCCCGCTCGATGAGCGGCAGACCGAGGAGATGCTGCTTACGTCGGCCCAATCCCTGTTTGCCGCGATCCTCATCGCCGACCTGCGGTTTTCGCGCAAGGAAGCGATTCTTCTGCTCTCCCTGTTCCTGGGCCAGTTCCTATTCACCAGTACCGAGAACCGCTACCTGTTCATTGGTCTCTACTTACTGCTCTCTCTGGGATTGTTGTGCCAGCGCGAGCGTCGGCGCGATTTCTTCGGGATCGTCTTCAGCTGGCCTTTTCCCAAACGTGACTGAACCGACCCTGGGGTGCGGCCGATGAACCGTGACACCGATGTCGTCGTGGTGGGTGCTGGCGTCGTGGGCCTCGCCGTCGCGGCGGCCCTGGTCTCCGAGGGTCATCGTGTCGTCGTGCTCGAGCGTCGCAATGGACCGGGGCTCGAGGTCACGGCGCGCAACAGCGAAGTCGTCCACGCCGGCATCTACTACCCGGAAGGTTCTCTCAAGGCCGAGCTGTGCGTGGCCGGCCGGGAGGCGCTCTATCGACGCTGCGAGCGGTTGGGGATCGGACATCGCCGGACGGGGAAACTGATCGTTGCGTCCGCCCCCGATGAACTCGAAGCCCTCGAGTCCCTTCGGGCACGGGGCAGCGCGAACGGTGTACCCGGACTCGAGATTCTCGATGGGCAACAGCTGCAGGCGCTCGAGCCCGACGTGCGCGCCGTCGCGGCACTCTATTCACCGAGCTCGGGCATCGTCGATTCGCACGGCCTGTGTCTCAGCTACGCCGCCGAGGCCGAACGCGACGGTGCGATACTGGTCTTCCACTCCGACGTGAAGTCGATCCAGGCGCGGAGCGGTGGCTGGTATGTCGAAGCCGTCGACGATCGCGGCGAGACGGCGCGCCTGTCCTGTGGCGCCGTCGTCAACGCCGCCGGCCTCGCCTCGGATGAGGTGGCGCATCGGGCCGGCATGGATGTGGACGCGTCCGGCTATCGGCTGCACCCGTGCAAGGGCGACTACTTCGCGCTGTCGCCGTCGGCACCGGTCTCGATCCAGAGGCCCGTCTATCCGATACCCGCCGGGCCGGGCCTCGGCGTGCACGCGACCTTGGATCTCGGGGGTCGCATCCGCTTTGGACCCGATGCTGAGTATGTGGACGAAATCTGCTTCGACGTCGATCCGGAAAAGCGCGTCGACTTTGCACAACAGGTCGCGCGCTATCTGCCGGCCGTCCGTGCCGAGTGGATCGAACCCGAAGGCGCGGGGATTCGGCCGAAGCTCTCGGGGCCGGGCGAGCCGTTCCGGGACTTCGTGATTGCGGAAGAATCTGCCGCGGGATTCCCAGGGCTCGTCAATTGCATCGGAATCGAGTCGCCGGGACTGACCGCCGCAGCCGCGATCGCATCGCGGGTGGCGGCCGTTCTCACTTCACTCTGACCTCCGCAATCCGAAGCCTTCGGGAAGCCGCGGGTCGTGAGCCGTCAAAACCAATGGACGGCGGTCGCCATATTGTCGCCGGCCTTGTGAAGTCGGTGGGCTTCGAGCGCGATCTCGACGAGATGGCGCGCCGTCTCGAGCGAAGACAGATCCGCGTCCAGCCGCGCCGCCCGGCCGACCGCCTCCATGACGGCGGCCTCGGGAAGATCGACGCCGATGCCCCGTTCCGACAGGCCATCGGTCGACAGGATCATGGCGCGCGTATCGGCCAGCGATTCCTGTCCCGACCGGACGTGGGCCCTGATGGTGTCCTCCGGGTGATGCGGACTCCCCAGGTAGAAGGTCGTTTGCTCGTCGTCCCCGCTGAGCTCGATCACCTCGCTGAGGGCCGCGCGAAAGACGTGGCTGTCGCCGATCGAGGCCCAGTAGATCTGGCCCTGATCCGGTCGGATCACGGAGAAGACCAGGGTGGAACGTGCTTCGGCGTTTCCGCCCGCGGCAACACGGGCGAGCACGTCCGCGTGAATTTCGCCGACGAGCGTGCGGGCCACGGGGTCCCAGTCGTCGCCCGGCGCGGAGGAGCCAATCCAGTCGCGGCCCAGGGTTTCGAGCACGCGCTCGACGGCCAGCACGGCGGCCTCGGTTCCGCCGTGGCCGTCGGCGGCCACCAGCACATTCCCGCCCGCTCCACGCCGAAAACCCACCGCATCTTCGTTGGGTTCCCGGTAGTGGTAAGTCTTGGCGGCACCACCCCGGGAGAGTGAGATGGCGACCGATGCTTCGGCGATCGCAGCGATTCGGCCGAGCTCGACGTGGTCCCGTCCGAGAAGCACCCCCAGCGACATCGCAGCTGAGTATACCCGTTGGGACCTGCCTGCCCGTCGCCGGGCTGGAGCGGTTCGTTGCGCGGTCGCTGCTCGGTGATTGTGCCGGTTGCTAGAAGCGGGGAGTCTCAGGTTAGAATCACTCCGGAATGGCAGTGCCGCGCGATCTTGTCTATGCGCTCTGTCACGAGGTGGGGAATCTCCTCGCGGCCCAGCGGCTTCAGTGTCAGCTTCTCGACGACGAGGAAGCCGGTGCCCGGATCTCAGAGCTGGCCGCCCGCGCCGGCTCGCTGCTGGCCCTGGTGCGCCCGCTGCTCGAGACCCCAACGGTGCCGTCCGCCGGCGTCGAGCCTATCGAGATCCTCGACAGTGTCCGTCGCGGTCTCGATGACCCCGAGGATCGTCGTCTGCGTGTCAGGCTCAAATCGGCCGTCGACCTGCCCGACGTTGCAGTCGAAGGAGAGACGCTGCTGCACCTGTTGTTGGCCCAGCTCTTTGCCGCATTCGAAGACCTTCCAGAGGGAGAACGGCTGGTGCTCTTCGCGGAGCGGCGCAACAGCGCCGTGGCCTTCGTGCTCGAAGACGCGGGCAAGCCCCGGGATCGCCAGGTCGATCCGCAGCTGGCCGGTCGGCCGCTCAGCCAGGAGCTGGCGCGCTGCATCCTCGAACGCTGCGGCGGTGGCTTCGAGTTCGACTTCCCCGCCGAGGGAAACCGGGTGGCTCTGCTGGTTCCGATCGTCGAGCCCTAAGGCTCGTACGCTGGGTCGGCGAGCGTTCGGATGAAGGCGACCAGGTCCCAGATCTGAGCGTCGTCGAGGCTGCCTCCCCAGGGCGCCATGGTCGGTGCCTTGCCCACGGCAGCTCCCCCCTGCTGGATTACCTTGAACAGGTAGGCGTCCGAGAGACCTTTCATGACGTTGCCATCGCTGTGAGCCGCCGGCTTCGGATCGAGGGCGGCCGCCAAGGCACCATCTCCGGCGCCGGTCGGGCCGTGGCACGAAGCGCAGTAGGTCGCGTAGGTCGTCGCTCCGCGGCCGGCGTCGCCCACGATGGGTTCGGGTGTCGGCGTGGGTTGCGGTTCCGGCGCCGGTTCGGGCTCGGGTGCAGGCGTCGAGTTCGGCGCGGGCTTCGGAGCACCCTCGTCGCCGCCGCCACAGGCGACGGGCATCGAAAGCAGCAGGCCGACCACGCCGCAGACCACGCTGGATTGGATGCGCATCAGCCGTCGATGCCTCCGGCCTTGGCGAACTCCGCACGCAGCTCTTCGAAGCTGCGGGTCACCGCGAACTGGGGAAAGTCCTCGATCACGTTGTCGGGCGGACGGAACAGGATTCCCGCATCGGCTTCGCTCAACATCGAGGTGTCATTGTAGGAGTCGCCGGCCGCGATCACCTGGAAGTTGAGTTGGTGAAAAGCCTCGATGGCCTTGCGCTTCTGGTCCTCTAGCCGGATGTGATAGTCGACGACGCGACCCGAGTCGTCGGTCTCGATCCGGTGGCAAAACAGGGTGGGACGACCGAGCTGGGCCATCAGTGGATCTGCGAATTCGTAGAAGGTGTCGGAAAGGATCACCACCTGGAAACGCTCGCGCAGCCAATCGAGGAACTCGGCGGCGCCTTCCAGCGGGCGCATGCTACCGATCACCTCCTGGATGTCGGGCAGGCGGAGACCGTGCTCGGCCAGGATTTCGAGGCGGCTACGCATCAGTAGGTCGTAGTCGGGCTCGTCCCGGGTGGTTCGGCGCAACGCTTCGATGCCGGTCCTTTCGGCCACGTTGATCCAGATCTCGGGGATCAACACTCCCTCCAAGTCGAGACAGGCGAGCTTCACGAACATTCCTCACGCTGTGGGGGCCGGCGGCACCCGCGGCAGGGTTCCAGGCTCTTTGAAGCGCCGCAAGCAGCGTGACCGGCCGGGACGTTCGGTCGAATCAGGTGATGGGAAGCATCCCAGGACTGCTCCCCGGTGGCAACTACCTCGTCGGAGTTGGGTTCGATAGCATCTTTGAAATGCCGATTTCCCGATCAATTCCGGACGCTTTCCACCTGTCTGCCGCGCTGTTGGCGCTGCTCGTGCTGGCGCTGGGCTGCAGCTCTGCGGACGAGGTCGGCCCCTCAGACGACGGGCCTTCGCCGCCGACGGTCGAGATTACGACCGTCCAGGCGCGACTGCTGCGCGACATGGCCAGCTTTAGCGGTCAGCTCAGCGCCGAAGACTCCGTGATGGTCAAGGCCGAGACCGACGGCGTCGTGGCCGAAGTCCTCTTCCAGGAGGGAGCGAAAGTCGAGGCGGGGCAGGTGCTGATCCGGTTGCGCGACGCCGAACAGGTGGCGCGGCTTCGCGAGGCCGAGGCCAACCTCTCGCTGGCGAAGGAGGTCTTCAATCGGACCGAGCGCCTGGCCAAGCGGAATGCTGCGTCCCAGGCGGCCCGGGACCAGGCACGGGCCGAGCTCGGAGTGGCCCGGGCCCGGGTGGAGATTGCCAAGGTCGAGTTCGATCGCACCGAGATCCGGGCACCCTTCGATGGCGTCTCGGGCCTGCGACTGGTCGCGCGCGGTGACCGGATCGACGATGACACGCCGATCGTGCAAGTCGATGCAGTCGACAAGCTCCAGGTCAGCTTCGCCATCAGTGAAGTGGGTATCCTGTTCACGCGTGTCGGGACGTCTGTCGAGATCAAGGTCGCCCCGTATCCGAACGAGATCTTCCCGGGCGAGGTCTTCTTCGTGTCGCCGACGCTCGATCCCGCCACGCGGCGGATCATCGTCAAGGCCTGGGTGCCCAACAAGGATCGAAGGCTGCGCGCAGGTCTGTTCGCCAACGTCGAGATGCAGATCGATGAACGCGAGAACGCGATCCTGGTGCCCGAGTCCGCCATCGTCTTCGACCGGCAGGGGACCTACGTGTGGAAGGTCGACAGTGAATCTGTCGCCGGCAAGGTTCCCGTCGAAACCGGACTGCGGCGTGACGGCACGGTCGAAGTGACGCTCGGGCTTCGCTCGGGCGAGCGCATCGTCTCCGCCGGAACCCACAAGGTGAAGGAAGGCGAGAAGGTCGTGGAGGCCGTCGCAGCGACCGTTCCCACAGGCCAGGCGCTCAACGCGCCGGCGACGGGTTCGGGGGCCGGAGAAGGTACTTGAGGATCGCCCAGGTCTGCATCGATCGTCCGGTCCTGGCGACCGTGATGTCGCTGGTGATCGTCCTCTTCGGTCTGATCAGCCTTTCGCGTCTGCCGAATCGCTACCTGCCGAACGTTGATCCGCCGGTCATTTCGATCACGACGATCTTTCCCGGCGCTGCTCCCGAGGTTGTCGAGACCTCGGTCACCGACCCCTTGGAAGACCAGGTCAACGGCATCGAGGGCGTGAAGCACGTGACCTCGCTCTCCCGGGAGCAGGTCTCGATGATCACGATCGAGTTCGAGCTGGGTCGGGACCTCGAGGCGGCGGCCAACGACGTGCGGGACCGTGTGGCCCGAGCGCGCAAGGATTTGCCCGAGGAGGTGGAAGATCCGGTCGTCGCGAAGCGGGATTCCGACGCCAGCCCGGTCTTCTGGCTGGCCCTCTACGGTGAAAAGTACGACCAGGTCCAGCTCACCACCATCGCCGATACCCAGATCGTCGATCGCCTGAGCAAGCTTCCCGGCGTAGCCACGGTCATCATCGCCGGCGAGCGGCGGTACTCCATGCGCGTCTGGGTCGACAACCACCGACTCAATGCCCAGGAAATCACGATCGCCGACCTCACCGAGGCTCTGCGCAACGGGAACGTCGATATTCCGTCGGGTCGCTTGGAATCGCTGGACACCGAGTTCACGGTGCGGAGCCTGGGCGAGTTGCACACCGTTCGTGGCTACGAAAATTTGATCATCAAGAACGTGGGCGGCAAGCCCGTGCGCTTGCGCGACGTCGCCCGGGTCGAGGTCGGTCCCGAGAGCGCGCGAAAGATGGTGCGGTTCAACGGCAAGCCCGGCATCGGGCTCGGCGTCGTGAAGCAGTCGAAGGCCAACAGCATCGACGTCTCCGACGCGATTCACGCGGAGGTGGAGG
>SMVA01417709.1_pt1 | contig 18496 bp, 17 predicted proteins | sample 2456451 | NCBI WGS metagenome assembly SMVA01 (sample SAMN11095933, study PRJNA526329) | marine sediment metagenome | biome: Marine sediment; feature: Surficial sediment; material: Deep marine sediment; isolation source: Hadal surficial sediment | place: Pacific Ocean | collected 2014-05 | depth...
AAGCGATCCTGACGGTCGACAACCTGAACAACGCGGGCGCCAACCAGTGTCGCATCTGGCGCGCCTTCGCCAGACGCGGCATGGGCTTCAACGCCCTCGCCGGTAACCCGAATCCACCGACCCCGAACGTCACCGAAGACTTCACCGTCCCCTCAGTCTGCGTGTCGACCTGCGGCAACAACCTGATCGAAGCCGACGAGGTCTGCGACGGCACGTCCACCGGCAGCTGCACGGCGGCCTGCAACAGCCTGTGCTTCTGCCTTCCCGACGCAGACGGGGACGGCCTCGACGACGACCTCGAAGCCAGCCTCGGCACCGATCCGCTGAACCCCGACTCCGACGGCGACGGCCTCAGCGACGGCGAAGAGGTCAACACCTACGGCACCGACCCGCTCGACCGCGACACCGACAACGACACCTTCAGCGACTTTGTCGAGGTCGCCGCCGGCAGCGACCCGCTCGACCCGAACTCGGGCCTGGCACCCCCGCCGGTGCCCGCGCTACCGGCGAGCGGTCTCGTGATCTTGATGCTGGGCCTGGCCTTCGCGGGCCAGCGGGCGTTGGGGCGACGCTAGCCGCTCACCGGCGCGAAGCACACCACCGAGATCGCCACTGCCGCGCGGCGGGTGTCGAGGTTTCGGTAGCTGTGCTTCTGGTCACCGCGGAAGACGAGGCTGTCGCCGGGCGCGAGCTTCCAGCGCTCGCCCGAAGCCACCAGCTCGATCCGGCCCCGCTCGCAGCTGAGATACTCGCGGGTGCCCGGCGTGTGCGGGACCCCGATCATCTGGCCGCCGGGTTCGAACTCCATGCGGCCGATGTCGAGCCCCGGGATCGCTTCGGGAAGCAGCGGCCGCAGGGTCACGCCCTGACGTTTGCGGCTCTTGATGTCACCGGCCGCGAAGTATCGGACCGCCGTCCGCGGCGCCCCGATCAGCTCCTCGATCGAGACCTGGAGGGCCGCGGCCGCCCGCGACAGGACCGAGAGCGTGGGGTTCGCGCTGCCGGATTCGAGGCTGGCCCAGGTCGGGCGCGGAATACCGGAGAGCTGGGCCATGCGCTGCTGGGAGAGGCCGCGCTCCTCGCGAAGGCGGCGGGCGTTGGCGGCCAGATGGGCCGCAGAGGTGGCTGCGTCGTCCATGGTTGATGAAATAGCAATCCGACGACAAAATAGCCAGTTGGTTGCTTTAATATCGAATCCGGTCGATCTTGGCCCGAGCCCGCAAGAGGAGAACCACCATGACGATCCGACTCGAACACGCCAACTTCCAGGTCCGCGACATCGACGGCATGATCCGCTTCCTGCGCACCGCCTTCCCGGACTTTCGGATCCGAGGCGAGGGCAAGACCTGGCAGGGCCAGCGCTGGGTCCACGTCGGCAGCGACGACGCCTACATCAACTTGACCCAGGCGACTGAAGAACCCGTGGAAAAGCGCGCGCCCTACAGCGGATCTCCCGGACTGAACCACCTGGGATTCGAGGTAGACGACGTCGAGGCGCTCCGCACCCGCATGAAGGATGCCGGTTACTTCGATTCCACCGTTCGCAACGACCACCCGCATCGAAAGCGCGTCTACTTCTTCGACGCCGAAGGCCGCGACTGGGAGTTCGTCCAGTATCTGTCCAACGATCCGGCCGAACGAAACGATTACGACGTGCCGGACGCGGGCTAGGCCGACCGATCACCCATCGTCTGAAATCCAGACGTAGTCGACGATTCTCCGCGCCCGTTACCGACCTGCGGCGTCCCGAACCACGGCGAGCAGTGCGTCGCCATACTTCTCGGACTTCGCCGGGCCGATGCCGTGGCAGAGCAGGAGTTCTTCGCGGGTGCGAGGGCGTAGCAGGGCCACGTCGCGTAGGGTGCGGTCGGCGGCGACCACATAGGGCGGGACGTGCTGGCTGCGAGCGAGCACGAGACGCCAGGCGCGGAGCTTTTCGAAGAGCGCGAGGGCGTCGCTGTCGAGGTCGGCGGCGGCGGCGTTTCTCGTGGGCTTGGCCGGGACCAGGGTGTCGAGACGGGTCTCGGACGGCAGCACCAGCCGCACGGGGACTTCGCCGCGCATGACGGCAGCGCCCGCTTCCAGGAGAACCGCCACGGGGCGATCGCCGCCCTCGAACCCGACCCAGCCGGCGGTGACGAGACGGCGCAGCAGGCGCTGCATCCACTTCTCGCTCTTGTCTCCGAGCACGCCGAAGGTCGAGACCTGGTCGAGGCCGCTGCGCTTGAGGCGATCGTCGCTCTTGGCGCACAGCAACGCGACGCATGCGGTCAGCCCGAAGCGGCCGTGGATGCGCGCGACGCCGGAAAGCGCCTTGCGAACGATCAGGCTCACCTCTTCGGGATCCTGGGCATCGGCGTCGCCGGTGGCGGCACCCCCGATCTGGGCGCACACATCGCAGACGCCGCAGCCACCGACGGTCTCTTCTTCGTCGCCGAAGTAGCGCAACACAGCGTCGTGTCGACAGGTTCCGCCGTCGGCCCAGCGCATCAGCTCGAGAAAGAGATTCCACTTGTGTTCGACGACTTCGGGGGTCGACGGGCCATCGTCGCCCCCCCGCTCGATCAGGTAGCGGCGTGTCGGAAAGTCGTTGGGGGCATGGAGCAAGAGGCCGATGGCGGGCTCGCCGTCGCGGCCAGCACGTCCCACCTCCTGGTAGTAGGACTCGAGCGACCCCGGTGGACCCAGGTGCACGACGGCGCGCACGTCCGCGCGATCGATCCCCATGCCAAAGGCGTTGGTGGCAGCGATGACTTCGAGCGAGCCATCGATGAAGAGACTCTGGGTGAGGTCGCGCTCCTTGGCCGAGAGACCGGCGTGATAGCACTTCGCATGCCAGCCTTGCTTGGAGAGGCGCTGCGCCTCCGCCTCCGCACTGCGTCGCGTCGGCGCGTAGACGATGGCGGCTCCTCGACCCGCGCCAGGATTGGCGAGCGCCTCGGCCAGCACGGCATCGACCCGCCGGTCGCGCTCCTGTCGGCTGCCGACCTCGTGGGCGCGCAGCGAAAGGTTGGGCCGTGCGAAGCCCTTCAGGATCTGGGGTGTGTCGACCGGGAGCCCCAGACGCTCCAGGATCTCGTCGCGGACGACGGGCGTGGCCGTCGCCGTGCAGGCCAGCACGCGCGCCTTGGGCAGCACCTCGAGCACGCTCCCGATCTGCATGTACTCGGGCCGGAAATCGTGCCCCCACTCGCTGATGCAGTGGGCCTCGTCGATGGCGATGAGCGGACAGTCGAGGTCGGCCAGCAGCCCGCTGAAGCCGCCGAGCATCAGCCGCTCCGGCGCGACATAGACCAGGTCGTAGTGTCCCTGGGCCAGCTTCCGAAAACGCTCGCGGCTCTCGTCGTTCGACAACGTCGACGCGAGATAGGTCGCGGAAACACCGACGCGCTCGAGCGCCGCCACCTGGTCGTGCATCAACGCGATCAGCGGCGAGATCACCAGCGTCGTGCCGGAGAGCAGACTCGCCGGCAGCTGGTACGTGAGGCTCTTGCCACCCCCCGTCGGCGCCACCAACAGCAGTCGCCCCACGTCGAGCAGCGTCTCGATCGCCTCGCGCTGCCCGGGACGAAACGCTTCGTGACCGAAGCGTCGGAGGGCAGAATCAAGATCCAAAGACATCGCGCGAGACATGGCCGAAGTGGCGAAGCTACGGCATTCGTCCCGAATCTGCCCCGGTCGACGAACGGTTACATCGACGTGAATTCACATCCACTCAATCAAACCTCGTTCGTCTCAGTGATCAAAGCCCGAAAGCGCGGGGACGTTCTTGAGTATTCAAGTCCCCGACCCAGGAGAATCAATACAAACAGGACGGACTTGAATATTCAAGAACGTCCCCGTCTGCCGCCGTTTGCCGCTAGCCATTGCGGCGGGCCCTGCAGGCGTAGTAGGCCTGACGTGCCTGGTCGGCTCGACGGCTCTCTTCGGTATAGCCATGGATGGCTCCGCCCGTCACACCCAGCAGCGCTCCGATGCCGGCACCCTTGCCCGCACCCTTGCCACCATCGATGATGGCGCCCGTCGCGGCACCGAGTCCGGCACCCATCAGGCCGCCCACCGCCCCGTCGCGGACCACGCGACCGTTGTCACGCTGGGTTGCCCAGCGATGTCGCTCACAGTCTTCCAGGGGAACGCTGACGGGAGCAGAAGTCGGCGTCAGCGCCTGTTGAACAGGAGCGGGAGCCGTCGCCAGCGGCGGCGCTACCCCATCGGGGACCGGCTCGTTGTCGGGGGTCTGAAACACTTCCAGGGCCGCCGCCTCGCTACCGGCGTGGTTCGACTTGGCCACCACGATGCCACTCACGACGGCGCCGAACAGGCACGCCATGATCGCGATCGTTGCAATTTTCCAGGGGTTCCGTTCCATCCGACTGTTCCTTCCTTTTCGGGGCAGCGTGCCCTATTTACGAGATCTTCGTCCACGCCGAGGCTCGTAGTTGTGAACCTCTTCACCCGGAAGAGGCGAAACAGTCCCGCTTTCGATTCGACCGGAGGAACTCCCCATGCATGCGAGTAGGCTGATTCACACCTGTTTCTGGACACTTATGGGAACGCTGGCGGCCGCCACCTCGGTGGCGGCCGCCACCCCGGTGGCGGGGTTCGAATCCCCCACAGAAATTCCGTCGGATGAGGTGGTTCCCGAGTCGGTGCTGAGCGGCCCGCGCTATCGGATCGAGCCCAGCGTGCACGCCGACGGCTTCGCTCAGCAGTACACGATCAAGACCACGGGCTTCGGAAACCTCCACGCCAGCAGCGACTACATGCTGCCCGAGCGGATTCGCGAAGTGCAGGCGCTGGCCGTGCTCGAGGACCTGCACCGACACGAAGCCTTCGGCAGTGCGCTGCAAGAAGCCGCCAAGAAGCCGTTCCTGGTGGGCCGGGATCTCGTGACGAAGCCCAAGCAGACGCTCTCCAGCGCGGGCGAGGGACTCAAGAAGGCAACGAAAAAGGCGGTCGGCTGGCTGAGCGGAGACCGGCGCGAGCGCGCCGACAGCGAGGACTCGGCCTTCAGCGAAGCCATCGGGTTCTCGCGAACCAAGCGCAAGCTCGCGGCGCAGCTCGGCGTCGACGTCTACTCGACCAATGCGAAGCTCCAAGACGAAATGGACCAGGTGTGCTGGGCCACCGTCACGGGCGGTATCAGCTTCAGCGCGATGATGGCGGCCCTGGCGCTTCCGCCGATCATCGATATCGCGCGCCACACGACCAGCTTCACCGGAGGACTCAACAACCTGCTGGTCACCCAGAGCGGCGGCGATCTCTATCGGATGAATCGTGAGATCCTGAATGGGATGGGCTTCCCGCCATCCCAGACCGAGACCTTCCTGGACAACGAACATGCCAGCCCGCGCCACAAGACCTTCATCGTGGCCGCCATGAAAGATCTCGAAGCAGTCGAAGGCCTGGACATCCTGATCGCCCACGGCCGTGTGTTGGCCAGCGAAGATGACGCCCTGCGGCTGCAGCGCACGGTAGAGCTGGCGCGAGGCCACCACAGTCACGTGGCACCGCTGCGAAAGATCGTGGACGTGGGCGGAATCATCGTGCTCGTGACCACCCGCGACCAGGTCGTTGCCACACTACCCGCGGATCGGTTGCTGTGGACCGCATACGCCGAGCAGCTGGCGACGAGCCTTGAAAAGCAGAAGGACGCCGAGCCGGAGGTCGACGAGAAGCATCTGTGGATCACGGGGGTCTTCTCGGACGAAGCCCGAAAGCAGCTGCGAGATCGTGACATCGTGTTGCACGACCAGGCCAGCGACAGCCTCGAGCCCGCCTCCCCGTAAGCGCGCTATTCCGCGACCTGGGAGTAGTTGAGCGAGACCAGGGCTGCGCGAATCGACGCAGCGGCGCGGTCGAGATCCGTCGGATCCGGGTTGGGGTCGGCCTTCGAGAAGTCGAGGTCAGTGATCTTCTGGATCGGCAGCAGGTGAATGTGCACGTGGGGCACCTCGAGGCCGATGATCGCCTGACCCACCTTGATGGGTTGGAACGCCTGCTGGATCGCCTGGCCCACAGCCTGGCAGACGCCCATCAGATGCTGAGCCAGCGGCGGATCGAGCTCGATCCAGTGGTCGACTTCCAGGCGCGGCACCACCAGCGTATGACCCGGCCGGATCGGGTTGACGGTCATGAAGGCCACGGCGTCGTCGTCCTTCCAGACGAAGCGACCGGGCAGCTTCCCTTCGATGATCTGGGTGAAGACGCTCGCCATGGCACCAATCTATCACGCAGCTCGGCGCTCGACAGAGCATGCCGTATGATCTCGCCATGAGCTGGGTCCATTGGGTGACGCGCATTCACCGCACGGTCTACCAAAGCACGGGCGGACGCGTGGGCGCGCGCCTCAACGGACTCGACATGGTCCTGCTGACCACCACCGGCCGGAAGTCCGGCCAACCGAGGACGCTCCCGCTGGCCTGCCTACGAGACGGAGAAGACTGGATCGTCGTCGCCTCCAACGGTGGCCAGGACTTCCATCCTGCCTGGTGGTTGAATCTCCAGGAAAACCCACGAGCGCAAGCCCAGCTCGGTCGCGAGACACGCAGCATCGTTGCTCACGAAGCGACCGACGACGATCGCGCGCGCCTGTGGCCCTTGCTCAAGCAGCAGAACCCCGCCTACCCGAAGTACGAGAAAAAGACCGACCGGCTGATCCCGGTCGTGGTGTTGCGCAAGGCCTAGGCGCTAACGGGCCTTCACGCTGCCGGATAGAAGACCCTGGTAGAGTTCGGCATCGAGGGTCACGTACTGCTCGCCGTTGAGGAAGTAGAGCGGATCGCTCACCTTCGCCGGGTCGTAGCCTTCCCTGCGGTAGTCGACCTTCTGGTGCTTGAAGGTTCCGGTGATTCGCATGTCGTGTTGCAGGCGAACGAAGTAGGGGCGCTGGAAGACCGGCAGACGCTCGAGGACGAAGTCGTTGAAGGTCTCGATGCTGAAGCCGTCCTTGCAGTTGACGCTGGCCATGCCGGCCCGGCCCTCGGAGCCCGGGACCTCGACACCGTAGACGTTGGTTTCGAGCACACCGGGAGCCCCGTTCAGGATCTCCGCCACCTCGTTCGTCGAGACGTTCTCGCCCTTCCAACGGAACGTATCGCCCATGCGATCGGCGAAGGCGACCCAGCGGTTTTCGTAGACCGTCAGGAGATCGCCGCTGTCGAAGTAGCGGTCACCCTGCTCGAAGACGTTCTGGAGCACCTTCTTCTGGGTGGCCTTTTCGTCGACGTAGCCGGTGAAAGTGAGGTTGCCGACGATCTTGCCCAGCAGCAGGCCCGTCTCGCCGACTTCGACCCGTTCACAGTAGCCCTCGGCATCGCGCTGAATCTCGCCGGTTTCGAGATCCGCCTTCACGATCACCTGGCCCGGTATCAGCCGCCCGACCATCCCCGGCTTGCCGGAGAAGTTGACCAGCGGAGCATTGCCCTCGGTGGCGCCGTAGAACTCGCGCACCAATTCGATGCCGAAGCGTTCCTGGAAACGCTCCCAGATGTCCGGGCGCATGCCGTTGCCCGTGCAGAGGCGCAGCCGGTGATTGCGTTCGTCGGGATGCTCGGGCTGGTTCATCAGGTAGCGACATAGCTCGCCGATGTAGATGAAGACGGTCGCTTCGAACCGCTTGACGTCGACCCAGAAGTTCGACGCCGAGAACTTGCGCCGCAATGCCATGCCGCTGCCAGTGGTGAGCATCGCACCCAGCCCCGCAAACATGGCGTTGCTGTGATAGAGCGGCAGCGTCACGTAGACCACGTCGCCGCTGCCCAGGTCCATGATGCCGCAGCCGAAGAGGATGCCAGCCGACATCCAGCGCAGATTGGTGACGATGGCAGCCTTGGGGAGCCCCGTCGTACCGGACGTGTAGATGTAACACATGGGTCCGGTGGGCTCTGGAATCGGCAGCTCGATCGGCGGCGCGAGCGACTGGGCTTCGACCCGATCGTCGAGAGACGCGAAACCTTCGGACTTGGAATCGTCCTCGTCGCACGAGACGAGTACGTCGCACAGCTCGAAGCCCTCGATCTCGTCGATCGTCTTGCGCAGCTTCTCAGTGTGCTCGCTGCCCGCGACGATGCGTACCGGCCGTGCGACCGTGATGGCGTGCACCAGGCCCTGCCCGGCGATGTTCGTGTTGATGAGGGCCGAGACCGCGCAGATCCGATTGAGTGCCAGGATCGAGAAGACGTACTCGGGACGGCTGTCCATCAGGAGCGCGACCACCTCGCCTTCGCGCACGCCCATCTTCTGGAAGACTTTGGCGTAGACGTTCACTTTGGCATCGAGTTCGGACCAGGTGTATCGCCGGTCGAGATAGGCCAGCGCCAGCCCGTGGGGATTCTTGCTGGCACGCAGCTCCAAGAGACGCGCAGCGTTCCACTGTCCGTTCGGGAGAAGCCAGCGCGCACGGCGCGCCATCCGTCCCAGCGCACGCAGCTCGGTGGCAAGGGTCGTCCAACGCTCCTGTCGGTCCATTCCAGATTTCTCCCTGATCAGCGCTGAAGAATCTTCTGTGCGTTCTTGGCGAATTGCTCGGCACCCTTGGTGTCCTGGGTGAGGTTCGGGATCTTCACCGGGACTTCGATGCCGCGCCGACATGCGGGCCGCTCCTTCATGGCATCGAGCCAACGGCGCAGGTTCGCGAGTCCGTCGATCGAGACGCCCGACCACTTATAGGTCCGGACCCAACACCAGTTGGCGATGTCGGCGATCGAGTAGTCGTCGGCCAGCCACTCGCTTTCCCCGAGTCGACCGTCGAGCACCTCGAACAATCGACGCGATTCGTTCTGGTAGCGGTCGATGGCCGCCTGGATCTTCTCGGGAAAGTAGCGGGAAAAGACATTGGCCTGGCCCATCATCGGACCGACTCCGCCCATCTGGAACATCAACCACGACAGCACGCGCGCACGCGGACCGGTTTCGCTCGGCAGCAGACGCCCGGTCTTCTCGGCCAGGTAGATCATCAAGGCACCCGACTCGAAAATGGCGAGGTCGTCGGCGTCGCGGTCGACGATCGCCGGGATGCGACCGTTCGGATTGATCTTCAGGAATTCCGGCCGCTTCTGGTCACCCTGCATGAGGTCGATGGCACAGACCTTGTACGGGAGATCGAGCTCTTCGAGGGTGACTGACGCCTTCCAGCCGTTGGGGGTCGGCGCGGTGTAGAGATCGATCAATCCTTGCTCCTGCCCACCCGACGCGAACCCCCTCGACCGCTCGGGAATGAGACAGATTGACATAGCTGACCGCTCGAGGCGAGCCGCAGAGCGCGAGGGCGGGGACGTTTCGTCTACCCCGAAACGCGAGGCTGCAGAAAGGTCTGGAGGAACTCCCCCGGCTCCTTCCAGGCGGAGAGCACCCGCTCAACCTCGCGCTGATCCTTCGGATCGCTAGCGCTGGCGGGCCTTGCGCAGCTCGCCGCTGGCGCGCTCCTCGTTGCGCATCGACTCTTCCATGCTGTGGGTCTCGCCGTAATCGAGCACGCGCTTGGCCGCGGCCAGCACTTCGGGACGCTTCTCGGCCATCATGGCCGCCATCTCGCGCGCTTCCTTCAGCAAGTCTCCGGCCGCAACGACGCGGTTCACGAGGCCGATCTCGGCGGCTTCCTCCGACAGGATCACGCGCGCCGTCAGCACCAACTCGAGCGCCTTGGCCCGACCGACCAGGCGCGGCAGCAGGTGGGTGCTGCCGAGACCCGGCAGGATGCCGAGCTTGGTGAAGGTGACACCCATCTTCACACCAGCGGCCGCGATGCGGATGTCGCACGGAAGGATCATGGTGATGCCGACACCGATCGCGGCGCCGTTCACGGCCGCGATCACGGGCTTGGGATACTCGATCAGCTCGAGGGGAAGCTTCTTCAGGAAATCTTCTTCGCCGAGCTTGGGGCCCTTGCCAGCCGCCGCATTGCCATCGGCCTGGTGGGCCTTGAGGTGGTCGAGATCGACACCGGCGCAAAAGCCACGGCCTGCGCCGGTGAGAATGACTGCGCGGACGGCGTCATCGTCGCGCGCCTTGCGGAAGGCGTCGACGGCCTCGTCGCCCATGGGCGTGATGTAGGCATTCAGCTTGTCCGGACGGTTCAGCGTGATCGTCGCGATCCCATCGGAAACGTCGTAGAGAATGTACTCGTAGTCGGACACTGCTTCTCCTGGGCAGGCCTGCGGGATTTCCAGTCGGCTTGGCGGGCGGCTCGTTCAGTCTCGCCTAATCGCCGCCCGTGTAGGGCACCCACTTGGGCTTGCGCTTCTCGACGAAGGCCATCGAGCCTTCCTGGAGATCCGGGCATGCGATGTGGTCCTTGATGGCCTGAAACGTGTCGTCGAGGGCAACGCGCAGGCCCTTGTCCAGGCTCTGCCAAATGACGCGCTTGCTGCGGGCCAGTGCGGTGGGCGAGTGCTCGGCCAGCATGGCGGCGAGCTCTCGGGCACGCGGCATCACGTCGGCGGCTGGCAGGACTTCACCGACGAGACCGCACTCGAGGGCCTGCTGGGCCGTCATGCGTTCGGAGCCTCCCAGCAGCGCCAGCCGCATCACCTGCTCCAACGGAATGCGCCGCGCCAGCCCGACGGGCTCGAGACCCGCGATGAGCCCCACCTTCACGTGGGTGTCGAAGAAGGTCGCGTGATCGGCACAGACGATGATGTCGCTGTCGGCAATGAAGTGGAGGCCACCGCCGTTCACCATGCCGTTCACCGCGGTGATGACGGGCTTCCAGCACTCGTTGTGGATCGCAGTGAGAAAGTGATAGAAGGCCTTGCCCGTTTCGCGCTCGATGCGTTCGGATTCTTTACGGGCCGTACCGGAAGCCACGTCGGCGATATCCATGCCGGTGCAGAAGGCCTTCTCGCCGGCGCCCGTGACGATCACGCACGTCACCTCGGGGTCCTTCTTCACATCCTCCCACGCCTGGCGCAGCTCGCCCGCCATCTGCACGGTGAATGCGTTGTGACGGTCGGGCCGATTCAACGTGAGGGTCACGACGCCGTCCTGCTTTTCGTACAGGATGGTTTCGAAGTTCATGGACGCCTCCTGCCTCAGGCCTTTCCGAGGATTGCGATGCCGCAGGCCGTCGGGTAGCCGCCGATGTTGTGAGAGAGCGCGATCTCGGCGCCCTCCACCTGGCGCCTGTCGGCGCGGCCCTGGAGCTGCAGCGTGTTCTCGTAGATCATACGCACGCCGGTGGCCCCGGTCGGGTGCCCGAAGCTCTTGAGTCCGCCGTCGGTGTTGACGGGCAACTTGCCGCTGAGCTCGAAGTAGCCGTCGGCCATGTAATCCTTGGCCTCGCCCTTCTTGCAGAATCCGAGGTCCTCATAAGTCAGCATCTCGGTCAGCGAGAAACAATCGTGCACCTGGGCCACGTCGATGTCGCCGGGACCCACGCCCGCCATCTCGTAGACGACCTTGCTGGCCTCGATGGTGGGTTTCCAGGCCAGGAAGTCCATCTGCGGATCCTTCTGCGGGTTGGGGCCGCCGAAGACCGTGATGCCTTTCACGAGCACGGGATCCTGGCGGAAATCCTTGGCGATCTCGGTCCGCGTGATGATCGCGGCCGCCGCACCGTCGGTCTGGGCGGCGCAGTCGTAGAGGCCGAAGGGCCAGGAGATGATGCGCGCCTTCTTGTAGTCCTCGAGCGTGATTTCGCGCTTGAGAAAGCTGTTGGGTGCCAGCGTGCCGTTGTGGTGGTTCTTGATGGCGATGCGGGCGAGATCGTCCCGACTCGCGCCGTACTTCTCGAAGTAGCGTGAAGCGCAGATCGAGAACCAGCCGGCCGGTGTCTGCGGCAGATCGCGCACCTGGGTCATCATCACCGACGGACCGGACACACCCCGATCCTTGGGCTTGTCGTAGCCTACGATGAGCACGGTGTCGTAGAGGCCGCAGGCCACCGACATCACCCCGCAGCGGAAGGCGTCGGTGCCCGTCGCGCAGTAGTTCGAGACCTCGGTGATGGGCTTCCACAACTTGAGGGCGTCGCTGCACTCGTGCGGACCCTTCTGGGAGTAGAGGGAGCCGCAGAAGACGGCGTCGATCTGCTGCTGGGGCTTCTCGATTCCCGCGTCGCTGTAAGCCTCGTAGGCGGCGTCGACGATCATGTCCGACGGCGACTGGTCCCAATTCTCGCCGAACTGGCAGCAGCCGACGCCAACGATGGCGACCTTGTCTCGAATGGCATCTCTACGCATCAATCTTCTCCGAAGGCACGCCGTAGGCGTGCCGTGCGAGCAGGGCGGCTTTGCCGCCCGCTAACCCGCCAAGAACGGTGTGGCCTTCCAGTAGTAGTTGGGGCGACTGCCCGAGTTGTGGATGCGACGGAACTCGAACTCGACGGCCATGTCGAGCTTCACGTCCTCGGACTTGATGTTCACCAGCTGGATGTGGACGCGCGCGCCGCCGATCTCGCAAATGGTGACGACAGTCGGCGGGTCGGGAGTCGGGAAGAAGAAGTCGAAGGTGTAGGTGAGAACCTTCCCGATCTTGTCCGACAGGCGGTGGCGGGTGAAGTCGTCCTTGCTGAAGCAGGTCTCGCAGACTCGCTGCTGTGGAAACTGTACGGCGCCGCAAGCATTGCACTTGTGCCCGACGAAGGAGATGTCCGCGTCGCGCTCCCGAAAATGGATCGTCGCCGAGAGCCCCTGATCGTCGGGCGCCTCGTACTCGGCGCTGTTGAGGTTCCGCGCCTTCAGGTAATGGTCGTAGCTCTTGACGCCTCGCCGACGGCCGAGGTGCCACGTAACGCCGCGCCGGGATTCCAACTTCTCGACGTGGTCGGTCACCTTGAGCGCCACGACCTCGGCACCATCGCCATAGCTCGCCACCAGCAGCCGGTCGCCTGACTTCGCGTTCTCGAGCGCCGCTGCCAACTGCACCAGCGCGAACGAACAGCCGGTGTTCCCGAGGCGGCCGAAGAATGGGTCCTGGACCTGGTCGGCTTCGAGCCCGAGCTTACGGACGACAGCGCCGTGGCTGCGCTGGTTGGGAGCGTAGAGCATGATCTTCGCGAAGTCTGATGCGCTCGCGCCGACCTGCTCGAGAAGGCCCTTCACGCCTTCGACCAGGTTGGGCGTATAACCCTCCTGAACGACGAAGCGGTCTTCCCAGCTGTGGACGAACGCGTCGCCCGCCTTGCGCCAGACGTCGACGATCTCGTCGGCCACGGCGAAGGACTCGTCGACGGTGGCAATCGGGTCGCCGTCGCCAACGAGGAATGCGACGGCGGCATCGCCGAAGTTCATCTCGAGGCCCGAGCCCGGCGCACCCATGCGGCAGTCGCTGGCGACCACGAGCACATGGCGCGCCGATCCGGCCCGGACGGCATCGACGGCGGCCCGTAGCGCGTTGGTGCCGGCGCGGAGCGAACCGCTGAAGTCGGCGCTGCGCACGGCCCGCGGAAGGTCGAGAGCGCGCGCCAACAGTGCCGCACCCTGCTTCTCCCCGTAGGGGTAGGTCGTGCAGGCGAACATGACGCCGTCGACCTGCTCGCGGTCGAAGCCGCGCAGGCAGTTCACGGCAGCCGTGACGGCCATGGTCACGGCATCTTCGTCGTTCCAGGCGACGGCCTTCTCGGGGCCTCCGTCCTTGGCGGGACGGCTGGCCAGGGTCGCAAACGCGAGTCGCGTCGGCGGAACGTAGGCCCCGTAGGAAACGATGCCGGTCACTTCATTTTCCTCCGCTCGCTGCGCGGCGGCATCCCGCTCTGCGGGCCCGCAAGGCGGGGTCCGCAAGGCGGGGCTACTCCTTCTCAGGCGGCTTGACGCCATCGTAGAAGGCATAGGGAGCTCTCATCAAGCCGATGTTCTCGAGGCGCTTGTCGAAGACCTTCTTGAAGTTCTCGACGATGCTTTCGACCGAGAAATCCGTGGGCAGGTACAGCGCCGTGTCGTACTTGGGTTGGGAGAGGATCTGGATCCGGTCGTTCCCGCTGCCGAAGATCTGACCCGTCACCCAGTCGGCCTCGTCGCTGCAGAGAAAGGCGACGAAGGCGCCATTCTGGTTGGGATCGAGGAAGGGAAGTTCGACGGTCTTGCCGCCGACCTTGGCCGTTGCCGACATGCGCGTCGTTCCCGACGGGCTGATGGCGTTGACCCGGATGCCGTAGCGCGAGAGCTCGACGGCCCAGGTGTAGGTCATGGAGGCAATGGCGCCCTTGGAACCGGCGTAGTTCGTCTGGCCGAAGTTGCCGAAGTGGGCGGCCGACACGGTGTTCACGATCGAGCCACCCGTGCCCTGGTTCTTCATGCGGTTCGCGGCTTCCTGGGCCACACGGAAGGTCCCGTACATGTGAACCTGGACGACCGCGTCGAACTCTTCGTCACTCATCTTGAGGAAGGAACGGTCCTTGAAGTTGCCAGCATTGTTCACGGCCGCGTGGATCGCACCGAACTCGTCGACACACTGCTGGACCAGTGCCTCGGCACCTTCACGGGTCGCGATGTTGGAGTCGTTGGCGCTGGCCTTGCCGCCCTGCTCGCCGATCTCGGCCGCGACCTTGCTGGCCTCGTCGAGATCGATGTCGTTGACGATCACCGAGGCGCCCTGCTCTGCCAGGTGCAGACAGTGACCGCGTCCGATGCCCCGGCCGCCGCCCGTCACGATGGCAGCCTTGCCGTCCAGAATGCCCATGCGCGATCTCCTCGCTCCGAATCACGGGAGTCTTGGAATACGAAACGCAGCGTACCGTAAATAGCCGGGTCCTGCAATTCGGGAAGATCGGCCTAGCTCACTGAAAACATTGGGAAATCTAACGATATGGCGGTCGCGGGGCACCCCACCAGGGCGCGCGAAGGGGCAGCGGGGAACGATTCCGCAGCTTCCCCGTCAGCGAACGCTTCGGGCGGCGGCCTGAGAGGTCACCTCGGCGAGGGCGTCGGCGTGGTCCGCAACGGTCCCGAAGACCGTCTCGTAGACCCACGTCCGCTTCCAGTAGTAGTGAGCCGGGACCTCCCAGGTGAACCCCATGCCGCCGTGCACCTGGATACAGGCCCGCGCGTTCTTCATCGCCGCCTCTCCGGCCACGATCTTGGCCGCCGATGCGGCGCGGGCCACGTCGCCCACGGTCGGGTCATCGTAGGTTGCGGCCGCGGCATAGGCGGCGGCACGCGCCGCTTCCTGGCGCACGTAGCAGTCGGCCAGGATGTGCTTCATCGCCTGGAACGAACCGATCACGCGGCCGAATTGCTCGCGCTGCTTGGCGTAGGCGTTGGCCAGATCGAGCGTCGACTCGGCGATTCCGAGCATGAATCCGGACGCGATGGCCGCGCCCTCGAGACGCAGTCGCGCCGACAGCTCCGCGTCGCCAATGCGCTCGCCGGCCGGCAGCTCGCTGGCCTCGGACACGGGTGTCAGCGGATCGAAGGGCGTCTTGACCTGCTTGCCAGAGACCGCCCTGGCGTCGATCCGGTCGACGCCTGCTTCGCGAAGGACGAGCAGTACGTCCAGGTCTTCGAGGTGCTCGATGACATAGGGCGCGCCGCCAGCCCCGATCAGGTCGAGCCCGCCGACGACGGTCTCACCCGTGGCGGCGCCGTCAACCAGTCCGGCGGCGAGGTGGCTCCAGACCAGCGGGCCCGGCACGAGCGCCTTGCCCAGCTCTTCGAACACCAGTACGGCCTCGACCATGCCGAGGTCGACGCCGCCCTCGGACTCGGGGAGGCGCAGGGCGAACACACCCAGCTCGGCGAACTCCTGCCAGAGCTGCTTATCGAAGCCCGTTCCTTCCAGCTCGCGCAGCCGGTCGATGCTGACGCGCCCCTCGCAGAAGCTGCGGATTCCCTCCATCAGGGCTGCTTGATCTTCGGTGACTCTAAAGTCCATCGTCCTGCTCGTTTCCTTCCCGTTCCCGGGGACGTTCCCGGGGACGTTCTTGAATATTCAACTCCGGCCCGTTCAAGATCACTCACAGCCGTCGGGGAGTTGAATATTCAAGAACGTCCCCGCCGCTCCTGGCGGGGTTCCCGGGGCAGGCCCAGGATGCGCTCGGCGATGATGTTGCGCTGGATCTGTGACGTGCCCGCGGCGATCGTGAGCGAGATCGACTGCATCGCGCGATACAGGATCTGATGGTTGGGCAGGCCGCCGATGTCGTCGCGGGCCAGCGAGGCCCGGTCGAGCACGCGCATGCCCACTTCGCAGACCTTCTGGTAGGTCTCGGTGTAGTAGAGCTTGATGGCCGAGGCGCGCATGCCAGGCATGCCCGACTGGGCCGTCTCCGAGACCAGATACTTCACCATCGCCCACAGCGCGTCGAGTTCGGCCTGAAGGTGGCCGACCTCGCGACGCAGACAGCGATCGTCCCAGGCGGCGGCGCCGTTTCGCGTCACCCGCTTCGCCACGCTGACGATCTCGGCCAGGAACTCCTGGAGCTGGAACATCTCACTGGCAAAGGCTGCGCCGCGCTCGAACGACAACGTCACGTTGGTCACGCGCCAGCCATCGTTCTCGGGACCCACCAGGTTCTCAACGGGAATCTCGACGTCCTCGAGGAACATCTCGCTGAACTCGCTTTCGCCCATGATCGTCGGGAGCGGGCGGATGTCGATGCCCTTCAGATCCATGGGCATGATCAACCACGAGATTCCCCTGTGCTTGGGTGCATTGGGGTCGGTGCGGACCAGCAGCTCGCAGAAATCTGCAACCTGGGCGAACGAAGTCCAGATCTTGTGGCCCGTCACGCGGTACACGTCGCCGTCGCGCACCGCGCGGCACTGAAGGTTCGCCAGGTCGGAGCCGGCGCAGGGCTCCGAGAATCCCTGGCACCAGATCTCCTCACCCTTGAGGATCTTCGGGATATGGGCGGCCTTCTGTGGGTCGCTGCCCTCGGCGATCAGCGTCGGTCCGCCATGCAGCATGCCGACGAAGTTGACGCCGATATAGGGCGCCTTGGCTCGTGATATCTCTTCGTAGTAGACGAGCTGCTCGGTCAGCGTGGCGTCGCGACCGCCGTAGGCCTTGGGCCAGTTGATGCCGGCGTAACCCGCGTCGTAGAGCTTGCGCTGCCAGCCCGTGTCGTAGGCCAGCCGCGCATCCCAGTCCTCGGTCGGCGGCCGGTCACCGTGGGCAGGAACCGCCTGCTTCAGCCAGCCCCGCAGCTCGCTGCGGAATTTCTGGTCGGATTCGCTGTATCGAAGGTCCACCGCGGGGGCTCCCTTGGTCTCCGACGGAAGGCTTTACGATACGCTGCGTATCGCAATTTGCCAACCCCCAGCGCCCGACTATGCTGCCCCGCCCATGCGTTACAGCGTTCAGCTGCCCACCCACCGCGTCGACGAGCCCAAAGAGTTCCTGACCGCCGAGGCGTTGGGCGAGATGGCGCGGGCGGCCGAGGCGGCCGGCTTTGATGCCTGCTTCGTGACCGACCACCCGTTTCCCGGCGACAAGTGGCTGGCGGGGGGCGGGCACCATTCGCTCGACCCGTTCGTGGCACTCTCGTTCGCGGCGGCGGCGACCACGAAGCTCCGCATCCAGACCCACATCCTGGTGGCGCCGTATCGAAACGCGTTCATCACGGCCAAGGCGGCGGCCAGCCTCGACGTGCTCTCGAACGGCCGGCTCATTCTGGGCCTGGGGGCGGGCTATCTGAAGAGCGAGTTCAGAGCCCTGGGCGCCGACTTCGAAGGGCGCAATGAAGCGACCGACGAGGTGATTCGCGCGATGCGGCGCGCCTGGAGCGAAACTGGCGTCGAGTTCGAGGGGCGCGACCTTTCGGTCCGCGGCAACACGATGCTGCCGCGGCCGACGCAGCAACCCGGGCCCCCGATCTGGGTCGGCGGCAACAGCCGGCGGGCCATCCGGCGGGCCGTCGAGCTGGCCGACGGCTGGGTGCCCTTCCCGAACCCGCGAAGCCACGCGAGCTACCAGCGGACGGCGGCGCTTGAGAGCGTCGACGACCTGCGCGAGCGGCTCGCCTATGCAAGTGAGCACGCCGAGCGGGTCGGGCGCAAGGCGCCGCTCGACGTCTGCTTTGCCCCCGTCGGCGGAACCATGATTGCCCAGCAGCAGCTCGAGCCCGGCCCGGTCCGCGAGCAGGCGGCCGAACTCGAGGCGCTGGGCGTCAGCTGGCTGGCCCTGTCGGTCCCCGACAGCTCCCGTGCAGCGTGGTGCCAGACCGTCAGCGCGCTGGGTCCGGAGCTGTCCTGAAGCGACTGGAGAGTCGCGTTCCCCCTGGCCCCCGTTCCCCCACAGGGACGAAAGAACGTTGAAAGTGGGATTTTTTCCCGTATTGCTCAATTTTGGCACCACTTTCCTACCCTACGGGTCCACAATCTTTGAAAATACGAGTGGTCCGGCCACTTTCACGCCCACAGCTGGAAGGGACTTGCCCCCATGCGTCCCGGCTCCCGTTTCTGTTTCGTCGTCCTGTTAACAGTCTCCCTGATCACGGCCGCGCCGCCTCTCGCCCTCGCCCAGTTAGGCAACTACCAGCTCTTCGAGGCCGGGCCGGTGCGCCCCCTCGCCATCTCGCCCAACGGCTCGACCCTGTTTGTCGTTAACACCCCCGACGACC
>SMVA01462841.1_pt1 | contig 18493 bp, 18 predicted proteins | sample 2456451 | NCBI WGS metagenome assembly SMVA01 (sample SAMN11095933, study PRJNA526329) | marine sediment metagenome | biome: Marine sediment; feature: Surficial sediment; material: Deep marine sediment; isolation source: Hadal surficial sediment | place: Pacific Ocean | collected 2014-05 | depth...
AAGCCCAGGCCCTCCGCCTCGCGGATCATGTCCATGTCGATCGAATAACTGGCCCCCGACGTGCCAAGCAACAGCCCAAGTTTCATGTCATCTTCCCCTTCGGATGTTCGGCGTCCGCCGTCAGATTGAATCGTTGGTCATTTCGTGAAACCGGTTGGCCATTTGCGCGCCGCATGAAAAACCCGGAGAATCAGAACCGCGTCCTCGCGTACGACGTAGGGCACAATATACGGCGTTCCCGTCACCACCAGTTCGCGGGTCCCAGGCACTCGTCCGGGGCGTCCGCTTTCGGGATGTACGGCCAATCGTTCGACCGAATCGATGATTCGCCCGGCCACACTAGATGCAGCGGCCGGATTCGATGCGGCGATATACGCCTTTTCACCGTTCAGACTGGCCGCGGCTTGGCGCGTCCAGATTATTCTCACGAGCGCCAGCGGGCATAGGCCTCGGCTTGCTCTTCCTCGGTGAGGAAATCTCCGGCCTCCACCTCTTGAAGGCCTTTCTCAATTTCCTCGATTTGCCAGGCGTTGATCTCCACGTAATTGGCGATCGCTTCGGCGGCCAGGAACGAACGGGTGCGTTTCGTGCTTTTAGCCAACGCGTCCAGACGTGCCTTTAACTCCGTCGTCAGGCGCACTGTCACCACTTCGCTTTCTGACATTATGCAGCCTCCATTAAGATACATTGTATACATCGTGTTAGACGATGCAAGGGCGACGATATTCGATTGGCGAAGTGGCGGTGGCGGACGAACCAACAACAGTCTGCCTCACTGATAAATGATCGCGATTCCCTCGACGATGCAGGCGGGGCGGTCCTGGCCCTCGATTTCGATCGTGGTCTGGCCGGTCACGCGCAGTCCGTTGTTTTTGACGTCCTCGACTTCCTTCAGCACGTAACGGCCACGCACCCGCGAGCCCGACGGCACCGGCGCGGTAAAGCGGATGCGGTTGGAGCCGTAATTGATGCCGTGGTGGACGCCGTCGACCTTGTAGATGTCGTAGACGATCTGTGGCAGCAGCGACAGGGTCAGGTAGCCGTGCGCGATGGTCGCGCCGCCGGGCATGTCCGTCTTGGCGCGTTCCACGTCCACGTGAATCCATTGATGGTCGCCGGTGGCGTCGGCGAACTTGTCGATCATGTCCTGGCTGACCTCGATCCATTTGCTCACGCCGAGCTCCTGGCCGACCAGGGATTTCATTTCCTCGAAGCTTTTGACGATACGCATGGCCCACCCCGCGATGATATTTCCGATCCGTCGCCGCGCCGAATTTGATTCCGCGCGCGGTCATCTCACCGTTGCGGCCCGGGCTCGGCTCCACTAGGGTACCGGACTTGGATGGAGGTCGCCAATCGATGCCCGCGAACTAACCCCTTTGGGGCGGCGCGGGGGGCGATCGTCGCGAGGATACGGCGCCCGAGGGCGTCACCGAGACGACCAAGGGAGGAAGACGTGTTCCTGAACAAACTGATACCCGCCGTCGCGGCATGGCTTGCGGCGGCCTTGTTATCGTGGTCCGCGCTGGCCGCCGATCCGATTCGCATCGGGCTGATCGAGCCGTTCTCCGGACCAATCGCGGCCGTCGGCCTGGACACCAAGGAAGGCATGGATTTCGTCGCCAGCATGATCAACGAGCGCGGCGGCGTTTTGGGCGGGCGCCACATCGAGATCATCGCGCTGGACAACGCGATGAACGCGGAAAAGACCACCCAGCAGCTCAAGAAGGCGGTCGACATGGGGCTGCGCTTCATCGCCCAGGGGGTCGGCTCCAACCACGCCCTCAACATCATCAAGTTTCTCGGCAAGCACAACAAGCGCCACCCGGAAGCCGCCATCCTGTATCTGAATTACGCCGCCGTGACGACGGCGTTCACCAACGAGTTGTGCTCGTTCTGGCATTTCCGTTTCGACGCCAACGTGGACATGAAGGTCGCCGCGATAGCCACCCTGATGAACCGCGATTCGAGCATCAGGAAAGTCTACATGCTCAACCAGAACTACGCCTACGGCAAGTCGTTCCAGGCCGCCGGGCGGAAGTTCCTGGCCGAGCGCGCGCCCAACGTGGAACTGGTCGGCGACGAGTTGATCGTGCCGTTCGGCAAGGTGTTGGACTTCACGCCCTATATCGCGAAAATCAAGGCGAGCGGCGCGGACACCATTCTGACCGGCAACTGGGGTCCCGACCTGATCCGCTTCACCAAGGCCGCGGCCTCGGCCGGCCTGGACGCGCGGTTCTATACCATCTATGCGGGCATTCCGAGCACGTTGGCCGGCATCGGCCAGGACGGCGTGAAGCTGGGGGTCAAGCAGCTCACCGAGTCGGTCGAGAACATGGACATGCGGGCCGACGCCCAGGCATACGCGACCGAATACCGCGAAAAGTTCGGCAAGAGCATTTATTCGGACCGCATCCGCTGGACGATCGAAATGTTCGCCGCCGCGCTGGACAAGGCCGGCACGGACGACCCGGCGGCGGTGGCGCGAGCGCTCGAGGGCATGACCTTCCCGGGCCCCGCGGGCGAGGTGGTGATGCGCGCCGCCGATCACCAGATCCAGATGCCCATGGTGATCAGCACCTTGTCCGACAAGGTGGACAAGACGTTCATTTACGCGGGTAAGGATTTCGGCGTCGGTTGGGCCGTCGACGCGTGGACTACCCGCGAGGAAGCGGAACTTCCGACCACCTGTAACATGAACCGCCCGACGAGCTGAGTCGGATCACAGTCGGCCGGACCGGGGAACGCCTCGGTTCGGCCGGCGTCCGGTTCGCGCCTGTCTCCGCCTGGAAAATCCCCGTGGACGTATTGATCTTCTCCCTGTTCAACGGGGTGCTCTACGGCATGCTGCTGTTCATGCTGGCGAGCGGGCTCACGTTGATTTTCTCGATGATGGGCGTGCTCAACTTCGCCCATGCCAGCTTTTTCATGTTGGGGGCGTATTTCGCCTATCAAGTTAGCGCCCTTATCGGGTTCTGGCCGGCGCTCATCGTGGCGCCGGTCCTCGTCGGAGTGGTCGGCGCCCTGGTCGAACGCTACGGCCTCAGGCCCGTGCACCGCTTCGGTCATGTCGCCGAGCTTCTGTTCACTTTCGGCATCGCCTTCGTTATCGAGGAAGTGGTGCAGATGATCTGGGGCATGGTGCCGATGGACTACAGGGTGCCGCCGTCGTTGGAGTTCACCCTGTTCACCTTGAGCGGCCTCGACTACTCGGCCTACCGGGTGTTCATGCTGGTGGTCTCGGTGGGTATCTTCGTCGCGCTTTACGCCCTGCTGACGCACACCCGGATCGGTCTGATCATTCGCGCCGCCGTCGCCCTGCCCGACAATGTCGCGGCGTTGGGCCACGACGTACCGAAAATCTTCATGTGGACCTTCGGCTTTGGTTGCGCCTTAGCGGGCGTTGCCGGGGTGATCGGCGGCAACGTGCTGGGCACCGATCCGGCAATGGCGATCCAGCTTGGTCCGATCGTGTTCGTCGTCATCGTGATCGGTGGCCTGGGGTCGTTGGGCGGCGCGCTGGTCGCCGCGCTGTTCATCGGCATCATGGATAACCTGGCCGTGTCCTATGGCCTGTCCTTCACGCCGTTCTTCGCCCTGTTTGGCGTGGACGCCGACGTGACCGGCGTCATGGGTGACATCGTTACCATGACCACCGCCGGATTGGCGCCGGTGCTGCCCTATCTGATGCTCGTGCTGATCCTGATCTTCAGGCCGCGCGGCTTGTTCGGGACTCGCGACGTATGAGCGGCGTATTCAAGAACTTCGGCGTTTGGATTTTCGCCGCCGTTGTGTTCGTGGTGCTGGGGCAGGTGTTCAGCGGTTCCGGTTTCGCGCTCACGATCATGAGCCAGATGGGCGTGTTGATCATCTTTTCGCTGGCCTACAACATGCTGCTGGGGCAGGGGGGCATGCTGTCCTTCGGCCACGCCATCTATTTCGGCCTCGCCGGTTATGCCGTCGCCCATTATCTGAACTTCGTCCAGGACGGCTTGGCGCTGGCCATTCCGGTGGCGCTTATCCCGTTGCTCGGCGGCGTGGTCGGGTTGTTCTTCGGCATCCTGATCGGATACGTCTCGACTCGTCGCGCCGGCACCACCTTCGCCATGATCTCTCTCGGCTTCGGTGAAATGGTGACCGCGCTGACCTTGATCCTGGTGGCCTTTTTCAACGGCGAGGAGGGCATCCAGACCGACCGCTGGTTCGACAACGCCCCGCTCGGGATCACCTTCGGCGCCGACATCGAGGTGTTCTACCTGATCGCGATCTGGTGCCTGATCTGCATGGTCGCCATGTACGCGTTGACCAAGACACCGTTCGGGCGCATGTCGAACGCCGTGCGCGACAATCCCCAGCGCGCCGAGTTCGTCGGCTACAACATGCAGCGAGTGCGCTGGCAGGCCTTCGCCCTGTCGTCGTTTTTCGCCGGCACGGCCGGCGCGTTGCACGCCATCAATTACGAGCATGTCGGCTTCGAGACGGTCAGCATCGCGCAGTCGGGCCTGGTGCTGTTCATGACCTATATCGGCGGCGTCGGCCATTTCCTGGGTCCCATCCTGGGCGCCATCCTGATCACCTTGCTGAATGGTGTGTTGAGCGACCTGACCGACGCCTGGTACCTGTATCTCGGTCTGATATTTGTGGCCGTCGTGGTGTTCGCGCCGTTCGGCCTCGCCGGGCTGATCATGATGCACGAGCCGATCTGGAAGACGGACATACGGCTGTTGGCCGGGATGATCCTGCCTTATGCCCTGGCCATCGGGTCGACGATCATGGCCTTGGCCGGCGTCATCGGATTGATCGAGATCCTTTATCACGTCAACTCGCCCATCCTGGTTGCGGCCGAGATGACGCTGTACGGCATCGAGATCGATTCCCATAGCGTGGTGCCGTGGCTGATCTGCGCGGCCCTTGCCATGGTTGGCGTATTCCTGTGCCGCAAGACCTTCCCCGGCATGGCGCGGAGTTGGAACGCGGCGATCGACGAGGCGCGGTCGCGGATGGCGCGATGACACCGGCCCTCGAACTGATCGGCGTGCACAAAAGCTTCGGCGCCACCGAGGTCATCCGCGGTGTCGACCTGGCGATCGCCGAGGGCGAGCGGCACGCGATCATCGGTCCCAACGGCGCCGGCAAGTCGACGCTTTACAATCTGATCACCGGGAGCCACGCGGTGAGCCAGGGCACCATTCGCATGCGCGGCGAGGATATCACGGGCTTGCGCCCGTTCGAGGTCAACCGCAAGGGACTCAGCCGCAGCTTCCAAGTGACCAATATCTTCCACCGCATGACCGTGCTGGAGAACATCCGATGCGGCGTGTTGTGGTCGCTGGGCTACAAGTATTCGTTTTGGCATATCGTGGCCCGCCGCCGGGACATCAACGAAAGCGCCGAGCGGGTGCTCGAGCAGATCGGTCTCTCGGCCAAGAGCCTAATGCCGGCCGGCATGTTGTCCTACACCGACCAGCGGGCGCTGGAGCTTGGCATCACCATTGCCGGCGGCGCCAAGGTTGTGCTGCTCGACGAACCCACCGCCGGCATGAGCCACTCCGAGATCGACAAGGCGGTGCGATTGATCCGCGACGTGTCCAAGGACAAGACCCTGGTGATCGTCGAACACGACATGGGCGTCGTGTTCGACCTGGCCGACAAAATCTCCGTGCTGGTTTATGGCAAGATCATCGCCAGCGGCGAACCGGACCAGATCAAGGGTAACCCGGCCGTGCAGGAAGCCTATCTGGGCGTGGAGGCGGATTGAATGTTGGCCGTCGAGGACCTCCACGCTTATTACGGCAAAAGCCACATCCTGCAAGGCGTCAGCTTCCGTATCGGCGAGGGCGAGATCGTCAGCCTGCTGGGGCGCAACGGGGTCGGCCGGTCGACCACCATCAAGGCGGTCATGGGGCTGGTGCCGCCGCAAGGGTCCGTGGTTTTCAAGGGCCGCGACATCGCCGGTCTCAAGGCCCACCAGATCGCCCGTCTGGGAATCGGCTACGTGCCCGAGACCCGCGACATCTTTCCGGGCCTTACCGTGCGCGAGAACCTGGTGCTGGGAATCAAGGACATGCGCCGGCGCGGGCGTTGGTCCATGGACGACATGTTCGACATGTTTCCCAATCTGGGCGAACGCGCCGATACCCCGGCCGACGTGCTGTCGGGCGGCGAGCAGCAGATGCTTACCATGTGCCGCACCTTGATGGGCGATCCCGAGTTGATCATGATCGACGAGCCGACCGAGGGGCTCGCGCCCAAGCTGATCGAGCAGATCGGGCGTCTGCTCGACGAGATCGCGGGCCGCGGCATCTCGGTGTTGCTGGTCGAGCAGAAGCTGGCCATCGCGATGAAGATTTCGAAGCGTCTTTACGTGATGGGCCACGGCAAGATCGTCTTCGAGGGCACCCCGGACTCGCTGCGCGCCAACGAACAGGTGCGCAAGGAGTGGCTCGAGGTCTGAGACCGCGCGGCAAGGGGAACACAGCTTCATGGAACGGGCCACATACGGGTTCATCGGTCTCGGCAACATGGGCGCGCCGATGGCGGCCAATCTGGCCGCCGCTGGGCACGATCTGATCGTATATGACGCCGCCGGCACGGACGACCGCGCGCCCGACGGCGCGCGTACCGCCAATGGCATTGCCGGGGTGGCGGCGGTGGCCGAGACCGTGTTGCTGTCGCTGCCCGACGGCAAGGCGGTCGAGGCCGTGGTCGGCGACATCGTCGCGGCCCCTGAACGCGCGACATGCGCCGTGGTCGATCATTCCACCATTGGCGTCGAGGCGGCGCGGCGGGTTCACCAAACGCTGTCGGCGGCTGGCATCGCCTATCTCGACGCGCCGGTGAGCGGGGGCACCGCCGGCGCCAAGGCGGGTAGCCTGGCCATGATGATCTCCGGCGACAAATCGTTGGCCGAGCGTTTGGACGGCGCGCTCGTGCCCATCGCCGCGAGCCGCTTTTATGTCGGCGCGACGCCGGGCCAGGGCCAGGCGATGAAGGTGCTCAACAATTTCCTTTCCGCCACCGCCATGACGGCGACCAGCGAGGCGATCGCGTTCGGCATCGGCCAGGGCCTGGACATGGCGGTGATGCTCGACGTGCTCAATGCGTCGAGCGGGCAGAACACCGCGACCAGCGATAAGTTTCCCAAACGCGTGCTGACCGGCAAATACGACGCCGGTTTCACCATCGACTTGCTGGCCAAGGACGTGCGGCTGTACCTCGAACAGGTCGCCCGGGCGGGGTCGCCCGACACGGTCGGCGGCGCCGTCGCCGGCATCCTGGAAGATGTTCTCGCGGCCATGCCGGGCGCCGATTTCACCCGCATGTATCCGTTCATCGGCGGCGTGGACGGGGACGGCTGAACCCCGATCGCATCTCCGCGATGCGCGCGGGCCGTCAGCGGACGGTCTCGAATAGCCTCACGTCGTCCTTGAGGTTCGCCGGCAGGGCGACCGCGCGCAGCCAATCGGGCGCCCCGCCGCGAAGCAGCCGATGGTACAGCCCGTCGCCGCCCCCGGCCGGGCGATAACGCTCTACTTCGCCGGTATTGGGGCACAAAAGGATCAAGGCGATATCGCGCGCCTCGACCAGGGCGCGCGCGTCGTCGTCATTGGCGGCCGCGTAAATATTGTGCGTGTCCAGCAGCCCGGCGCCATTGCGATGATTGGGCGTCGCCACGACGCGGTGTGGGGTCCGGTACAGAAGTTCCGGCGCGTAATCGGCGGAGGTCAGAATGGTCACGGGCCGCGCGCGCCAGCGCTCGGCGTTGTTAAGGAACGCCGCGATATCCTTGATCGGACAGCCGGATTTGGCTGGCCTCGCTTGTCCGGCGGTTTCGAAACTTTCGATCACGGAGCCCAGGCCAACGAAGCCGACCGCGAAGATGACGATCAGGACCGGACGCCAGAGCTTTTTCAGGGCGCTGCGGCTGACGCCCTCGACGCGGTCGATAACGCGCGCCACCAGCACGCCATAGGGGAACAGCAGCAGAATGGCCGTGTAGCCCGCCAACCGCGCCTGGAAAAGGGTCAGCGGCAGGAACACCGCGAGCCCCACCAGCATGTAGCGCGCCACCGTCCGCGAGCCGGGGTCGCGTTCCCTCCAGGCAAGCCAGATCAGGAAAGGCAATGCGAGCAATGCCTGCCCGAGAACCGAGATGGCGTTGCCGAGGGTCGAATACGCGCCGAAAAACAGCGGTTGGTTATCCTGAACATAATCGTGCCAGATCGCGCCGATGCGCGGGTCCGCCGCGGCGAAAGGACCACGATAGAAATCCGGAAACAGCACCCACATCACGGCCGCGGCCAGCACGCCGCAACCCGCCATCAGGCCCAGCCGCGCCCGCCAACCGTCCAATGCCCCCGTGATTCGATGACTGAGCGAGACGATTGACCAGAACCCTAAAATCAGCGCCGTCAGGACCCAATGGACGATCGAAACGCGGTCGTACTCGATGTCGAAAATGCCGGCCCAAGACCGCTCGGCGACCAGGATCATGGCGACGGAAGCGCACAGTCCGACGGCAAACCACAGCGACTTTCGGGCATGATCCCGGCCCGCCGCCGCCCAGAACAGGGCAAGGATCCCCGTATTGACGACGATCGGCAACAGGCCTTCGGCGCTGAGCCACAACGGCAGCGCCGTGACGACGCCGGCAAGCAGGCCGGTCGTCACCTTGAACGGCCGGCACAGGAGCCGGATCATCACGCCGAGCGACACGACGAACAACAGCATGAACAGGCTGTGGTGATCGGCGCGTCCGGCGTAGAAATGCCCGGCCAGGGCCGGCTGGGCGAGAAACAGGATAGCGATCAGGAAAAGAAGGCGACGGTCGAACACCGGCCGCGCCGCCCAAAGCAGCGCCAGCAGCGTGAGCAAATGCAGCATCGGACCGATCGCCGTGCCGGCCCAGAACAGTCCCTTGTCGAAATCCCCCGATGGCGCAAGTGCCCAGGCGCCGGCCATCAGCAGCACGTCGAGCGGGCGCGAGTAAAGTTGCGACTCTCCGTATGGCGCGTTGCCGCGCGGATTGATATCGTCGAACCATTGCCCGGTCTCGTGAAGTTGAACCACCCGGTTGAGACGCACGTAACTGTCGGCGCCGGTGAGGTCGCCCTGGCGCGGTGGCGACGATTCCGGCGCGATATAAAGCAGGTGGAGCGCGAACAAGAGGGCGAGGGGAAACCATACGCTCGCCAGTCGACTATCAGAGTGCATAATCAAACGCCGCCACGGCGCTTCATGATCGTGAATGCCGCGCAATTCTTCTGGGAAACGTAGGTCCGAGCGAAATAATTATCGACGATGTTATTTCTGGTAAAATTAAAACGCTTAGCTTGACAATAATTAAGCATAATGCCATCTGGCCGCTCGCGCCGTATGTCGCGCAATGGCCTTTCGAACGCGCCTTCCGGATACATGCCGGTCAACCGCCCCCACCCTTGGCGCACGCAAGACAGCCCGCGCGGCCCATGATCCCACGATCAACATAACCAACCGTATTTCCGCGCGCCGCTGACCGAAGATCGGGATTGTCATACGTCGAAATTCGTGGGCAAGTCCAAGGTCGGTTTGCGTCCCGAGGCGGCCGCGGACGATCCGGGTCCGATCACGGATCAATCCTCTTCCGCGCGGCGTCCGACCCTGGGCTTCGTTCCCATCGCATCCCCAAACCCGACCGCGTCGCGAACCAGGTAGAGCGGTCGGCGTTTTACTTCGATGAACAGCCGCGCCATGTATTCGCCCATGATCCCAAGGCTCATCATGATCAGTCCGTTAAAGAATAGGATCACGGCGATCAGCGAGGCATAGCCGGGCACGTCCACGCCGACGATCAAGGTGCGCAGCACGATGAACGCGCCATAACCAAGCGATCCCAGCGCGCACAGGATCCCGATATAGCTCCAGATCTTCAGCGGAAAGTCGGTGAAGGAAACGATCCCCTGCAAGGCAAAGTTCCACAGCGGCATGAAATGCCACTTGGTGGTCCCGGCGGCGCGTGGCGCGCGCGTGTAGGGCACCGTGGCTTGCTTGAAGCCGAGCCACGCGAACATGCCCTTCATGAACCGCGTGCGTTCCGGCATCATTGCCAGCGCGTCGACCACGCGTCTGTCCATCAGGCGGAAGTCGCCGACGTCCTCGGGAATCGGCACCTCGCTGATCCGACCCACGAGACGATAGAACAGCCGCGCCGTGAACCGCTTTGTCGCGCTGTCGCTGGACCGGTCGACGCGCTTTGCCAGGACCATGTCATAGCCCTCGCGCCATTTCTCCACCAACTCGCCGATGAGCTCGGGCGGGTCCTGAAGGTCCGCGTCCAACGGAACGACGGCTTGGCCGGCGGCGTGATCGATGCCGGCGGTCAAGGCGAGTTCCTTGCCGAAATTGCGCGACAAATTTACGATTTTGATCTTGGGGTTTTTGTCGTGGGCCTTGCGAAGCAAGGGAAAAGTTTCGTCGTCGCTCCCGTCGTCCACGCAAATTATTTCATAGTCGGGCGTTATATCTTCCAGGATCGGAATTATTCTTTCGAAGAAGATACCTATCATGGTCTCTTCGTTGTACATCGGCACGACGATGCTGAGATAGACGGCGGAAGGATCCATGATTCCGGTATTCGCTCCCCGGGCGCTTGTCCGTGTGCCCATGTCGGGACGGCGGAATAACGTATCATTTGTTGGAGTCTAACCACTAGCATAAACAACGTTTCGCGACCAATCCCGCCGCGAGAAGGCAAACAAGGGAGAACTTCGGATGTCCGTTTCCGCGATCCTGAATCTGGCCGCCGTGGTGGTCACGCTGGCGGCCGTGTTTGGCTACGTCAATCACCGCTGGCTGAGACTGCCCAACTCCATCGGTCTGGTGGTGATCGCGCTGGGCGCCTCGCTCGGCGTGATCGCGCTCGACCGCGTGGCGCCGGGCCTGGGGCTCGAGGCGACGGTCAAGAGCACGCTCAGCCAGGTCGATTTCCACGACGTCTTGATGAAGGGCATGTTGAGCTTTCTGCTGTTCGCCGGCGCGCTGCACGTCGACCTCGGCGCGCTGCTCCAACGAAAATGGGCAATCTCGGCGATGGCCACCGTGGGCGTCTCGATGTCGACCGCGCTGATCGGGGCGGGGAGTTATTACGCTTTCCGGCTGATTGGCTTCGATATCCCGTTCACCCATTGCCTGGTCTTCGGCGCGCTGATTTCGCCGACCGACCCCATTGCCGTGCTCGGCATCCTCAAGAAGGTCAAGGTGCCGGAGACCTTGGAAGCGAAGATCGCCGGCGAAAGCCTGTTCAACGACGGCGTCGGCGTGGTGATCTTCACCATCCTGGTGGCGATCGCCATGGGCGATGGCGAGGCGATAACGGCGTTCGGCGTCGCCGAACTGTTCCTCACCGAAGCAGTGGGCGGCGCGGCGCTGGGGCTCGCGGCCGGATACCTTGCCTACGGGGCCATCAAGACCGTCGATGAATACACGCTGGAAGTGATGATCACCTTGTCACTGGTCATGGTGACCTACGGCGTCGCGTCCGCGCTCCACGTTTCGGGACCGATCGCCGTGGTGGTCGCCGGCCTGCTGATGGGCAACCACGGCACGCGCTTCGCCATGAGCGAGACCACGCGCGGTCACGTCAAGACGTTCTGGACGCTGCTCGACGAGATTCTCAACTCGGTGCTGTTCCTGGCGATCGGCTTCGAGGTGTTGGCGCTGACCCTCAGCGGCGAGATTTTCCTGGCCATCGCGGTCGCGATTCCGCTGGTTCTCGCGGCCCGTTTCATCAGTGTCGCCACGCCGCTGACCGTGCTTCGCTTGGGGCGCACGTTCACCAAGGGCGCGGTGCCCGTGCTGACCTGGGGCGGTCTGCGCGGCGGCATCTCTGTGGCCTTGGCCTTGTCGCTGCCCGACGTCCCGGCCAAGGACGTCATCCTGGCGGCGACCTATGGCGTGGTGATCTTCTCGATCGTGGTCCAGGGCCTCACCATCGAGGCGCTGGTGCGCCGGGTGGTGCCGGTGGAGGAAGAGAAGTAGTTAGCCGATCTCGACGGCCAGCGTGCCGGCCTCCACGCCTTCCTGGCCTTCCTCGATATGGACCGCGCTCACCGTGCCGTCGCCTTCCGCCGTGTGCGGCACTTCCGTTTTCATCACCTCTAGGATGAACAGGGTGTCCCCGGCCTTCACCGCGTCGCCGGCCTTGACCAGCAACTTCCAGACATTACCCGGAATCTGGGTATGAACTTGTTCAGCCATGTTCCTGCGTTCTCCTATTCGATGCTGGTCGGGCCGGCGCGCCGGTCCAGTTCGCGCTTCAGGTCCTGGGCTTGGTCCACCGAAACCTTGTTGAATCGGTATATGTCGCCCGGCTTCGACTGGCCCAGTTTCCAGAACGCCGAGGTCGGCACGGTATAGGGGTTGATGAAGCCGCCCATGGAGCAGCCGTCATTGACCAGGATGATTGGGGTCTGGCCGGCGAGGTTGACGGCGCCCAGCGGATAGCCCTGATCGACGATGTTCGATGGCTCCGAGCCGTGCTCGGGCAATTTGTCGGTGGCCTTTTCGGTGAAGGTCCAGTCGGGTCCGACCAGGCGGTAGCCGCTGCGCGCGCTTTTGCCCGACAGCTTCCAGTCCGTGGTCAGGAACCGTTCGTGGCCGGCCGCGTCGATCCAGTCGTCGTTCGGCCCGGCGACGGCCTCTATCGTCCAGTGCTTGTCGGTCGAGATCGGCGGCTTGCAATCGGCCTTCACCTTACGGCCGGGCGTTCCCGCGGCCTCGGCCACGGGTATCACCTGCCCGTCCTGGATGGCGTGGCCTTCCATGCCGCCGACGCCGGCGGCGTCGAAAGTCGATCGCGAGCCCAGCCACGGTTCCGTGGCGATGCCGCCGGCGACCGCGATATAGGCGCGCGCGCCGACGGTGCAGAACGCCATTGCCAGGGTCTGCCCCGCCGTGACCGCGACGCTTTCCCACATCGGCATTGCCGCGCCGTCGATCTTGGGCGACATGTCGGCGCCGCATATCGCGACCACCGCGTCGCGCTGGAATTTCAATGTCGGCCCGATGAACTGGGCTTCCAGCCCGGCCGCGCCGGCGTCGTTGCCGACCAGCAGGTTGGCGAGCCGGAACGACCAGCTGTCCATCGGCCCCGACGGCGGAAATCCCTGGTTCCAGTAACCGATTCGGCCCGGATAGTCCTGCACGCTGGTCTCGAAACCTTTCTTGACGACTTCAAGCATGATTTTTCCCCCCGTCGCCTAGAAGCGTTCGTCGGTGTTGAGCGTGGCGAGCCAGTCCTTGTACTGGCGCACCGAGAACTTCTGGTAGTCGACCACGTTGAACACGTAGGTGCCGTCCTTGACCTGGGCCTCGTGGAATTCGTACGCTTCCTTGTCCACCGGTACGAACTTGACCCGGTCGCCGGCGCGGAACAGGCAGATATTGTCCTCGAACTGCGGGAACGTCTTTTCGGTGTCCCAGATCGGCACCGGCGTGCGCGCGAATATCTGATAGCCGCCGGGCGTCGCGACCGGATAGATCGCCGTGGACGCGCCGCCCATGCCGATGGTGCCTTGCGGCGTCCAGGTGCGCGGCGGGTCGTATTTGGGCGCCGTGATCATGCAGCGCGGGTCCAACGGCATCATGAACGGCAGACCGGGCCAGAAGCCCAACGCGGCGACCCAGTATTCGGTGCCCGAGTGGACGCGGACGAACTGCTCCACACCCTCGAGGCCGTTGATGCGCGCGACAAACGCCGGATCGTATTCCTTCTCGGTGATCTTGGCGCAATAGTCGTCGATCGCTTCCTTGGTCCAGGGGTCGAGATACATGGTCGGGAAGTAGAACAGCCGGCTGGGCAGTTCGATGTCGTCGCTCGGCCCCAACGATCCGATCAGCCGCGTCAGTTCGGTTTGCACATCGGCGAAGCTGATCTCGTCCGGCTCGTAATGCACCAGCATCGAGGCGAAGCAGGGCGCCGTTTCGACGATGCCCTTGGTGCCGTCCGCGACGATGGCGCCGGCCAGACCCTGGGCCAGGAAGTTCAGCTCCAGGTTCATCTCGTTGCCGAACTCGATCAGGATGAAGCGGTCTCCACCCGGCAGAAACTTCGGTTCGTCGTAAATCATCTAAGGCCCTCCCCAAACGGCCCGTTGTTATTTCAATTCGGCCATGTGAGCGTCGACGAAACCGGTGAAGGTGTCGCCGGCGCGAAAGCGTGGATGCTGCATCAGTTTGCGCAAAAAAGCGATATTCGTGGACACGCCCTCCACACGGAAATCCGCCAGCGCCGCCGCCATGCGGTCTATCGCCGCGCCGCGGTCCGGGCCATGGGCGATCATCTTGGCGATCATCGGGTCGTAATGGAAGGTAATCTGGTCGCCCTGGCGGAACCCTGAATCGACCCGCAAATCGTCACCCGTGGTGGGCGGCGCGAAAACTTCCAGCGGCCCGGGCGAGGGCAGGAAGTTCATTTCCGGCCTTTCCGCGTAAATGCGGCATTCGATGGCGTGGCCATCCGCCCGGATCGAGTCCTGAGTGATGTCGGACAGATCGTCGCCGCGCGCCAGGCGAATCTGCATCCCCACAAGATCGGTCCCGGTGCGCATTTCCGTGACCGGGTGCTCGACCTGAATGCGGGTGTTCATTTCCAGGAAATAGAAGTGCTGGTCGGGTCCGACGACGAATTCCACGGTACCCGCGCCCTGGTAACGCTCCTGTCTGGTCAGCGCCAGCGCCGCCTCGGCCATGGCCGCGCGGGTCTCGTCGGTAATGCCGGGCGAGGGCGATTCCTCGACGATCTTCTGGAAGCGGCGCTGGATCGAACATTCACGCTCGAAGAAATGCACCGCGCGGCCGTCGCCGAATCCGAACACCTGAATTTCCACGTGGCGCGCCGGCGCCACCAGCCTTTCGAGATAGACCGCGCCGTCGCCGAAGGCCTTTTCCGCCATGGCCTGGGTCGCCGCGACCACGTCGGCCAGCGAATCGCCCGCGTCGATCCGGCGCATGCCGATCCCGCCGCCACCGGCCGAAGCCTTGACCAGCAACGGAAAGCCGATGTCACCGGCGGCCGCGTCGAGACCGTCCAGGTCGCCGGGAAGGAAACGCCGGCTGCCCGGAGGCACCGGCACGCCGCTGCCCTGGGCGAGCAAGCGGGCGCGTTCCTTGTCGCCCATGTCGGTGATGGTCTGCGGTCGCGGGCCGATCCAGGCGAGGCCGGCGTCGCCCACGGCGTGGGCGAAATCAGCGTTCTCCGCCAGGAAACCATAGCCCGGATGGACCGCGTCGGCGCCCGTCGCCTTCGCCGCCTTGAGAATGTTCGCCGCCACCAGATAACTGTCCGCCGCCTTGGCCGGGCCGATGGGGTGCGCTTCGTCGGCCTCGGCCACGTGCAGCGCTTCGGCGTCGGCCTCGGAATAGACCGCGACGGTTTGCAGGCCCAGCGCCGCGCAACTTCGGATGATCCGGCACGCGATCTCGCCCCGGTTGGCGATCAGGACTTTCTTCATGCGAGGCGTCAGGGATTCAGTTGAGATGCGGCTTGAGGATCTCGTAAACGGCCTTCGCCACCTCGACCGCGCCGGGCGTGTCGGAATGGACGCACAGGCTTTCGGCGCGCATCGGCACGTCGTTGCCGTCGACCGAGCGGACCACGCCCTCGGTCACCGCGCGCAGGGTGCGCGCCGCCGCCTCGGTGGGGTCCCACGCGACATGTTCGCGAGTGATGATCAGCCCGCCATTGCCGTCGTAATCCAGGTCCACGTAGAACTCCGGCACGAAGCCGAAGCCGCGCTTGACGTAGATTTCCTCGTGCAGGGTGTTGGCCATGCCGAACAGCGGCACGCCGAACGGCTCGGCGGCGTCGCAAATCGCCTCGGCCACGTCCGCGTCGCGCGCCGCCATGCCGTACAGCACGCCATGCGGCTTGATATGGTTGAGCGGCATGTCCTCGGCGTCGAGAAAGGCCTTGAGCGCGCCGACCTGATAGGTGATGCAGGCGGACAACTCGTCGCGCTCCAATTTCATTTCGCGCCGGCCGAAACCCTGCAGGTCGGGCAGCGACGGATGCGCGCCCACCGTGACGCCGTATTTCTTGGCCAGCCGCACCGTGTCGCGCATCACCACGGGATCGGACGCGTGGAAGCCGCAGGCCACGTTGGCGACGGAAATAAAGGGCATGATGGCTTCGTCGTCGCCCATTTTATACAGGCCGAAGGCTTCGCCCATGTCGCAATTGATGGCCAGGGCCATTCTTACCTCCCTTGGTTCGTACGGCTGGTATATCCGCCGATCGGCGCGTCGTCTAGCCGACCGCCTGGGGCGCGCCGCCGTTAGCCGCCGACGCCACCATTGCCTCCATGATGGCCACGTTGTGGATGGCTTCCTCCGGCGTCACCCGGTAGGTCGCCGTGCCCGCGCAGGCGGCGGCGAATTCCTCCAATTCGACGCGCAAGGTTTCGACCGGCGCTAGCGGCTCCGCAGTGGCCTCGCCCTCGACCGGGCGCACGGTGAGCGCGCCGTAGTTCTCGCTGACCACCGCCGCCGCCGTGGTGCCGTAGATGTTGAGGAAGTTGGTGTAGGGCGTCGCGAACAAAGTGCCCAGATAGCCGGTCGCGCCGGTCGCGAACTCGAACAGGGCCGAGGTGGTGTCGTCGATATCGACGGGAACGGCGCGGCGCGTGGCGAAACAGGTGAGGCGCGCGACCGGCCCCATCAGGTGAGTCATGGCGTCGATCGTGTGGATGCCCAGCGAGCCGATGGCGCCGCCGGGGCTTTCGCCGCGGCTCGCCCGCCAGCGCTCCGGCGGCATGGACAATGCGGTCGGGGTCGAAAACTGGCCTTCGGCGTGTAACAGGGTGCCGAATTCGCCGCTCTCGATCTTCCGCTTCAACGCGATGGTGGCCGGGGCGAAACGACGGTTGTGGCCGGTCGCCAACACGACGCCGGCGTCGCGGCACGCCGCCGCCGCCGCGCGGCCGTCCTCGGCGCTCAGGGTGAACGGTTTCTCCACGAACACGTGCTTTCCGGCCGCCGCCGCCATGCGGATGTGCTCGCCGTGCAGGCTGTGCGGCGTGGTCAAAAGGACCGCGTCGATCTCGGGGTCGCCGAGCACGGCCTCATAGCTTTCATGTTGCCCGGCGCCGAACTTCTCGGCGAAGGCCGCGCGTTTGTCTGGCGAGCGTGAAAAACACGAAGCGATGCGGATGCTGTCCGACTTGCCGTGGATGGCGAGCGCGAGCTCGTCCGACCACCAGCCGAGGCCGATCGACGCGGCGCGCAATGTCATGTTTGGTTCCCCCTGAGTTCCGCCAATCCCACAACCTCGTCCATCCGGCTCTCCAAGGTCAAGCGGCGGTTTCGTTTCCGGCTCGCCTTCGATCTGGTAGCTTGACGCGGCATGGCGGCGATGACGCGGGGGGGCGAATGACAACCGGCAAGGCCAAGCGGCCGAACGCGCGGCGACTCAAGCGTGGCATGACGGCGGCGGAGCGCGAGCGGCGCGAACAGCTTGCCGCCTGCTATCGCATGTTCGCCCGGCGCGGCATGGACGACCTGATCTACACGCATCTGTCGGCGCGCGTGCCCGACAGCCCGCATTTCCTGTTCGTCCGTTTTGGCGATCTGTTCGACGAGGTCACCGCGTCCAATCTGCTCACGGTGGATTTGGACGGCGCCAATGTGGGCACCGCGCCGGGCGAGGTGAACCCGGCGGGCTGGGTGGTTCACGCGACCGTCTACAAGGCGGTGCCCGAAGCGCAATGCGCGATGCACCTGCACACGATTTGCGGCACGGCGGTATCGGCGCAAAAGGGCGGGCTGCTGCCGGTCAACCAGTTCGCCGTCACCCATCATGGCCGGATCGCCTATCACGACTATGACGGGCCGGGCCTGCGCCCCGCCGAGCAGAAGAAGTTCGTCAAGAATCTTGGCGACAAGCGGATGATGTTTTTGCGCAATCACGGCACGCTGACCCATGGCCGCTCCATCGCCGAGGCCTATACGCTGATGCATTATCTTGAGCGCACGTGCGAAATTCAGATCGCCGCGCTCGCCGGTGGCGCCAAACTGGCGGTGCCGCCCAAGTCGGTTATCGACCGCACGGTCAAGACCGGGCAGGGCACCGGCGACCGGTCGTTCGGCGAAGTCGGTTTCAAGGCGCTGCTGCGCCGGCTCGACCGGGATGATCCGTCCTACCGGGACTGAGCGGGAAACTTTTGGGGAAAGCGAGGGGGGTTATGGAGAAAATCAACGGCAAGATGCTGGCGGTGGAGGAACATGGCGAGGGCGACGCGCTGATCATGGTGCACGGTCTTGGCGGCACGTCGAACGCCTTTGGGCCGCAGGCGGGCGTGCTGGCGCGCAACTTCACCGTCATCCGTCCCGACCTGGAAGGGTCTGGCCGTTCGCCGGTCAAGGGCAAGCTTTCGATCGCCGGTTATGTCGCCGACATCGTGGCGCTGATGAAGGCGCGCAAAATCCGCTCGGCGCATTTCGTCGGCCATTCCATGGGAAC
>SMVA01286027.1_pt1 | contig 18488 bp, 17 predicted proteins | sample 2456451 | NCBI WGS metagenome assembly SMVA01 (sample SAMN11095933, study PRJNA526329) | marine sediment metagenome | biome: Marine sediment; feature: Surficial sediment; material: Deep marine sediment; isolation source: Hadal surficial sediment | place: Pacific Ocean | collected 2014-05 | depth...
CAGGCGCGTGATCCGACCTTCGCGATCCGCGCTGGGCTCAGCGCATTGCAGCACGACGTCGAACGCTTCGAGGCGCGCACCAACGAGCTTGTGTACCTGTCCAATCTGCTGATGGCGGGTCTGGCCGCGACGTTGAGCGAGGTGGCTGCTGCGAATCTTGTGCTTGCAACTTGTAATCTGGGCGGCAGTTACCTGCTCTGGGCGCAGGCGCGTGAAGCACAGGAGAGCGAGGCGAATCCGTTTGCAGAAATGTTATTCGAAGAACCGGGGCTGGTTCGGCTGTTCAGAATCGGCTGGAATCTGCTGGCTCGATTGCCGGAGCAGGCGGCAAATCGTCTGACGCGAACTTTTGCCCTGCCGGAGGTTCGTCAGCGCTTGGCGGCCAAGCCCTGGGTGGTCGAGGAGGTAGCAGAGCTGATGCGCGGATTTACCGAAATGGTGCGCCAGGGCGAATACGAATCGGCCCAGGACACGCTTGAAGTGCTCGCCATCGCACTCGAACCCGAAGCTGTGCCGGTGCTGATCCAGCTGATCGATGCCGTACCGCGATTCGCGCAGGTACTCGAGCCAGCGCAGGGCGAAGCGCAGTTTGTCTCCAATAAAGGTCGCTACATTTCCTCCATGGCGGATCTGGCGGTGGTGGAACGCTATCTGTCGAGCCTGCCGAATCTGGTGGGGTTGTGACGTGTGCGTATAATCGGCGGTATGGTTGGATGTGGTAGGGGGTGAGGGGTCATGTCGCTGAATCGTGCTCGTTACGTCAGTCTCGCGACCTTCAGAAAAACGGGCGTCGAAGTCGCCACGGCCGTCTGGTGTGCCGAGGATGACGGCGATTTCTACGTTTTCTCCTCTGCCGACGCGGGTAAAGTCAAAAGGTTGCGCAACAGTGACCGGGCGCGACTGGCCGTGTGTGATGCGAAGGGCAAGGTCCTTGGTCACTGGCATGAGGCGAGTGCCGAGATCATCACGGAGTCGCTGAGCGTTGCGCATGCGCTGCAGACTTTGCGAGCCAAGTACGGCTGGCAGATGTTGTTGACGGACTTTTTCTCGAAATTATCCGGCCGCTTCCACAAGCGAGTCTACATCCGGCTGCGGCTGACACCTACAGATGTGAACCTGTAGAGGGCGCGCAATGTTTCTGCGGGATCTGATTCCCGTGATCACCCTACGGAAGAGCAGTAGTCGAGACATCACTGTTTGTACTGCAGTACAATTTCTAGGACTTATCACTGGAGAGAGAATATGACCGGTATGCGAAGGATGGTTCGTTTTGCGTTCGGCTTCGCCGCACTTGCGCTCGCAGCGGACGCTCTGCCGCAGGAGGCTTCTTCCGGGCTGATCGAGGAAATCATCGTCACTGCTCAGAAACGCGAGCAAAATCTGCAGGAAACCCCTTTATCAGTTACCGCTTTTACCGCGGAAGCCATTGAGGCACTTGGCTTCCGTCAATCGGTGGATATCACTGCGCAAACGCCGAACTTCAGCGTCGGTTATCCAAATGGAGATACAGGTGTGCCCGCGCCTTTCATACGTGGAGTTGGCTTGAACGACTTCGGCGTACTCAATCAGGGTCCGGTTGCGGCTTATATGGACGAAACCTACATTTCATCGAACGCCGCGCAGATTTTCCAGCTCCTCGATCTTGAACGTGTGGAAGTGCTGCGGGGCCCACAAGGAACGCTCTACGGACGCAATGCCACGGGCGGTGCGGTGAATTTCATCTCGCGCAAACCGACACGGGAATGGGATGGCTGGGTCCGGGCCGGATTCGGCAGCTGGGATTCGACTAAGCTCGAAGGTGCCTTCGGCGGCCCTCTGGGTGACAAAACCGCTTTCCGCGCGGCTGTGCTCAAAACCGATTCCGATGGCTGGATGAAGAACCGGTTCACCGGCAATGATCAACAGGGGATCGATGAGCTGGCCTGGCGGGTGTTGCTGGAAACCCAACCCACGGAGGAGCTGAATTTGCTGTTCAACGTGCACGGTGGTAAGACCGAATCGGATGCCGTGCAGTATCGTCATCTCGGCGTGCTTGATCCGTCAACTGGTGATCTGTGCAGTGCAGCCGCTGCTCAGGCGGGCGGTTGCATAGATGCCTTCGGGTATTCCGAAGAGGCTCCTTACACCACCTTATTCACCGGCATAGACGTACCGGCCGTACCCGATTACGACGAGGGTAACTACGACTTCGAAGCCAAGAACGACACAGACTTCTGGGGCGTCTCGCTGACCGCGGATTGGACGGTAGGGGATTACGTCATCACTTCGATCACCTCTTATGATGACATGGAAGATTTTCGGCCCGAGGAGACCGACGATAGTCCAAACGACGTGCTAACCGGCGAACTGGCTGTGGACCAGGAAACCTTCTCACAGGAGCTTCGCGTTCGCTGGGAAGGCGATCAATGGTCCTGGATCGCTGGTGCCTACTATTTGAAGGATGAGGCTACGGACAATACGGCTTTCGACATTCTCCGGGCTGCACGGCCTGGCACGATTGGCGATGACGTGAATTGCTCGGCCCCTCCGGGTAATCCTTCAGGATTCTGCCCAGAACAATTCATCTTTAAAACAAAGTCGGGTACGGAGCAGGAGATCACGAGCTTCGCTTTGTTCTTCGACACTTCCATTGAGCTGACCGAGGCGCTGACACTTTCTGCGGGACTACGCTACACAGATGAAGAGATAGAGCACGACAGCTTCTTCTTCTTTGACGAGCCGGCTGCAGGGAACCCGGCACAACCGGGTTATCCGGCTAAAGCTAAAAACGATTTTGACGATGTCTCCGGCCGCGCTGTGCTCGACTTCCAAGTCAATGACAACTTTCTGCTTTATGGCGGCATCACCAGCGGCTTCAAAGCGGGTGGTATTCAGAGCACCAGCGATGGCATCGCGCCTTATGACGAGGAAAAGCTTCTGAGCTATGAGGTGGGCTTCAAATCCACGCTGGCCGGGGGCCGGATACGCTTCAACGGATCTGCGTTCTTTTACGATTACGAGGACTTACAGGTATTCGCTTTCGTCATCGTCGATGGTATTGGATTTTCGACTATCTCCAACGCCGCGGACGCGGAGATCTACGGTGCGGAACTGGAGTTTCAATGGTTGCCTGTCGAAAATCTCTTCATAAACCTCGGTCTGGGTGTCCTTTCGACCGAATACGAAGACTTTGTAATTCCTTCTGGCGATTTCTCGGGCAATGACATTACGATGTCGCCAGAACTCACATTCAACGGGCTTATTCAGTACGACGTGCCACTGAGCGACATTGGGACACTCACATTTCAGACCGATTTCAACTACCAGGATGAAGTGTTCTTTGATGCGCTGAACAATCCTCTGTTGAGTGAAGATGACTACTGGCTGTGGAACGCTCGCGTCAGCTGGAAATCGATGGATGAAAAATGGGAAGTGGCGGCATTCGGCCGGAATCTGGGTGACGAGGAATACATGGTTTACGCGTTCGATTTATCTTTCTTCGGTTTTAACGAGGAAATGCTCGGTACGCCGCGAGCCTTTGGGATCGAAGTGACGTATCGCAACTAATGAGTACGCCGAGACTCATCAGCAGTGTGCTGCTCGTCATTGCACTAGTGGCCTGTGATTCGCAATCGCCCACCGTCCCTGCCGCCGAAGTCGCCACTCCTGAGTCTACAGCCGGTGCGGAGTCGGTCGGGAACGCTACCGCGTTAAACGCCGCGGTGATGCAGAAGTGGTCGCGCAGTTGCGCGCTGTGCCACGTCACCGGAAATGCTGGCGCGCCGCGTGTGGCCAATGCCGGAGAATGGCGCGATCGCCTGACGCAGAATGCCGGCGTTCTGTTGACGCACACCATAGAGGGGTTCAACGACATGCCGCCACTGGGTTACTGCATGTCCTGCGAACGTGGCGATTTCATCGCGATGATCGATTTCATGGCGGGCGGCGAGACGGGAGAGGCGCCATGACCGGATGGACCCGGCGCGATCTTCTGGCGGGCAGCGCATTAGCGGCGTTGTATGGCGTAGCCCGGCCGCTCGTCGGAGCTGAGCCAACCAGCCTGCCCTGGCGCAACTGGTCGGGCGGCCACGTCGCGTATCCGCAGGGTCGTTTTGCACCATCGACGGAGGCCGAGTTGATGGAGTTCCTGGCCACCACCACGGGCGAGGTACGACCGGTGGGTTCGGGTCACTCCTTCACGCCGCTCGTGCCAACGGACGGTCACCTCATCGTGATCGACCAACTCGCCGGATTGCTCGAGCATGATTCGGCCACTCTGCGCGCGACATTTGGCGCGGGAACCCGGCTGGGTGACATGGGCGGGCCGCTGGCCGCGATCGGTCAGGGGATGTTCAATTTGCCCGACATCGACCGGCAGACCCTGGCGGGTGCCACGGCGACCGCTACCCACGGCACCGGTATCAATTTTACCTGTCTCTCCGGCTACGTGACGGACTTGCGGCTCATCACGCCGGATGGCGCGCAGATCGATGTGAGCGCGCAGAACAACCCGGAACTCTTCAATGCGGCGCGGGTCAGTCTCGGTTCGCTCGGCGTGATCACCCGTATGACGATGCAGAATCGTGACAACTACCGGCTGAAAGCGAAAAACTGGGTGCAGCCGATAGAAGAAGTGCTCGAGGATTTTGCTGAGTCCGCTGCAAACCATCGCCACTTCGAGATGTTCCCGCTGACACATTCCGATTACGCCTTGACGCTTGCGATCGACGAGACCGACGAGCCCATCAACAATCCGCCCCCGTCACCCGAGGCGGATGCCGCGTTTGCCGATGCCATGCGCAGCTGGACTCAGGTGCCACCGCGCGAACGGATGCCGCTGGTGAATGGATTGGCCGAACAGATTGGTGAGAGCGAAGCGGTGGATGAGTCGTACAAAATTCTGAGCAACGTCCGCAACAATCGATTCAACGAGATGGAGTACGCAATTCCGCTGGAAGCGGGAGCGGAGTGTTTGCGCGAAGTGCTGCGGACCATAATTGACAAGGAAGTCGACGTGGTGTTCCCGCTCGAGTATCGCTATGTCAGCAGGGATGACACCTGGCTGAGTATGAGCTCTGGCGACGAAGATCACGCGGCGATTTCTATTCATCGAACGGCGGAAGAAGACTACCGGCCTTACTTCGATCTGATTGAGCCGATCTTCTGGAAGTACGGCGGTCGACCGCACTGGGGAAAGGTGCACTCACTCGGTGCCAGGGAACTGACTGCGTTGTACCCGCATTTCAGGGACTTTCAGGAAATTCGGCAAAGCCTTGATCCAACAGGTCGAATGCTCAATGAACATTTGCGCAAGATTTTTATCGGCTGATCCCCAGCTTGGCGAAAACGTTGCGTTGCAGGCAGGAATGACACTATGAAACGGCGCGAACTACTTTTGAGTGCGGCGAGCCTTGCGGCCGTCGCAGGCAGCGGTGCTCTGCTGTGGTCGCCACGCACACGGGCAGGCACTCACGATGCCTATTTTTCCCGACTCAACGACCTGCTGAAACGCGAAGGTCCCGGCCACCCGGTGATGCTGATCGACACCGAGCGCATGGATCGCAACATCGATGTGCTGGCAGGGTCGGTCGGACCGGACAAGACTTACCGCGTGGTGGTGAAGTCGCTGCCGTCTGTGCCTCTGCTGGAAAGAGTGATGCAGCGCGCGAAGACAAATTCGCTCATGGTGTTTCACCAGCCGTTCCTCAATGCGATTGCGCAAGCCTTTCCGGATGCCGATTCGCTGCTGGGCAAACCCATGCCGGTAAGTGCTGCTCGAACGTTCTATCGCAAGCTCGGCGCCACGCCCTATGATGCGGCCCGGCGGGTGCAGTGGCTGATCGACACCCAGCAACGACTGTTGCAATACCAGTCGCTTGCGCGCGAACTCGGGGTGAAGATGCGCATCAGCCTGGAGATCGATGTTGGTCTGCATCGTGGTGGTCTGGCGGAACCGGCAGCGCTTGATGCCGCCCTGCAGGTGATACTGGCCGACCCGGATCATTTGAGCTTCGCCGGATTCATGGGCTATGAGCCGCATCTCACCGGCATGCAGGCGGGGCTGGATCATCCGGCAGTCGCCGACGTGCTCGCGATCTATGGCGGATTTCTGGACGGCGCCAGAACGGCAGGCATCGAGGTCTCCGACCTTACGCTCAACGGTGCGGGCAGCCACACGCTGAGAATTTATGAACGTGACAACACGATGAACGATCTGTCGGCGGGCTCCGGTGTGGTCATGCCCACAGACTTCGATACGTTCCATCTCAGCGAGAATCGACCGGCACTCTTTATTGCAACACCGGTTCTGAAGCGCTATGACGATCTCAGCTTTCTGCCGCAGACGCCGCCTGGTGTGGAGCGCGTGTACTACATCTACGGCGGCTACTGGAAGGCGCGCATGGTGTCGCCGCCGGATATCGGTGAGCCGATTTATCGCAGCACCAATCAAAGTCCGATCACGACTTCGAATGCAGTCGATCTGCAGGTGGACGATTACATGTTCCTGCGACCGACACAGAGCGAATTCGTCATGCTGCAGTTTGGTGATCTTCTGGCGGTGAAAGACGGCGAATTCACGGCCCGCTGGCCGGTGTTCCATCAGACTGGCTAGACCCTGAGGTATGCTGGCGCCGGCTTCTTCATACAATAGACGCGCATGATCAGTTCTCTAATCACCGTTGCTATCCTCGCGGCAGCGGGTATCTGGATCTACAACCGGCTGGTGAGAGATCGCAATCAGGTGCGTAACGCCTGGAGCGACATCGATGTGCAACTCATGCGGCGTCATGATCTGGTGCCGCAGCTTGTGACAGCGGTCAAAGCGTACGCGGACTACGAGAAGGCAACCTTCACGGCGAAGCGAACTTTAGTTCACGGCGAAGCGAACGTTGTCAGTTCACGGCGAAGCGAACTTTAGTTCACGGCGTCCTGCCGGTCCGGCAGTTTGATGATCGCTGAGACTACTCCGGCCAGCACGAAGGCCACCGCCCAGACCTGAAAAGCGGTCACGTAAGTGCCGGTGGTATCGGCAATGTAACCTGTGATCAGTACCCAGAAAGTGGCGGGTGCGAGGAAGAAAGACAGCAGGCCGTTCACACGGGAAAATTTTCGTATCCCGAAAAGACGCGAGAGCAGCACCGACCGCACCGGCACCATCCCGCCGAAGCCAAGACCGAACAAACCAGCCGCAAGCATCATGAGTCCGTAGCTGTTCACAGACATGAAGATGATTGTCGATAACAAATAGGCCGACACTGCGCTCAACACGGTCACTTTGGCGTTGATGTGGTCCATCATCCAGCCCAGAACGATTTTACCGGCAATCGCGAAAACGCCGGCAACTCCCAGCATGTAGGACGCCTCGTAGAGATCGAAGCTCAGCTCAACGGTCAGATAGGTTGGCAGATGAGTGATCATCGCGCTGTAGACGCCGTTCATGAGACCGAACGTAATCACGATGCTCCAGAAGGCTTTTGAGGTCAGGAACTCTTTGTAGACCGCCAGTGTCGTCTGGCTTGGGGCGTCGGCCGTTGCCGTCAGCGTGCCGGATGATTCGTGTGGTGCACGATCGCCGTCGGGGTAGAGTCCGATCTCGGACGGTTCCTGTTTAACCACCAGCAGTGTCAGCGGTATCACGACCGCCAGGAGCGTTACGGCATAGAGTGAATAGGTGTCGCGCCAGCCGAGGTTTTCTGCCAGAAAGGTCGCCGCCGTCGGCATGATGATGCCGGCGACGGAAATACCCATGATCGCAACACCGAGTGCCATGCCGCGATTGCGCGAAAACCAGTTCACCATCAGCTTCGTCTGCGCAAGCGGTCCAACGCCCGTCCAGCCGATACCCTGGAATACGACGAGCGTTAGAAGAAAAACGACGTAGCTGTCGACGAACTGCAGTAGTGCGTAGCCCACTGCCAGCCACAGTGACGCGATAACGATGATCACGCGCACGGCAAAGCGGTCGATGCAGTAACCCATGATCGGCGCAATGCAGCTCCCGGTAAACAGCGTGAGGCTGATCGCGAGCGAAATCTGCGTTTTATCAGCGGCAAATTCCTCCATCCAGAGTGGGAAAAAGATGCCACGTGAGTGCAGGAAGAAACTCGATGCCAGAAAACTGATGGCGAAACTGTAGGCTGCGAGGTTGTAGCCGTAGAAATAGCGTGGGGGGTTGATTGCGACGGTGTCGGTCATCGCCCTGAATATACGGACTCTGTTGAAACTTCACCACGCCCGGGCGCGCTCCGTCGTGTCGGCGGTTGGAATCTGTCGTACACTGCCTGCTGATTTCGGGGGAGAGGATGCATGCGGTTGCGCGGCAAAGTGGCGGTCATCACGGGTGGTGCCAGCGGCATGGGGCTGGCTACCGTCATGCGATTTTTGGAAGAAGGCGCGCAGGTCGTCGTGGCCGACTACAACGCGGTCACTGGGGAAGCGGCCGTGAAGCAAGCCTCGGCAGCAGGATTTAGCGACGCGGTGTCATTTGTCCGGACCGACGTGGCACGCGAAGAGGACATCGTCGGGATGCTCCGCAGCGCCGTCGATTCCTTCGGGCGCCTCGACGTGGTGTTCAACAACGCAGGTGTTGGTGGCGCGATAGGTCCTCTGACGGAAACCTCGGTAGAAGATTGGGACTACACGTTTGATGTGCTCGCAAAAGGCGTCTTTCTCGGCATCAAGCATGCGGCGCGCATACTGCGCGAACAAGGCGAAGGCGGTTCCATAATCAACACAGCGTCCATTGCTGGAATCAGCGGTGACGCCGGACCGCTGGTGTACTCGGCAGCGAAAGCGGCGGTTATCAATCTGACTCGATCGGCCGCGGTGGAGTTGGCGCCGGATCGTATCCGGGTGAACTCGATCTGTCCCGGCTATATCTCAACCCCGCTCGCCGACGGTGGCGACCCGGAAAGAACGCGTGCCGCCTTTGCCAAGGCGCAGCCCTGGCCGGAATACGGGCGCGGTGAGCACATAGCGGGTGCCGCGCTGTTCTTCGCCAGCGACGATTCTGTGTTTGTGACAGGCGAGGAACTGCTTGTCGATGGCGGGTTGACCGCGGCTGGTCCAGGAATCTCGAAGACGTTTCCGCGCGCCTCTGCGCGCGCTGCAAAATACGCCGGCATCACGAAAGGCAGCACGGGCGAAGAACCGGTGTTGCGGAAACTGTAGCCGACTCTTAATGCGATTGGAAAAGTGCGAAGGAAGGGACGGATATGCAACTCGAAGAACTGGCAACTCGCCTCATCCGGCTCGAAGATATCGAAGCCATCAAGCAGCTCAAGGCTCGTTACTGTGAGATCTGTGACGATGACCACAACCCGGATCGAATCACGGATGTGTTTTCCGACAACGGTATCTGGGAAGGTCGCGGCATTGGCAAGGCCGAAGGCCACGCGGCCATTCGCGAACTCTTCGTCGGTTTTCAGAAGATGATGAGCTTCTCACAGCACATGGTGATGAATCCGATCATCGAGATCGATGGCGATCGGGCACATGGCACGTGGTATTTCTTCGGGCCGTTCACGTTTCGCAAGAACAACCAGGCTAAATGGCAATCTACCCGCTACCACGAAGATTATGTGAAGGTCGACGGGGTATGGAAGATCGCCCACCTGCGCGTGAAGGGGCCGGGGATCAGCGCCGACTACGAGACCGGTTGGGCAAATTAGGATCGTTTAAGGGACTCTTCCTGATCGGCTGTGCCGCGTGCGCCCCAGGATCTAATAAGTGCGCATCTGATCGCGCATTTTTTCGATCTCATTCGCAATCGTTTCACTTATGCCACGAATCGCGCCGCCAGCGCCATCCGCCTGGAACGACCAGGTTGTGCCGGACCAGAACAGGCGGGTATTTTCGCCGTCGATCAAAAACGCGTTCACCTCCGCGAACACGGCCTGCTGCGAATCGTAAGATTCCTGGACGGATTTCGAGTAGTCGTAAAACGCCTGTAAGTTCAAGTGCTCTGGTGAGGTTCTCACCGGATTGTCGATGGAGCCGTCTGCATCGGCCACGACCTGATTGATCACCAGGACCGCGACTGTTTGCTTCGCATTGGCCGCCCGCAGAATGCTATCGCGAGTGGTGGTGCTGATATCCGGCAGGTCGCCGTAACTCGGGTGAGCGACAATATTACGTGCTTGCAGATCGGCCGTGAGTTGATCTTCCATCTGGCGCCGGATGGCGGGGTCCGGCGTGAAACCCACGATGTAGACACCTTTGTTCTTGGTAAAATCCGTTCGGATGACGTCTGGCGCAGTTGTGCAGGCGCAGAGCAATACAACCGCTGCAGTGGTGACCAATTTCCACATAACTAAATTCCTGTTAGCCCCTGGCGCTGGGTCTTGTCTCGGCAAATGCGGGGGAAGGCAGTGTATCTCACCCCCTTTGAGGATCAATAGCGGCGGTGTTCCACCCTGGTTCAATGCCTGCGGGCGGAAAGCTTGATATCTGCAGAACTTCCTTTCCATAATGAAAAACTTGAAATCGGGGTGAGTCATGCTAGGGAGCAACCGGCACGGGCTGCATCTGGTGTGGATACTGGTGTCGGCGCTGGTGGCCAGCGCCTGCGGCGAACCGCCACCACCACCCGAAGAACCTGTAGCACCGCCAGCAGAAATAGTCATTGAATTTGGCTCGTACACGGAACTGCAGGATCTTTTTGTTGAACTCAACTACACCCCGGACGCCTGGGCAGAGGGAGTCCGCGAGGTCCCGCGGCTCTATATAACCAATATTCCGTCGCGCTGGCGCGACACGACCGCAGCCGAAGTTTCCGTAGCCGCGAAGAAAGCGCTGTTTTTTCGCCTGATGAGTCCGGGCATACTCAAGATCAACGAGCTCATCGAAATCGATCGTGCGCGCCTGACGAGTTTGCCGACTCATCGCGACGGCCTGGCCTTCGAGGATGCTCAATGGCTTGCAGAACTGGCGCAGATCTACCGCGTGCCATCAGTCGTACCACTGACGCAATCCTCGTTCGATGAACTTCTGCTGCGCGTGGATATCATTCCGCCTTCCCTGGTGCTGGCGCAGTCTGCCGAGGAAAGCGGCTGGGGTACCTCGCGATTCGCAGATCTCGGCAACGCCCTGTTCGGGCAATGGACCTGGGATGAAGGAATAGCGCCGCTGGAACGGCGCGAAGGCAGGGGCAACTACAGCATTGCCAGGTTTGAAACGCCGCTGGATTCGATCCGTGCTTATGTGCTGAACCTGAATACTCACCGGGCCTATAAGGAACTGCGTGCACGTCGGCGCGAGATGCGTCTGCGGTATGAGCGTCCAACCGGGTGGGAACTTGCGCGCACGCTCACCAGCTACTCGGAGCGCGGGGATGCCTATGTCGAAACACTGCATGCGATTATGCGGGTTAACGGGTTGGCTGCGGTAGATGAGGCTTACCTTGCCGAGATGGCGCCCATCATGCTCGTTGCCGTTGGCGAAGGCTCTCAATAACGCTCCAGAGTGCGTCGACCAACAGCGTCGATGGCGCGTTTGCCGTGTCGCCCAGCCTTCCGATACACTGCCTGAACCATTTTTTTGCGAGCAATCTGCCCGAGGAGCCGTTGTGGCACGATTCAGCCTGATCCTGTTCGTCTTCATCGCGTCATTGACGCTATCCCTGCCGGCTGCCGCGGTCTGGGGTTGGCTGCGCGGTGCTGCAATTACCGAGTTCACCGACAGTGACTGGGTGATGCTCAAAGCGGAAGCGCGCAGGGTCCTCGATGAGGTAGATGACAAGACGCGGGTTGACTGGACCAATCCGGAGACGGGCAATGGCGGCTCGATGAAACCGCTCACTACCTTTGAAGTGGATGGTCATACCTGTCGACAGATGGCGTTCAAACAGGTTACCGCGAAAGGTATTGAAGGGCAGGCCGTCTACCATCTGTGCCAGCAGGACGACAGCACCTGGCAGTTCGTCGCAGAAAGCGAACTGAACTAGTGTCGGTTGCATTCCTTTAGCCTTATGTTGACTCCAACACCGTGCCCATAGTGTCATTCGTTAATTGCTGACTCTGTCCTGGTTCCACGGACCGTGCGAAAGGCTAATACCCGGTACCATGATTTCTACATTGTTAGCGACAGGGATTGGCTTGGTCGTCGCGCTCGTCAGTTCGCCGGTCAGCGCCGGTCAAGCTGATTTCACCGAATGTCGCCGCGACCTGCAGCAGCAGGCTCGCAGTGCCGGAATCTCTGATCACACTGTCAACGACGTGCTCGCACAGGTTCAATATGTCGAACGGGTGATCGAGCTCGATCGCCAGCAACCTGAATTCACCCAGACCTTTGCCGACTATTTCTCCCGCCGGGTGACGCCTGTCCGGGTGGAGAAAGGTCGGGCCCTGCTCGTGGAACATCGTGAACTGCTGGATCGGGTGCAACGGCGCACGGGAGTGCCGGCGCACTATCTGCTGGCTTTCTGGGGGCTTGAAACCAACTTCGGCAGTTTCTTCGGCAACATGCCGGCGCCGGATTCACTGGCGACGCTTGCCTGCGACGAGCGGCGCAGTCGATTCTTCACCGGCGAGCTCATGGCCGCTCTTCAAATTCTCGACTCCGGCGATATAAGTCTCGAACAGATGGTCGGTTCCTGGGCAGGCGCGCTCGGCCACGTCCAGTTCATGCCGTCGACATTTCTTAAGTACGCGGTGGATGAAGACGGTGATGGCCGGCGGGATCTGTGGGGAAGTGTGCCGGACGCCATGGCGTCCGCAGGTAATTTTCTCCAGCAGTTGGGCTGGGTGCCTGCGCTGCGCTGGGGGCGTGAGGTGCGATTGCCCGGGAACTTCGATTTCTCCCTCACCGGCCGCAACAACGAGCGGCCGCTCACGCGGTGGATCGAAATTGGTATCACGAATGCCTTTGGTGATCCCCTGCCACCGCTGAATCTGCCTGCTGCGGTGCTGCTGCCGGCGGGCCACCTGGGGCCGGCGTTTCTGACCTACCAGAATTTCCGCGTGATCATGGGGTGGAACCGATCGGAATATTACGCCCTGGCGGTTGGCCACCTGGCTGATCGCATTGCCGGCGCGGGGCGGCTGAATCGGCCGCTGCCCGATGATGGTGTGCGACTCGCGCGTGCCGATGTGATTCGATTGCAGACCGATCTCAATTCGCTTGGCTTTGCTCTCGGCGATCCTGACGGCATTCTTGGCCCGGCGACCCGCGGTGCGCTCGGCCGTTTTCAACACAGTAACGGGCTCGTTGCCGACGGCCATCTGGACCAGGAACTCATTGACGCCATTGGCGCCGCGGCGAGATCGAAAAGGCGCGGCTAGTCCTGACCGTTGATGCTGATTGCCGAGATCATCCCGCCGGAGGGCGGCGTGAGAGATAGCGTTTTCCATTACCATGATATTTCCAGGAGGAACTGCCATGTCTCGACCACCGCCGTTCGATCCCCAGTCCGTCTACGCGCCCGCGGGCAGCAACGTACAAAGCGTCCCCAGAGTCTTCATTTCTCCGCAACGCTACATCCAGGGCCAGGGTGTACTCGAAGAAACGGGCCGCTACCTGTCGTTGCTGAATTCGCAGCGTGCTGGTGTATTGGCTTCGAGGCGAGGCCTGGCGGCAGAAGGGGCTGCGCTTGTCGGCAGTCTTGAAGGCGCGGGCATCGACGTCGTGACCAGCACGTTCAACGGCGAATGTTCACTCGCCGAAATTGACTCACATGCCGCGCACCTTGCCGAGGCCGGCGTTGACTGCCTGATAGCCGTTGGCGGTGGCAAGTGCGTGGATGCGGGGAAAGCGATCGCCTACCGGCTCGGTGTGCCGGTGGTCATCGTGCCGACGCTTGCATCAAACGATGCGCCTTGTTCGGCATTGTCTGTGATTTACACGCCTGCCGGTGTCATGGAAGGTTTCGAGTCTTATCCGCAGAGTCCTGCTCTCGTCATCGTGGACACCGGCGTCGTGGCCGAGGCCAGCGAACGTTATCTGGTTGCCGGCATGGGAGATGCGATGGCCACCTGGTACGAAGCGCGTGTCTGTCTGGAAAACGAAAATGCACGCACGCCGCTCGGCGCCAGACCCACGCTCGCCGCGTGCGCGATGGGAGAAATCTGTGCGCACACTCTGTATGACCTGGGTACCGCCGCCGCCAAAGCGGTTGCTGCAAACACCGTGGACGACGCGTTGGAAAAAGTCGTTGAAGCCAATACCTTGCTCAGTGGGCTGGGATTCGAAAGCGGCGGCATCGCCGCGGCTCATAGCATTGCCCAGAGCTACACGGCGATCCCGCAGGTGCACGACAACTATCTGCATGGTGAAATGGTGGCCATGGGCGTGGTTGCGCAACTGGTCATGGAGTCGAAACCTGACGAAGCAACCCGGGTCGCGAGTTTCTTTGCGGCGGTCGGTTTGCCCGTTCACCTGGGGCAGATCTCACTGGGACCCACTGACACGGCTCACCTGGACACGGTTGCCGGGATCGCCGCGGAATTTCCGCCGATCCACAACATGCCCGTCAGCGTGACGGCCGATGTCGTGAAATGCGCCATTCTCGACGCACACGAGCTCGGCACGTCGATTGCGGACAGCCAGGGAGACGCCGCCTACCGCCGCCTGCAGGCGGATTAGCAGCCGGCTACCGATTTAATACGTAGTATTGATACGTAAAACGCAATCTGCTAGATTGCGCCATTCAAATCGCCCACGACCCGGGAGGAAGCATGAGCGAAGCAACCCAGACCAACCAACCAGTGTCCAAAGGCCAAGCCGGCAAGGACCCTTACTCGATCCCGCTGGATAAGATCGACGTTTCGGATTCGGAATTGTTCGAAACAGACACTCACTGGGGCTACTTTGAACGGCTGCGCAAAGAAGCGCCGGTGCATTACTGCGCCGAGAGTGACTTCGGTCCCTATTGGTCCGTGACTAAATTCGACGACATCGTCCAGGTCGACAAGCACCATGAACTCTTCTCTTCCGCGGTCAGCATCGTGCTGGGCGATCCGGATCCGGACTTTCCGTTAGAAGCCGGGTTCATCACTCTGGATCCGCCCGTGCACGACGAGCAGCGCAAGGTCGCGCAACCCGTCGTCATGCCACGTAATCTGATGCTGCTTGAACCGCTGATTCGCGAACGGGTCGCCGAAATTCTCGATTCGCTGCCGGTGGGCGAAACCTTCAACTGGGTGGACCTGGTGTCGATAGAGCTCACGACCCGGATGCTCGCCACGCTGTTCGATTTTCCGTTCGAGCGGCGCCACAAGCTCACGTTCTGGTCAGACATGGCGACATCCAGTCCGAATCTGGTCGGCGCGAGCGATGTCACTGAAGAAGAGCGCGAGGCCGCGCTCATGGAGTGTCTCGAGGAGTTCACCGTGCTGTGGAACGAACGGGTGAACAAAGAACCGAGTGGGCGTCTGGATCTGATCACCATGCTGGCTCATGGTGAGGCGACAAAAAACATGACCCCCATGGAGTATCTGGGCACTCTGGTGCTGCTGATCGTCGGCGGCAACGATACCACGCGCAATTCGATCACCGGTGGGGTGCTGGCGCTCAATGAGAACCCGGCCGAATACCAGAAGCTGCGCGACAATCCGAAACTGATTCCGAAAATGGTTTCCGAGATCATCCGCTGGCAGACACCACTGGCCTACATGCGTCGCACGGCGTTAGAGGATGTTGAACTCGGTGGTCAGCAGATCAAGAAAGGCGACAAGGTCGTCATGTGGTACATATCCGGCAATCGCGACGAAACCGTGATCGACCGGGCCAATGAATTCCTGATCGATCGGGACAATCCGCGCCAGCACTTGTCGTTTGGCTTTGGCCTGCATCGCTGCATGGGTAATCGCCTGGCGGAGATGCAGTTGAGGATCGTCTGGGAAGAGATCCTGAAGCGTTTCGACAAGGTCGAAGTCGTAGGCGAGCCGGTAAGAGTGCGTTCGAACTTCGTCGCAGGTTTTCTGGAACTGCCGGTACGGGTACATCCGGTTTAACGCATTCGCTATCTGGGTTGGAAGTCGTCGAGATGAGTGCGATCAAAATGAAAGAGCTCGAAGCCCGCACCGGGGTCGGGCGCGAAGCCATACGCTTCTACATTCGCGAAGGCATGATCCCGCAGCCGGACAAGCCCAAGCGCAATGTCGCGTATTACAACGACACGCACGTCAAGCGCCTGCGCGCCATTCGCCATCTGCAACAGGAACGACAGATGTCGCTGGCGCGTATCAAGTCAATCCTCAACAGCGCCGAATTTGACCGGCTCGCTGCACGCGAAACGCTGCAGGGTCTGGAACGGTTGCTGCCGGCGCTCGTGGCTGGCGTGGCGCCCTCACCCGACCGGCTCCTGTCCGAAGTCCTGGCGGATAGTGATCTGAGCGAAGTTGAGCTCGAGGAGCTGTGCAATCTGGGAATCGTCACGCCGGTCGAACGCGATGGTGAGCGCTGGTTCGATTTTCGTGACTGCGCAATTCTGCGCAGGTGGGGCCAGGTCCGAAGTGCGGGATTTACCGATGCACGAGGTTACTCACCAGCATTCCTGAGTCGCTATCAGGACAGTGCCCGGGCGCTGGCGGAAGAAGATGTGGATCAGTTTCTGCGCAACTTCGGTGATGATATGAGTGCGGAAGACGCCGCCGAAATCGCGGCACTGGGTATCGAAAGCACCAATGAAATCCTCAGTCAGATGCGCATCAAAGCACTGCTGAGTGTTTTGAACGAGCGCCTGTCTGAGGCTGGCGCCTGATCGCCATTCTGAAATGACTGAGCAAACGTAGAATCGGTAAAAAAGGATCAGTCAAGAAAACGAACGCGTTCTCGAGACGAGGTTACTGTTGGCGCACCACTCGATACGCCAGAGCGCCAATCACGCCGACACCGATCAGCAGGATGAGCCACAGCGTGATCGTCTGCCAGTCGATCGCAGCGGGCTTGGCGATGAGGCGCTCAGCGCCGCCGAGAACTTCCGGCTCGCGCAGCGTCGAAAATGGTAGAAGATCGAACTCCTGCGCGGTTCCCAGACGTGTCAGCAGATCCTCGATTGGCCACGGGCGGCCGCTGATGTCCGCTTGCCCGTAGGCGAGGGTAAACGGCGGGCTGCCCTGCTTGAGAAATACCAGCTCATCCGGCAGCCAGCCGATTCGCAGGCTGGGAGTCGCTACCTCGTCGCCGAGCAGTTCCACCCGCCAGAAACGGTGATAGGGAGATGCGTACCGCACCGGATCCGATGCGACACTGCTGCCATTGATCGTCACCTGGTAAAAAGTGCGTCGTCCTCGATCTCGCCACTTGTCCTGCGTGTTTGCCCGGGAATAAAGCCGCGCCTCCACCAGGTAACTTGGCCGCGCAATCTCCACAGTCACACGGTCCAGCGCGAACCTGCCGCCGGTGTCGAATTCATAGCCGCCGTCTGCCGCACTTGCTGCGAGCACTTTGTAATTTCGCCGGGGCAGCTCGGCCAGTTTGGTACGTGCTGTGACGCTGGTGATGGCGATTGTGTCGGCGCCATCAAGTTGCTGCAATTTGAGATATTCGGCTGAGACGTCGTTGAGCTCGATACGGTTGACGAAAATCTGTTTACCGCCCGTTTCCAGTGCGGCAAGCGTTGCGGAGCTTGTCACGGTTCGCCACTCGTTTAGATCGTCACTGGCCAGCACCCGAAAATGACTGATGAAGTTGTCTGCGGTTTCTGTCCAGCTGAGTTCGAGGTCGGCGACCCGATGATCGTACTGGCTGAGATCGATCAGATAGTTGGCTCGCTCGCTGTGTTCGAAATCGCCGCCGTGCACGGCGACCACCGCGCCGTCTTTGCCGAGTTCTATTTTGACCTCGGTACCGGCGGTGCTTGTCGGCGTTGCAATGGGTAGCGTGAATACCGGTAGATCCTGCCAGTCACTGTGCGACGAGGTGGTTGCCGGCCGCCGCAGAGCGTATGGCACCTGCTCAGCTTCACGGTTGAATACACGCAGATCGCCCAGATCGTCGCGCACCACCCATTCATAGACATCCTGCGGCAGGCGCGCGCGCTGTAAAAGATCTTCGCCGACGACAATCACACGGCCGCGGGCAAAATCCGCAGGTCCTGCATGCGCAATCAACGCACAACCGGTCATGATAATGGCAGTTAACCACTTCATGTCGCGCCGGCTTCCGTTCTTGGCGGTGGTAGCGGAGCAAGGTAACCAATCAGCAGCATGAGGACACCCACTGAGATGAATGAAATGATGCGCGCGACGATGTCGAGATTCGACAGATCCAGTGTGAAGAGCTTAAGTATGACAATGCCTAACAAGGATGCACCCACAATCCAGCTTGGCCGTAAGCTGCGCCGGGTGCCGAATCCCATGAGGACGAGCGCAGTCAACGTCCAGAGAATGGTCGCCGTCATCTGGAACGCATCGGTTTCGAAGATAGCGTCGATCGGGTATGGGACATTGCCGTAGTAATGTACTGCGCGAGCCGCCGTGAGGTTCAACCAGATGAAAGCCATCCCGCCGAGCGTTATGCGCAGCGGCCGTTCCTTACCCGCGAGGCGGGTTTTGGTGAGCTGCCTCGTC
>SMVA01163813.1_pt1 | contig 18480 bp, 20 predicted proteins | sample 2456451 | NCBI WGS metagenome assembly SMVA01 (sample SAMN11095933, study PRJNA526329) | marine sediment metagenome | biome: Marine sediment; feature: Surficial sediment; material: Deep marine sediment; isolation source: Hadal surficial sediment | place: Pacific Ocean | collected 2014-05 | depth...
ACTGGAAGTTTTAGAAAGGGCCTGCAGAAAAAATAATGTACCGGTAATTAATATAAATTTATCTGGAAAAGGATTTTTATAAAACAGGCCCCCGAATGATCTGTACCCTTAATTGGGACACTTAAATAAAAGGCCCCATCTGTGATAAGATGGGGTTTTTTTATTGACGGAGTACAGAAATGCAAGAATTATCGGACTATCAGAGACGGGCCTTATTATTATTTTCTAACCCAGATTTTTCCTTCTAAAACTTTACCTAAGCAAGTGGCCTCAAAATCAACTTTTCCAGGAGTGTTGATATAGTCTTGAAGTTCTTCAAGCCTCTCACACTCTTTTTCAGTAAGCTTAAGTTTGAAACTATCGGGAGTGGATCTTACATACTGCTCTACACGAATTTGCAGACAGGTATCTCCATTTTCATCCGTATGCCAATCTGAAGTCTGTATCCAAGATACACTCTGAATTTTTTTAAGCTCTTGAATTAGATTCCTATCAAATCGCGTATCATAACCCCATCTGTCTTTATAACCACAAATCCTTCCAGCATCTTGCTTGTTAGAATCTGGAATACCTGTATAAAATGGATTGAATCCTGGTACGTAGGTAGCATAACTGGTTGTTGTTAGTGAGATTAGGGCAATAAGCCCAATTAATGTCTTTTTCATTTCGAATTCTCCTTGTTTTCAAGTGTTTACATTTGACTCATGACAAGATGCCATAACTAGGAAAGGTCTCACTTGACCTAGATCAATTTTTTTAAATTATAGGCAAAAATTACAATGCAGGCGGGTCTATTGCGTCCTTACAATCAGGGACCTCCGGATCAAAGTCTGGAACTGGAGGAAACCTTGGTGAGATACATATCCCATGCCTACAGCTTCCAAAGATAGGATTATCATAACACCTAAGAGCACACTCTATCTCACCACTCGGATCAGTTCCGGTTTTTACGATAAAACATTCCGTAACATTTTCCATTCGACAATAGATTCTATCTACACAGGTTTGCCCCGGTGATTTTTCACAATAGATTCCTTTATCTGGTTCGTGTGGTTGACATATTCCTAGTGAGGGATTGCAACATAAACTAGAACAATCAAAGTCGGAAGAACATTTATCTCCGGCAAATAAATTGGGTGCAATAATAAAAAGTATCAGGAAGTATTTCATTTTTATATTAAAGACATTTTATTGAAAGTATTAAACCCTGAATTTAATTCCGCATAAAAAGAGGCTAGTCTTTTTTACCTCGAGAAATTACTAAAATCGCCCCTACTATAAAGAGAACTGCCCCAGATATCCCCAAGATGCCTAGGTTTTCCGGATCGATGAAAGTGTAACCAAGATTTGTAACTATCCCTATAGTTATGAGAGCTAGAAGAGGATTTAGAGTTACAATGACTCCTACTTGATTAGCTGGGATTCTTTTTAGCGCCTCACCGATACAACCATAGGCGATGAGGGTGTTTAACCCTAGAAGGATCATTAGACCCCATTGATTGAAGTTGAAAGTGGAAATCTGGGTAAAGTTCACTGTGGGAAGATATATGAGAGTACTGAGCCCATAAAAAACCAGGTTGAGTTGTTGGGGGTTATAGCTTCTTACTAGTTTTTTTTGCAAAGCTGCATATAGTCCCCATGAGAGACCTGCACTTAAAACCCACAAACTTCCAATATTAAAATCTGCAGTATTAGTAAGTCCAGAGAGCTTATCAAAGTAAAAGAGTACAAAGCCCAAAAGAAGAACTAAAAAACCAAGTATCTGATAGCGATTTATCTTCTCACCAAAAAATAAAAATCCCGCCAGGGCCAAAGACATAGGGCCTGATACGATGATTACTTGGGCGCTTCCAGGCGTTGTAAGAGCAATTCCGTGAAGGTAGCCATAATAGTTAAAGGCAAGAGCAAAAGCTGCGATTATCGCCAGGATTGGTGGTTTAAAAAGTATTTTTAAATCTTTCTTATTTTTAAGTAGGTAAAATAGGGAAAGACATAAAAAAGCAATTGCAAAGCGAAACCAGACGATGGTGAAAGCGTCAGCAAAACCAAGAGCTACTTTTAATTTAATGGGAAGAAAACCCCAAACTAGCGCCGTGATGGCAGCAAATAGGACTCCCCTATTCACAGATATCGCAAAAATTTATTATTCCCATCGACGTAGATACACTTTGGTTCAATTAGTTTATCTGAGAATTTAAAACCAATGATGATGACTTCATCACCTTTTTTAATAAGATGGGCGGCTGCGCCGTTGATGCAAATTTGTCCTGAGCCAGCTTCTCCGCGAATTACATAAGTTTCAATTCGTGCTCCAGAGGTATTGGAGACAATAAGAACTTTTTGTCCTTCCCATAGATCAATCCGCTCTAAAAGATCGCTGTCTATGGTGACACTCCCGATATAGGCCAAATCGGCCTCGGTTACAGTCGCTTTGTGAATTTTGCTACAGAGTAATTCTCGCATAGAGATGTTTTTAATATAATTGGACTACCTTAGCAACACGAGGGTGAATATATACCAATTTTTATGCATAGAGCCATATGCAAAATCTATTAGTTTTAGTACAAATAAGCTCCTAATTTTACAAGGAACTAAAATGGACCTGAAAGAAAAGTTTGAAAGCGCCTCCAAGCAAGTAATGAATTTGGATGAAAGGCCTTCAAATGATGAGTTGCTAAGTCTCTATTCCTACTTCAAGCAGGGTACCGAGGGTGATATCTCTGGTAAAAGGCCTGGGATGATAAATCTTAAAGGTCGGGCCAAATTTGATGCCTGGGCAAAGCTTGCAGGCATGAGTGCTGATGAAGCTATGAAGAGTTACGTTGATTTAGTAGAGAGCTTGTCGGGTAAATAATTCCGGCCCTAGAATCCCCGAGCAATTAGTATTACTTTTAAAGTTAGGCCAAGTTGCAAGGATAGGGATTTTGCCAATTATTGAATCAACCTATAGACCTCCAAACTTTTTAGTCAGTGGGCATGCCCAGACTATCTATCCTTTTTTTTTCCGCAAAATTAAAGACGTTGATTATCAAAGGGAACAGTTAGAAACTCCTGATGGTGGAGTCTTAGATATCGATTGGGTTAGAACTCCCAGAAACAAAAAGCTATTAATTTTATCTCATGGCCTTGAGGGACATTCCCAAAGAAATTATATTCTCGGAATGATTAGACTTTTTTCTGATAATGGATTTGATTGTCTGGCCTGGAACTATAGATCTTGTGGTGATACGCCCAATAAAACCACTAAGTTTTACCATCATGGCATGACCGAAGATATGCAGCTAGTCGTTAACCACGCCCTTAAAGGTAATTATGAAAATATCTCCTTTGTAGGATTTAGTCTCGGGGGAAGTATTACCGCTAATTACCTGGGAGAAAAAGGTGACGACCTACCAAAAGAAATTAATCGGGCAGTGATCTTTTCTACTCCTTTTGATCTTAGGAGTGCTTCCATTTATTTTCACTCCAGACTTTTTAATAAGGTTTACCTTTATCAATTTATGAAAACCCTAAAAAGTAAAGTTAAGGATCACAAAGATATTTTAAATGATTTAGGATTAGATGCGGCCTTAGTAACTAAAATAAAGGACTTTAATACCTTTGATGAGTTAATTACCGCCCCCATTCATGGTTTCAAAAATAAAAATGAATACTATCAAAAGGCCTGTCCCAAACAACGGCTACCCAATATCAGAATTCCAACTTTACTGGTCAACGCGCAAAATGATCCATTTTTAGGCCCTAATTGTTTTCCTTTTGAGGAAGCGAAATATAATCCAAATATTTTTTTAGAAGTTCCAAAGCAGGGAGGTCATTGTGGCTTTCCAAGCTTCAACAACCCCCCTCACTATTGGTCTGAAATGAGAGCACTAGAATTTATCCTAAAGGGTATTTAACTTATAATCCCCCATTGCTCCTTTGTGTCCAACGACTGCTACAAAGAACTCACCTGCTTTTAAAACTTCATTAATGAGCTCGATATCCTCGGTACCCTGACTATGGAAAATGACTTTTTTACTGCTGTCTAGAAGAAAAAGATCTAAGTCACCATCTCGGTGGTTTAAATCTAGCTGTATGGTTACACTGCCTTCAAAAAGAATTTTTAACTTATAAAAATCAATATCTCCTCTTGTGGCAATTTTTTGGTGAGAAATCTCCTGCCCTATTTCAATCTTTACCGCGAGTTCCGGTGAGTTATTAGGCTCTAGTGCAGAGGCCTCCCCTCCAACTTCGACACTGGAAAAGAATCTATCCATATGAGATACGATTTTTTTCATAGGTACAGCGAGGTTTATCACCCCTCTACCATAGTAGTTAGCTCCCCATCCGGCGTGGTGAAGTCCCACGACCTTTTTGGTGTCTTGATTAAACACCGGACTTCCTGATGAACCGCCAAGAGTATCAGCGTCGTGAAATATTTCATCCTCCACTTTTTTAACCAGACCTAACGAGATCTTTTGTGTGGGATCACATGGGCCTTTTAAGTAAAAATCACAGTTTTGTTGGATGACAAATATTTTATCTCCCTCTTTTGGAATTTGGGTGGCCAACTTTGCCACGCCATAGATTTCGCCCGGAGCGCCCTCACACTTTAAAAGTGCAAAGTCGAGTTGTTGGTTATTACCAACGAAGGTGGAACAATCAATAGTTTCTTGATTGCCATCAAGTCCGGTAAAAAGCACCGAGACACCTCTGGCATCTAAAGCTGTGGGAATACAGTGATGATTAGTCATTAAGATATTTTGGCTAATTAAAAATCCGGTACACCGTGATTCATTAGCACGGGTGAGGCCTTTAGGTAGAACAACCTTACCAACAAAAGTACCAAGTTCCCGTACTGGGTGCGAGCGAGCGATATTATCCATCTCATACCACTCGAGGGAATCAATCACAACTTTGCCTGAGCTTAGTTTTAGTTCTCCTAAATTTTCCTGTCCGCATGCTAGTATTAGCGAGAGAAAAGATAGGAGAAAAGTAGTTTGTAAATTCATTTTCTCCTCCTTTTTAATTGACCGCTTAATCGATCAATTCTTATAGTTATTATAGAGAAAAATAAAAAAAACGCTCCTAATTAACTCTTAAATTGTCTATTAAAATCTAACTTAATTGGTTTTTCATAAAAGGCAAAAATTTCAATCAGTTAACTTCTTTTTTCTAAATAATACCTTGGAGTCAAAAGGGAACTAGGGCCAGTTTTCCACCTGGTTTAAGCCTTTTTCCTCATTGTACTTAGAGCTAAATGGTTTAAAATTTAAAAAGGTACATTTTTATAGGGGAAATGGATGTCAGATAAAAAGAAAATAGAAGATGAGCTCTCGCTGAGATATCATTCAATGGGAAGGCCTGGAAAAATTGAAGTTACTGCAACCAAACCTTGTATTACTTCTAGAGATTTATCTCTTGCCTATACTCCTGGAGTCGCTGCCCCTTGTCTTGAGATCGATAAAGATCATCTTAATGCTTACAAATACACCAGCAAAGGAAACTTAGTTGGAGTTATTTCAAATGGATCCGCAGTACTAGGCCTTGGTAACATTGGCCCTCATGCTTCTAAACCAGTGATGGAGGGAAAGGGAATCTTATTTAAAAGATTTGCTGATATTGACGTCTTTGACATTGAAATCGATGAGACGGATCCCCAAAAAATCATCCAAATCGTTAAGGCCTTAGGGCCCACTTTTGGAGGAATTAATCTTGAAGATATTAAGGCCCCAGAATGTTTTGAGATTGAAAGAGCACTTATTAAAGAGATGGATATACCGGTTTTTCATGACGACCAACATGGAACCGCCATTATTTGCTGTGCTGGTTTTTTAAATGCCTTGGAGCTACAAAGTAAAAAAATTGAGCAAGTAAAAATTGTTTTCAGTGGGGCCGGCGCCGCGGCCATGGCCTGTGCCCATTTATTGTTTGAACTCGGGGCCAAAAGAGAAAATCTATTAATGTGTGATTCAAAAGGAGTCATTTATAAAGGTAGAACTGAAGGTATGAATCCATACAAAGATGAGTTTGCAGTTAAAACTGATGCTAGGACTCTTAAAGATGCCATGAATGGGGCGGATTTTTTTTTGGGAGTTTCCCGCGCTGGTGTAGTGACAAAAGCTATGGTTAAAGCGATGAATGACAAACCCATAATCTTTGCCATGGCCAATCCGGTTCCTGAGATTTACCCCAATGAGGTAAAAGAAGTTAGAGATGATGTCATAATGGCCACAGGTAGAAGTGATTTTCCCAATCAAGTAAATAATGTACTTTGTTTTCCTTTTATTTTCAGGGGCGCCCTCGATGTTCGCGCCAAAACTATTAATTTAGAGATGAAGCTAGCGGCGGTCTACGCCCTTTCTAATTTGGCAAAAGAAGAAGTTCCATCAGAAGTTAAAATGGCCTACGAAAACAAAGAGTTTCAATTTGGCCCTGACTATATAATTCCCAAACCCTTTGATAAAAGAGTACTCACCAGTGTTGCTCCAGCGGTTGCCAAGGCCGCCATGGATAGTGGGGTTGCTAGACATCAGATTAAAGATATTAAAGAGTATGCCAGAAACCTTCACAATAAGCTTGGCAGTACCAGCGCAACTTTCATGAAATCGCTTCGAGATAGATTAGCATCCACCGTTAAAGAAAAAGGAAGTAAAGTAAAAGTTGCTTTTTCTGCGGGTTCAAATTCTAGAATATTAAAAGCGCTAAATTATTTGGTAACAGAAGATATTGTTGATCCTATTCTTCTCGGTAATAAAGAACGAGTCGATAAAAAAATCAAGGAATATGGTTTGGATAATTTAAAAGATGTGCCGGTAATAGATCCCCTGCACGGTCCAAAATACAACGAATATCATCAAGAATATTATAAGCTAAGACAAAGAAAAGGTGCCAATCAATCCATTTCCAGAGAACGGCTAAAACAAGAAATTTATTATGGGGCCATGATGTTAAAAGATGGGGATGTCGATTCCCTCCTTAGTGGGCCAAGACTTACCTTCCCAGAACTTTTTACTCCCATTATGAAAATTATAGGAACCGATAAAGGACATAAGGCGGCAGGAGTTTTTATTCTTTGTTTTAAAAATAGAATATTATTTCTGGCCGACACCACTACCCAAGTTGAACCGAATGAAGAAGATTTAGTTAATATCGCGGTTGAAACGGCCAACCTTTACCGCACACTTGTTAGAAAAGAACCAAATATAGCATTTCTTAGTTTTTCCAATTTTGGCTCAACCAATCATGAGCTCCCTAATAAAGTTAGAAGGGCGGTAGAAAAAATGCGAAAAGATCATCCCGATCTAAATGTAGAAGGTGAGGTTCAAGCAGATGTGGCAGTAAACAAGGAATTAATGGATAATTTATTTCCCTTTAATCGATTGGATGGCGCAGCAGACATCCTGATCTTTCCTGATTTGAATTCTGCCAATATTAGTTATAAACTTCTTAGTCAATTGGGAGAGGCGGAAGCAATCGGCCCCATAATGATCCCCATGAAACAATCGGTGAACATTTTACAAAGGACCGCCGATCTTTATGGCATTTTAAACATGATTTATCTGACGGCCTTATTAAGCGTGGAATGATGGAATTTAAAAAAAATATAATCAAGTGTGACGATGCTCCAGAGGCGGTTGGAACCTATTCGCAAGGAGTAGTTCATGGTGGCGTCTATTATTTTTCCGGGCAAATAGGAATTGAACCAAAGTCTGGTTTTGTTGCCGAGGGAATTCTAGATCAAATCAAGCAAATTCTGGCCAATATAGATGCCCTTTTGGCCTCGCAAAATTTAAAGCGTGAAAATATTATTAAAACCACCGTTTTTCTAACTGATTTGGGAAATTTTGGTTCTATTAATGAAGAATATAAACTTTATTTTGAAAAACCCTACCCGGCCAGAAGCTGCGTTGAAGTTAGTGCTCTCCCTAAAGATGCTCTGGTGGAAATAGAAGTCATCGCTGCGACCAATAATGCTTGAACAAAACTACGATTTTGGATACTCCTCCAATAAAAAAAGAAAAACTTCAAAGATTATTCTTTTCTCCTTTTTGTTTTTAATAATTGCTTATTTAGGGGCCTGTTTGGTTTTTTACCAGCTATCCCAGGATAAAAATTTAAAGGCCTATCAAAGTTTAAATAATTTCAGGCCTGATTTGATCGCTGTGTTTACCGGACACTCAGGAAGGATTAATCTGGCGCTAAAAATCGCCAAGAAATACCCCCAGGCCAGAATATTTATAACGGGCGTTAATAAAAAGAACACCCTGGATACCCTAATGGAGGCCTTTGATCTGCAAACGGCCCCAAAGCTTTTGGATATCGATTACTCGGCACGAAATACCGTGGAAAATGGCATTTCAACGCTTAGAATGCTTAGAAAAAACCCCCATCTAAAAAATGTTTTAATTATCTCCCATGATTATCACCTGATGAGAATTAACCTCATAATGAATAAGCTTAGGGCCGAAAATGAAAATTATGAATTTCATTTTCTAGGCAGAGAAACCAATTACTCAAATATCAGAAATTTAAAGATTTTATCCAAGGAAGTAATCAAATTAGTTAGAACTTACTTTTTATTTTTATTTTGGTCACCAGGCTAGACCCTAATAACACTTATAACCTCTTCTAAGGCCTCAACCTGGCCAATTACACTAAGCAGTTCACTATAATCCTTCACTTCAATCTCAAAGATAAAGCTACCTTTGGTATCAGGAAGGGATTTAGCAATGGCCGAGCGAATGTTTATTCCGTTACGATTAATGGCCTTTGATATGGAGGATAAGATACCAGGCTTGTCATGGGTGATAACCCTTATTTTAACCGGATGTTTGAAACCAAACTCTGGGTTCCATTCAACGATGATCATTCTATTTAGATCTCCGGCCTCTACTCTTGGACAATCTGAGGTATGAACGGTTATCCCTCTACCGGTCGTGATATAGCCTGTTATAGGGTCTCCAGGTATGGGATTACAACAAAGAGCAAGACGAACCAAAACATCATCCATGCCTTCAACTAATATGGCGTTATCTTTTCTGCTTTTCCTGATAACCGCTTTAGATAATTTCTTATGATAGGAATCGATTTCTTTGATTTTTTCTTCTGCCTCATCAAATGAAGGGAAAAAAGAAACGAGATCCTTAGGCATTGTCTTTCCGGTTCCAAAGCGAACGTAGAGCTCATCTTCATCAGGTATCTTGAAACTCTTAATAAGATTTTCAAGTTCTCCATTTTTTTTGAGCCCTTTAAGGGAAGTCGAAAAAACTTTTAGCGCCTTATCCAAGATTTCTTTTCCAATAAGTATATTTTTCTCTCGTTCTTCTTTTATCAGCCACTGTTTAATTTTTGATCTGGCCCTCCCGGTTTTGACGAAATTCAACCACTCCCGGGAAGGCGTCTGATTTTTAGAGGTTAATATCTCAATTGAATCCCCAGACTTTAAGGTATAGCGAAGAGAAACCATTTTGCCATTTACTTTGGCACCCACACAGCGACTTCCCACTTCAGTATGAACCGCGTAGGCAAAATCAAGTGGAGTTGAACCATATCTAAGTTCTTTAACATCACCCTTAGGCGTAAAAATAAAGATTCCACCCATATCCAAATCAGTTTTGATAACCTTCATAAATTCGGCATTGGATTCTACGTTTTGGTTGAACTCAAGAAGCTCTTGAACCCATTCCAAATTCTTTTTGAGATTTTTATTACCTTCTTTATATTTCCAGTGTGCCGCAACTCCGCTTTCCGCCACCTCATCCATTTCAAAGGTTCTAATTTGAATTTCTATTCTTTCACTTTTAGGCCCTATAACTGTTGTGTGCAAACTCTGATAGTTATTAATCTTTGGAATGGCAATGTAGTCTTTAAACCTTCCTGGAATTGGCGTGTAGGAGGAGTGAATAATTCCTAGCGCCTTATAACATTCGGTAATGTTGCTAACAATTACCCTAAAGGCCAAAACGTCTTGGATCTGTTCAAAATCAACCCCGCGGGCAATCATTTTTTTATAAATGGAATAAAAATGCTTAGGCCTTCCTGTTACATCGGCCTTCAGCGAATAATTTAGTAGTTTTTCTTGAATATCATCATAGACTTCATGAATGTATTTTTTCCGCTCAGATTTTTTCATGGCGATTTTTTCCGCCAAACGATAATAGATATCCGGTTTTAAAAATCTCAGACAAAGATCTTCAAGTTCACCTTTGACTGAGTTGATCCCAAGTCTTGAGGCCAGGGGAACATAAATATCTAGCGTTTCCTGTGCCTTCTTTTTTTGTTTTTCATCTGACATATACTGCAGGGTCCGCATATTGTGCATTCTATCTGCCAGCTTAACAATAATGACCCTAAGATCTTTGGCCATGGCGACAACCATTTTTCTGAAATTTTCGGCCTGAGATTCTTCCTTGGTCTTAAACTTAATCTTAGAAATTTTAGTGAGTCCCAAAACAATTTGGGCGATTCCCGGTGAAAACTCTTTTTCGATTTCTTCAGGGCTTACATCACAATCTTCCACCACATCATGAAGAAGTCCTGCCACGATGGTGTCCATATCCATCCGCAATTTAATCAAGGTGGCGGCAACGTTTAGGGGATGGATGAAATAATCTTCTCCCGAGCTCCTCTTTTGGCCGATATGGGCATTTTTGGAAAAGTTATAGGCCTTCTCCAGCATGGTAAAGTCAGCATCTGGAAAATAAGATTTTATCCTTCTCTCAATTTCTTCAAGGGTTAACTCCCTCTCATGAGAAAAATCAAGTTCATGCCTCAATCCGATCCCCCCATAATTTCTGCTACTAAGGCCTCAATATCCCTCTTGGCGACTTCCAGGTCATCATTGACGAGTAAGTAATCGTATTTTTCTTTATACTCCATCTCTTTCCTGGCATTTCTCAGCCTGGTTGCTATACTTTTTTCGGTCTCTGTGCCCCGATCCCTGAGTCTTCTTTCTAGTTCTTCAAGGGTTGGGGGTACAATAAATATTACTTTGGCCTCATCCCCATAGAGGGCCTTGAGGTTATTGGCCCCTTGAACGTCAATATCAAATAAAATGGAGTTTCCCCGTGATAGGTTATCCTCTACAAAGCTCTTTGAAGTACCATAGAAATTATCATGAACCTCGGCCCATTCGATAAATCCACCTGCTTCTTTTTGCTTTAAAAACTCTTCACGGGTCACAAAAAAATAATGTTTTCCATGCTCTTCCTCCCCTCTTGGCGCCCGGGTGGTAGTGGAAATAGATTCAAGTATTTTTGGAAATTTATTTTTGATAACTTTTATGAGAGTAGATTTTCCAGATCCTGAAGGAGCACTGACAACTATTATTTTTCCTTCCGGCATATTTACTCCAAGTTTAGGGCCTGCTCTCTTATTTTCTCTATATGTACCTTCATCGATACGACAGATTCCGATATTTCCTTTAATCCTGCCTTAGACCCTATGGTATTTGTTTCCCGGTTGAGCTCCTGGAGCAGGAATTCAATTTTTCTTCCTACCTCACCATCCCCCTCTATTACTGAATTTAGTTCAAATAGGTGGGAATTTATCCGATCAATTTCTTCGTGAATATCAAGTTTTTCCAGGTAGTAAACAACCTCTTGGTAAAACCTGGTTTCTTCGAGTCCATATTCTTTTTTAAGCTCTCCCAACCTTTTTTTAAGCCTTGCCTCAACCTCTTCCCTATAAGTTTCTGCGAGCGCTTCAACCTTAACAAAGTGCTCTTTAAAGCTCGCTAGATGTTTTTTTACCGCCTGGGTTAACCTGCCCCCTTCCGCGAGCCTGGTTTGTGATAGCTTTTCTAAGGCCTCATCAAAGGATTTTTCAATAAGCTTGGCCAAATTGTTATCTTTTAAATTCTTTTCCAGATAAAACTCAGGACGAAGAAAATCTGTGGGGGAAAACTGAGCAGGAACCTTACCTGCAAGAGGTAGGATTTCCTGGATATATTTTTTGATTTTTTCCTTATCCAGTTTATCGACTAAGTTTTCGGCGGGGTGTTTAGTACTTATAAAAATATCAAAGGTGCCTCTTTTAAAAAGGCCTGATAATCTTTTTTTTAGGGGAAGTTCAAATTCTAAAAGATCACTTGGTATTTTAAACCTGGTATCCATGAAGCGGTGATTGACACTTTTGATCTCAATCCCCACCTGCAGGCCTCCCTCACTGGCCTGTCCTCGGCCAAAACCTGTCATTGATTGAATGCTCATTTAAACCAAACTATCCTTTCCAAGCGCGCGATACTTATCATACCTAGAGGACATTAGTTCCTCTTTTGACCTGTTTTTTAATTCATTTATCACCTTACTTAAGGTGGACTTTACACTGGCAATGATCTCCTCATAATCGCGATGGGCCCCTCCAGAGGGCTCACCAATTATTTCATCAGCAATCTTTAAATCAACTGCCTTTAGGGCACCTAATTGAAGTGAATTTGCCGCTGTCTCTGCCATCTTGGGATCGGCCCAAAGAATGGAGGCACAAGACTCAGGAGAGATTACAGAATAAATAGAATATTCAAGCATAAGCAGCTTATCAGCAATGGCGATCCCTAAAGCACCACCTGAACCACCCTCGCCAATCACGACGCTGACAATGGGAACCTCCAGTTCAAACATTGTCTCGATGTTTTCGGCAATGGCCGAGGCCTGTCCTCTCTCCTCAGCTCCAATACCTGGATAGGCACCAGGAGTGTCGATAAAGGTTATTATGGGAATAGAAAACCTAGAGGCCATTTGCATAATCCTTAAGGCCTTGCGGTACCCCTCAGGCCTTGGCATGCCAAAATTATGATGGAGCTTTTCTTTGGTCTTTCGGCCCTTTTCAATTCCCACAATAGCAACTCGCTGACCTTCTAACATACCAAAACCAGCAATTAGCGCAGGATCATCGGCAAATTTTCTATCTCCATGCAATTCATAGAAATTATCAAAAACTCTTTGAACGTAATCTTTGGTATGAGGTCGGTTGGGATGCCTCGATAGCTGAACTTGCTCCCATGGAGAGAGCTTGGAATATATTTCTTTGATTAACTGCGAAGTTTTTCTTTCTAAGGACTTAATTTCATTAGAAACATCGAATTCCTTCCCACTAGAGGCCAGCTTTAACTCTTGAATCTGGTTTTCTAACATTTTTACGGGTTTTTCAAAGTCTAGTGTGAAAGTGCTCATAATAAATCTTTAAGACCAGGCCTTTTATCCTCTAGTAGCGAACTAAAGAACCGTTTTTTCATTCTCACCATGGATTGTCCATATTTATCAACCTACAGGCCCATTTATGATGCATAGCACTAATAGCGGACAAATTTGCCCCTTTTACCAAGCATAATACAACTTGAGAGCAATTTTGCCGATTATTTTCTAAATGGAAGTATTCATAAAATTCATCAATTTCATTAATGGCAAGGTTTCAAGTGCCCTGATTTTTGTAGGGAACCACATTCCCTCATCAATCAAATCCTTTTTTATATTTTTAAAAGATAAAATAAATGTCCTCAAGAAAAAACATCAGGAAAAATACGATCATTTTATCAAGTGGCTTCATGGCCCAGGTAAAAAAAGGGAAAAAAGACCAGCAGATTTTAAAAATTTTTTCAACGTTATTTTTTCCCCCACCCTGATCACTGTTTTGATTTTGGCCGGCACTATATATTTTTTCTATGAACAGGCTGCGCAACTAGGACTTACACGACCTATGGATGATGTGACAGAAGAAATAGAGCAACTTAAAGGCCTTCGCCAACCGGCCTTTACCAGGTTAAAAGATCGGGAGTTTTTTGTCCCTGATATTTACTTTCCCATCTATATAAAAAATACCAATTCCATCAAAAGATTAATTCTCGATTTAAATCTTAAAGCATCAAATAGATATATCAAAACTTTTTTCACTGATTGGAATTCGAGAAACCTAGACTTAATTTATGATCGCTTAAACCTAACTACCGAGCAGGTGGTTCCCCACTTTCCCTTAACTAATGAGGGAAAATATATTATTAAGAGAAAAATAAAACTTGAGCTAGATATTCTCCTGAAAGAGATTGGCATTAAAGGGGAAATTGAAGAAGTCTTTATTGCCCAAATCATTGGTGCTTAAACTTTCCCACCAGCGCTTTTACCGTATTAGCAGAAATCCCCAGCGTTTGGGCACTCCGAGCATAATTTTTCCCCATATAAAGGTAAACTTTATAAACGTACTGAATTTTTATTTGCTCTAAGGTCAAAAAGGAATCCTCCACTTGAGAGCGAAAATCCTCATGTAAAAAGAGCTCCTCGTCATAATGGTCATGTTCAATTTTTCTGCCCTTTGAAAGTTTAATTTTTTTATTCAAATGACCTAAGAGTTGCCTTATATTTCCTGGCCAGGAATATTTTTTATAGTATTCGATAAGTTTGGGGGAAATATATTTGTTCTCTTTTAGAGATAACTCCTGACATAGATATTCTAAATAGTCGGGATTTTTTCGCAGTGGAGGCAACCGGATACTGGCCCCGGAGCTTATACGAAAGTAGAAGTCCTGTCTAAGAATTCCCTTTTCCATTAATTTTTTAGGCCTTCTTCCTGTGGCGTATATGATCCTTACATTGACCTTTCTGCTCCGCTCTCCGCCAACTGGCCTTAGTTCCTTGGAATCAAGAAAAAGTAAAAGCTTGGTTTGCAGTTCTAAAGAAAGCGAGTCGATTTCATCTAAAAATAATGTCCCATTATGGGCCTCTTGGAAGGCGCCCCTTTTATGGGATATGGCACCAGTAAAAGCGCCCTTTACGTGGCCAAAAAGTTCCGATTCAATAATTCCTCTGGCAAAGGCCGAAATATTTATGGGAACGAAATCACCAGGTCTGCCGCTTTTTTCATGGATAATTCTCGCTAGCCGCGATTTTCCGGTACCTGTTTCACCTTCTATAATTATATCCAGGCCTGAGTCGATAATCCTTTTATCATCAGTTTTTAAGGGGTTAAAAACTTCTTGTTCCTCTTCCACAGTAAGCCTATTGTAAGAGAGGTCAATAATATCGCCTCTTTCAATAAAGGATTCAAAGCTCATGGTGCCATTTATTTTAAAGGGCCAGGGGCCATTAGCTTTTAAAAGATATCTTGAAAAGCTGTCGTCTTTCCCCTCCCGCGAAATGAGGTTTAAAGAGAAAGAAAAGTCAGAATTTCCATGGGGTAAAAATAGGGTTGAATCAACCTGTTCCACGCCAATTTTATCATAAGAATAAATTTTAAAGCTCTTGCGGTTTAAGACAATGGCCTTTTGTCTCCCCTGAATAGGCCGAATTAAGAGGCGATCGTTTAGTCTGGCCCCATTTTTTTCCATCAGGCCATCTGCAAAGTAATTTTTTGGTTGTAATTTTTCCATAAAAGTCCCTATTCAATTTTCATACCAGCTCTAAGAGACTAATTTCTGGCGGCCCTGTGTACTTTAAGGCGAAAAACTGTTCTGAGAAAAGACTGGCCAATTAAGCGCCGAGTTAATATAAATTCATTTGGAGAAAAAAATTGTCTGTTGAAATAATCAAAGGAAGTGCCAAATTTATTAGAGGTTTTGACGACGCCGGAAGTTTTCTGGAGTGGATCACCAAAAATACCAATATCAGGGGACTGGCCTTTGTAGGACGCTCTAATACGGGCAAATCCACTACCATTAATAAAATATTTGGTAAAAGCACTGCCAGGGTTTCTAAAACTCCAGGACGGACAAGGCAGATAAATATTTTTGAATTCAAAATGTCAGATGTGGATGAAACATTCTATCTTTTTGATCTACCGGGCTATGGCCATGCTCAGGTGTCCAAGGAAATGTTGAAAAACTGGAGAAGGCTCATGGAAACCTTTTTCATGAATGCCCCTCGTGGGATGACCATGGTTAATATTCAAGACGCTAGGCATCCTAACCAGAAGGCAGATCAGGCCTTTTATGATTACTTTAAAAATTTTGCTCTAGATGTGATGTTGGCCTTTAATAAAATGGATAAACTGAGAACCCAAAAAGAAAAGGCCAGCATAAAAAAAGCGGCCTTGGAATTTAAAAAGGTACGACAGATCCATTTTATCTCGGCAGAAAAGGGAACCGGTGTGGATGCCCTTACTCAGGCCCTTGTAGCATCTCTACTTAGGCCTTCTTAGTGCTCCCGGCCTTAATCTTTCGCACATCATCTTCGATATCCTGCAGGCCTTTTTCCATCTCAACTATCTGCTCCATAATCTCTTTTACTTCAGGATCGTCCCAAACTAATTTTTTACTTCTAAGCTCAGTGACCACCTTATGACCTAACATTTCATAATAATCTCTAAGCTCAGTGGTTTTTTGGGAAGCAAAGAGCATCTTCTTCCCTATCTCAGCAGTCTTTTTAAGCTCTTCTGAGGCCATTTGCAGTAAATCTTGCGCTCTTTCTTTCCAATCGGGTTCTTTTTTTGTCATGGTTTCCTCCACTTGAAAAAATTATAACTCTCCACCCATTTGTAATGCAATTTAATTTCCAAATAATGTCCATATGAGGTAATTAGAGACTAATGATCGACCTACTAGATAATCTATTATCGAGCAAAATTGATGAGGAAAAATTAGAAAAAATTTATTCCCACCTCACAGGCCTTTACACTAATGGAAAAGATCCTTGGGGCCTAGACATAGATACCGCCAAGGCCACTATCAGCAAGCTGTATCCCTTTTATTCCGAATATTTCAAAGTACGGCTTTTTGGTAAAGATAAGGCCTTAGACAGGCCTTATATGGTTGTCTCCAATCATACGGGACAGGTTCCCATTGATGCTATGCTAATTGGTATGGCCTTTGCCCTGGAGATTGCCCCACCAAGAATCCTTAGGGCCATGATCGATCGGTTTGTTACCTCACTACCTTTTCTCGGGGAATGGTTTGCCCAAACTGGGGCGGTTTTAGGCGATAGACAAAATTGTTCTAAATTAATGGAGAGAGGTAATTCCATCCTAGTTTTTCCAGAGGGAGTGCAAGGGGTAGCGAAAAGCACTAACGAATTTTATAAATTACAAAAATTCACTAATGGATTTTATCGGCTGGCCTTGTCATCTGGATTTGACATCCTGCCCGTGGCGGTTATCGGCTGTGAAGAATGCTTTCCATTTGTGTACCATTTAAAATCTCTGGCCAAGACATTAGGTCTTCCAGCAATTCCTCTTTCTACTAATTATTTTCCACTGCCTTCGCCGGTAGATATTCATATTGGTGATCCCATCAGTATAAACAAAGATCTTTCACCCGATGCCACTGATAAAGAAATAAATAAGGAAGTTTTGAAAGTAAAAAGTAAGATAAGATCGTTAATCACCCGAGGAAGAAAAGATCAGAGAGAATTTTGGGCCAAAAAGGAACGCTAGTTGGATCTTGAAAATGTAAGCTCCATTTTAATTATTGGGATGGCGGGAAATCTGGCCAAGATTACCGCCAAAGAGATTCACGGAAAAAACCCCAATATTAAAATTATTGGAGTTGACTCCCGAAAGGTCCCAAGATCCCTCTCTAAACTAAATGTAAAGTTCCACCAGATAAACTACACCAGATCCCACTTTGAAAGACTATTTCGCGAACACAAGTTTGATGTGGTTTTATTTTTAGGCCGCTACGCCCATGTGGGACTTAATATCCTCTCCATGCTAACAGATAGTCTCGATACTAAAATTTCCGGTATTAAAAATATTTTCGATCTATGTGTAAAATTTAAAGTGAAAAGAATTGTGGTACTTAGCTCTTTTCATGTCTATGGGGCACTTCCCGGAAATCCTCTCTTTCTACTTGAAGACACTCCCTTAAAGGCCGATTTCAAATATCCTGATATAAGAGATGTCGTCGAGATGGATAAGATGGCCAGACTTTGGGTTGATAAACACAAAGCGGTTGAAACGGTTATCCTTAGGCCTTGTAGTATTGTAGGGCCACACATTCAAAATGCTATAACAAAATACTTAACAACACCCTATGCACCTATTCCCATGGACTTTAATCCAAACTTTCAATTTCTTCATGAGACTGACATGGCCGACATCATTTTAAAGGCCATTGATAAGCTTCCACCAGATACTTATAACGTGGCCCCAGATGAATACGTGACCATTAGAGATGCCATGAAGATCGTAGGTAACCCCACGCTGCCGGTTCCTCTATTTCTAATTGAGCCCATGGCAAAAATTTTAAAGAAAACGCTTTTTAAAATTCCTGAATACTTCATCAGCTATCTTAAATTTCCCTGCATTATTGATAATTCCAACTTGCACAAGGCACTAGGGGATTTAAACTTCAGATACAACATTAAAGAGACGCTCAAATACTTAAAATAACTCACATTGACAGCTTTTTAAGCTTCTTTTATGATGCCCTATCTTTTAAGGCCTGGTGGTGGAATGGTAGACACGGTAGATTCAAAATCTGCTATCTTCGGGTGTGCGAGTTCAAGTCTCGCCCGGGCCACCACTTATCTATGCTCGGGATTTTCAAAATCAGACCTGCAACCAGCATCCCAGGCAGAT
>SMVA01138979.1_pt1 | contig 18473 bp, 19 predicted proteins | sample 2456451 | NCBI WGS metagenome assembly SMVA01 (sample SAMN11095933, study PRJNA526329) | marine sediment metagenome | biome: Marine sediment; feature: Surficial sediment; material: Deep marine sediment; isolation source: Hadal surficial sediment | place: Pacific Ocean | collected 2014-05 | depth...
AAAAAGACAACGCGGCACGGCATCAGCGCGAGGTAATGAAACTCGAAATGGAAGCTCAGACACGCTTTGCCAAACTGGCGCTTGAGAAAAATTTGAAGTTCAACGATATGATGCAGCAGCTTGGCCTGTCGCAGAAGAAAGACGCTACTGCTGCTGAACAGGCCGCACGGAAGGACGCTATGGCCGAGCGGAAGGATGCTACTGCGGCTGAAATTGCCTTTAGAAAAGACAGGACCGAACGGCAGGGCAGGGCGCTCGACAACGTAGTCCAGCTGAATCAACAACGCCGCGAACCGGCCAATGTGGGAGCTTAGAAATGGATGATCGTTTCATAATTGTTACCAAACGCAAGGTGATCGACACACCGGCAAGTCCGGCAGTGCCGGCAGATCCGGGGCCACCACCGATTCCGGCCATACCGGCAGTAGCCGAGGTTTCGCATTTGGAAGTCAACCAGGCTTACGTCGAAGAATCGGCAAAACAGGTCGCTATCAATCTGGAATTACCCGTTCCGAACATGGATGCGTACTTCCTGAGTTTTAGCGGGCCGGATCTGAATGCGTCAATTCAACCAGTGACCGTCAAGAGTGGCGCGCGAGCGCCGGGTACTGGTAAGGAAATTGTTGAAATAGAAGCTGGCGGCGGTGTCGTCGGATCAGCGGAGGTGGATATCTAATGGCAGGCTTGATTCCAAGAGGCGATAGGTGGATGGGTCGTCAAAGTGGCGGCGGTCTATGGGAAGGCCGTGAGACTGGCAGGCGCAGTCAGGGTGCTACCACATTAGCGGCCCGGGTCAATGCCGATACGCAGGCGCAGGCGTTTCCTAGCGGAGCATCGGGCGGTCCTCCACCTTCACCAGCTCCGGAAAAACCCGGTGGCGGTGCTGGCGGTGCTGGCAACACTCGTCAGAGTGCCGGTCAGATTCCTGGTGGTTCTCCTGCTGGCGCAGCATCGGCCGGCATAACTGGCGGCGGTGGTGTTGGCAGTGTTAAGCCTGCTCCGAATCCCGGTGGTGGCAGCGGCGGCGGTGCTGGCAGCAAAACTCATGTAGGCAATCCGTATTAGGAGAAAGTGAATGGCTTACAAACTTAAAAGCAGTGGCGGCGAGACAGCACCGACTACAGTCGGTAGCCGAAAGCCTGAAATATTCGATCCGACACGCGGCGTACTACCGTCATTGGACAAAATGACCGGATCCGAAATACGGCGGGCGCGAAAGCAAGCCAAAGCCGATCAAAAACAGGCGATTGATGCCGGCCAGATGAAAACGGCAAACGAACTCGGAAAACGGATGAAGCAACTGAAGTCATACGCATAGGAGAAAGTGAAATGGCTGACCCGACACAGCTAGAAGGAATTAAATTTGTAAGTGATCAGGAACGGCAATATTTTGCGGAAGCCGTTATCGGGGAAGAAGTCAGGCAGTTTTTGACTTCTTCCGTTGGCAAATTTTTACATGGGTGTGCGAAGGCCGAATACGATCAATGTCGAGATGAAATGTTCGATCTCGACCCGTACACCCCGGATGGAAAGCGCGAGTACATGAGATTGAAAGCGAATGCTTGGGCGGCAGTACACTTTATGGAGTGGTGCGTCGAAGCGATTCAAAACGGCCAGAATGCGGAAACGCAACTGGAAGGTTATCGAGAAGTAGGAGAATGACATGAATACAGCTACCCCATCGGGCGCGCAGTCACCGCTAGTAGCGAAGCCGACGCTCCCACCGAATCCAGATCTCGCCATCAACGAGGTTATCGTCAAAGAAAGTCCGCGTGATATTTCGATCACCGCGATGACTGAACGCATGGAAGCGAGTCGCATTCAGGAAATACAAGAAGCTATTGAGGCCGATCCAGACTTGGCCGCAAACCAAGCCCGGATCGACGCTCAAATTAAAGCCGCTAATCAGGAAGCTATTGATGCTGGCCTGTTACCGGCCGAAGATCCCGATGGCGCTGCATCGCGAGAACCGATGCACACGCCGCCGGCCGAACCAAAACCGGATGCGCTACCAGCAGATGTGGCAGCGGATCCGCTATCTGAGTACATCGTCATGCAGGATGGAGAACCGATGTTTTCCACCAAAGTGAATGGACAGCTTCGGCTTATCCCACTCGAAGATGCACGACGCGAACTGCAGATAGGAACTGCCGCCGCCATTCGTATGAATGAAGCTACACGTTTGCATCAGCAAGTGACCGAACGTGCAGCGGCCGTGTCGGCAAATGAAGCTGCCCTGGCACAACGCGTGGCAGCAGCACCAGTAGTACCGGAAGTACCCGTTCACACGGATCTGACGGAGGAAGACCTCTTTGATGAGGCGAAGGAAATCTTCAGCACTGCCTTCACCGGCACTGAGGAAGATGCTGCTAGAAAGCTGGCGAAGACTCTAGTCAAACTGCGTGGATCTGTTACCGCTCCGGCGATACAGGTGCAACCCCCGGTGGACGAACGAGCCATTGTCAGAAAGGCAGCACAAGCGGCCGTTACAGCAGTGCAAAATGTCGAAAAAACTAAGGATGTTCGATCTGGATATGTGAAATTCCAAGAGGACTACCCCGAAGTTATGGCTGACCCTGCACTGTACAAAATGGCTGACGACATGACAGACGGTATTGAGAAAGAATACCCCGAGTGGGCTATTTCTCAAGTCATGGACGAAGCAGGAAAGCGAACCCGTGCATGGGTGAATAAGTTGAAGGGCATCGAGCCAGATCCTCTACCGGATCCGCCAGATTTACCCGTCAATCAAATTCCCGGTGCGCCACCGCAACCTCCCACCCAAGACCATCGTCAAGATCGAAAATCGGAGCTAGTCAGAATACCCCCCATTGCCGGATCAGGTGTGCATGAGCAACAAGCGGACGAAGTTGAAAAGGAACAGACACCGCGAGAAGCACTAGCAGAGCTGAAGACGTCGAGGGGTCAACCTGTCTAGCATTTTTTGAAGCTAAGGAGGTATTGTCATGGCCGGACAAGTTTGGCAGACAAACGCTTTGGGTGGCTTCATGTGGTCACCCAATCTGAGCCGCAAGCTCAGAACGGCTTTACAGCCAATGGTCCGCTTTCGTCAGTTCTGTGATGCCCGCGAGGCATTCGGAAAAGGCAAAGGCGACCTGTTCAACTGGAACATTTATTCAGACGTTGCTGACCAGGGTGGAACCCTGAACGAAACTGATGTAATGCCTGAGTCGAATTTCACAATCACGCAGTCGAGTTTGACGGTGACGGAATTCGGTAACAGTGTTCCATACACGAAGAAACTGGACGATCTGAGTGAGCATCCGGTAACGGAAATCATTCACAAAGTCCTGAAGAACGACGCCCGGAAGGCGCTCGATTCAGCTGCAAATGCGCAGTTCGAGTTGACGCCAATTCGCGCGGTAAGCACTTCGGCTACGGCCATCACGTTCACGACCAACGGTGTTCCCTCGGGAGTACCAACGGACGCGTTCAACGATGACCACAGCAAGATCATCGCCGATGAGCTGACTGAGCGGGATATTCCAACATTCGACGGTAACAACTATATGGCTATCGCTCGACCGACTACCCTTCGCCCGTTGAAGGATGCGCTCGAAGCTATCCATCAGTTCGTTACTGAAGGTTGGCATGTCATTATGAACGGCGAAAAGGGTCGCCACGAAGGCATCAGGTATGTCGAGCAGACGAATATTGCATCGGAAGGTTGGGCTTTATCCGATGGCATTTTCTTCTTCGGCTCGGATACTGTCGTCGAGGCGTTTTCAATCCAAGAGGAAATTCGAGGCAAGATCCCCACCGACTACGGTCGTTCTCGGGGTGTTGCTTGGTACGCACTCTTGGGTTACGGGATCGTCCACACTGATGAACAGCAAGCTCGTATCATCAAGTGGGACTCAACTGAATAGGGAGGTAAAACCATGTCACAGAATCAAAATTTTTATGGCGACGCGGATAGCCGAACTTATCGGTTTCCCGCTGTAACTGTGTCAGCAGCAGCAGTCATTGGTCGCATTGCAGGGCCAGCCGGTAAAAAAGGCCGGGTTCGAGGAATCGAATTCATGGTCACAACCGGTGTGACAGTTGCGGCAGCATTGATAACTGTCGGCGTCAACGGAGCTGTGCTTCCGGCGTCGATCTCCATCCCCGTAACAGCAGTTAATCTCGGCGGCGGTCAGTCCGCAGCTGAAATTAAGGCTGCCGGCGCGGATCAGCCGCAGGATGGAACAACAGGAGTCAATGACGTCGAGCTGACGGCAGACACCACGATTGAAGTCGCGAGTGACGGTGGTTCGACAGCCGGCGCAGTGGATTTGATCGTTAAAGTCGACTGGTTCTGACCGGGAGGTAAGATGCTATGAAACATGGATATAGTCACGGCACAGGGAGTGGAAGCGGCTCGGCATCAATGGGCGGCTTCAAGGGCGAGTACATGGCGCCCGCGCACAAAGCATCAACGGTTCGAGGCTCGTTTATGAGTGATGATTCCGTTGGAGTTCGTGATGGCTTGGGAGCCAGAGCGGATTTCGATAGCGAATACATCTTCGATTTCGAGATCAACAACCAGGTGTCTAACTCGGGTAATCCCCGGCAAGCGATTGTCGGTCCGCGTGGCACTAAGTCGATGCAGGAAAAGGGTCACACGTTCACGATGTGCTGATCACGGCGGTCCGGGGCTTCGGCCCCGGATCTCTTTAACCGGAGAAACGAAATGCCAAAGTATAGATTGCCCGTTCCGAAAATGAGCGAGTACACGAATGACAATCTGATCATCGGCCCGAACATGGTCGATGAAGACAACGAGGATTCGAATGTCGAAGCTGAATTCAGTGCGATGGCCTGCATCGAAGAAGGATGCTCTGGCCTGAAATCAATCGACACGTTGTTCGAGAACTTTAGCCAGGACATTGTTGATGTGCCGCGAAGCACTATCCCTGAACTTGCCGTAGGGCGATCAGGTGTGCCGAATCACGAAGGCACGGATAATCCCGGGCCGATTCCCACCGATCTCGAAAACTATCCGCACAGGAGATATTGAAAATGGCGAAGAAGAAAAAGGTAAAGGCGAAAAATGTCTCGCACACGCAAGGTGAAGAAAACGTCACAAAGGAAGTCAGCGTCAGTGTGACTGAATCAGATCCGTTGCCGACACCGAAACCAGCCATTCAAGCGGAACCTTTAATGAAGACCGTGGGGAAAGGCGGGTTTGTCGAAACTCTCACTAAGACTGAGTACGACAAAAAGTATGGCAAGAAGAAAAAGAAAAGCTAAACCGGTAGCGGATCCACTCGTTCGTGTTCGCGGAGGACCGCGAGGGCGAGGGTTTCGTATGATTAAACTTTCTGATTGGAAGAAAGAAAAAGCACAAGGCAGAGGAAGACAACGATGAAAGTATTCGATCCCGACAGCGATTACCAAAAAAGTCGTGACATAGAAGGAAATGTTCGCTTCATGCAGGATGGTCATGTGTTTTCAGCAGGCTATAGATACCTCGGCAAGCTCCCAAAACCTGCGGCCAGCAAACCGGGCCGCGAGAAGGAACAAACGCCGCTGCAGAAAAGCGCGAAGGATCGCGCCAGCGAGAAATTGAAAGGATTTAAGGAACCGGAAATGCCAGATGAAGTGAAGGATGCTCTGCAGGAAAACAAAGCGGCGTTGGACGCGGAGGATCACGCTGAATGAGTACCTATCTGGAACTGACACAACAGCTGCACCGGGACGTAGGTGCGGCTGGTGTCGAACCACAAGGCGTGACCGGCCTATCCGGAGAGGCCGAACGGCTCGCCGGATGGGTTAAGGAAGCTGACAACTATGTGCAGTTGAAATGGGTGAACTGGAAATATCTCTATCAGCAGTACAGCACTCCGACTGTCGCAAGTCAGCCGACTTTGACCAAACCCGCAAACCTGAAATATTGGGACTTCAAAACATTCAGGATCATCGAGCCGGGTGATATCACCAAGAACGTGCTGGAAGCGGTTGAGTACGACAGCATTAAGGAAGAAATTTTGACGCCGATAGCGGATATTGATATCCCAAGTCGCGCCATCGTTTTGAACAACAACAATCTGCAATTCGATCCAGTACCGGACGACGCATACACCATCGAAGCAGACTATTACGACAAGCCCACCTTGTTGGCGGCGAACGCAGATGAATCCCTCATCCCCGAGGAATATCATCAAGTGATAATTGGTCGGGCTATGATTCTCTATGCAAATTTCGAAAATGCTCCTGAGATAAAAGATCAGGGCGAAGAAATTTACATCGAGCAGCTGGCCCTTTTAGAAAACGATCAGCTGCCGAATCTGCAACATTCACGATTCAATACGGGAGCTAGGATCGAAGTAATCGCGCAGTGATGGGATAGCGATGCCTGATCTGATTTACCCACGACAGGGCAGAGTACGCTCTCGAAGGAATACTACGAAGACGCAGTATTATCCTTTGGAGGGTGGCCTCGATCTCGTCACGCCGGCACTCGCCATCGCTCCTGGTCGTGCGCTCGCGATGGTTAATTTCGAACCGTGGTATCAGGGCGGCTACCGTCGCATTCCGGGCTACGAACGATTCGACGGACGCCCGAAACCTTCTGACGCGTCATTCATCGGTTTTGAAGTAGATGATGTTAGTGGCCTCACGCTGCGTGATGTGATCACTGGCGACACTTCTGGCGCTACCGGGACTCTGATCGGCATTTACGACGATGCAGGCGTTACGCCTTCGTTCGGAGCTGACACCATCGGTGTGACAGAGGTCGTCGGCACGTTTCAAGATGCCGAAACCTGTAACGGCGGGGCCTTCCTTATCGAATCAAATCCGGTTGAACGATTCGCGTCTACGGTTTTCATTGAAGAAGATTTTCTGCTCGAAGCCGAACTGGTACGCCGGGAAGACATTCAGGTTGTGCCAGGAGCGAATCAAACGAATGCGGTATGGCAGCGTTTAGCTGATGTGCTTGCGATTCGCGATAATGTCGGCGTGACTGAGGGGATCTTGCATACCGCCAGCGTGGCCGGCTGGACGGTTGCCGGCATCACGATGGCCGACACGATCCGCTTCGATGCAGCCTTAAATGATGGTCAATTTGTCGCTGAAGGCGATACTCTGACCGGAGCCGCAAGTGGAGCAACCGCGACCATTCACCGGATAGTTCTGAATGGAGGTTCGAACGCGTATGACGGATCGGGCGAGGGATATTACGTCCTAACGGGAATTGCGGGCGGGCCATTTCAGAATAACGAGTCATTGGAATCTCCGGCCGCAACTGCGGTTGCGACTGCTGACGGTGTGAATTCGACATTTGCTTTCTCTACTGGCGGCATTTATCAATTCGTCAATCACAATTTCTTTGGTGGTTCAGGAACGTATCGAGTTTACGGATGCAACGGCATAGATCCGGGGTTCGAAATTGATGAAAATCTTATCGTATCTCCGATCCTGATGCCGACCGACCCGGCGACGGGATCCCCACCGGTCAACAATAAACCGTTCTTGGTTGAGGAACATAGAAATCACCTGTTCTTTGCATTCGAAGGTGGATCTGTACAGCATTCGGTTGTAGGTGAACCGCTGGTATTCAGCGGCTTTCTCGGAGCAGCTGAGTTCGGCATGGGCGACGAGCTGACGAGCATGAACAGCGTCGTCGGCAACGTGTTGATAATCTCGTCCACGCGTGAGACTCGCGGTCTGTTCGGTACAAACGTCGCAGATTGGAATTTGCGGATTGTGGCAGAACAATCCGGATCGCTCCTGTTCGGCGCGCAGAAGATCGACACGGTTTACTCGCTCGATGATCTCGGTATTACCAGTATTGCTCGAACTGAGCAGTTTGGTGACTTCATATCAGCCACGGTATCGCAACAAGTTCAACCGCTGGTCATTGCAAGTCGGGAGCGATTTACCGATTCGTCTATCGTGCGCGAGTCGAACCAGTTCCGAATGTATTTTACTGACGGTAGTTTCCTGATCATGTATGTCCCGGCCGGCACACAAGTGGAAACACAGGTTCGCAGGCGAACCACGAAATCTCCGGCAGAATTTGGTTTCGGATCGTACCCGCAACCCGTCGCAATGATCTACAACACTGACGACGAAACAGGTAAAGAGCGTACCTATTTCGTCACCAGTGATCAGGCCAATGAGGGATTTGTTTACGAAGATCAGATCGGCAAGAACTTCGATGGCGAGGAAATTGCGTCTTACGTTCGCACGGCATTCAATCAGGTCGGTTCGCCTTCGTACCGGAAGTATTTCCGTCGAGCGGATCTCGAACTAAACGCCCCATTCACTTTGTCACTTCAATTCGCGAGCGATCTATCGTACAGCTCGTCAGAAGTTTCCAGCGGCATCACGACGATAACGCCCAAAGATATTCCGGAAGTTGACGTATTCGGTGGTGGCGGTTTTTGGGACGATGTTTTATGGGACGAATTTTTGTGGGATGCACAATCACTCACGACAGCCCGCGCAAGTCTATCCGGCACAGGCGAGAATATTAGTTTCCTGATATTCAATCAAACGGCGAAAGCGTCAGCTTGGGAAATGCAAGGCATCACATTGCACTATGATCCTCGGAGGCTACAGCGTTGACTGTCACCAATCCTTATTACGAATTTGATCCCTTCTTTGTGCCGAATACGAAGGCGCGATCTGATGCGGTCAATATTCAGTACCAAGCGATCCAGAACGCATTCGACCTTTTGCCAGGTGATTCAGATGCGCTGACGACAGACACGGCGACCTTTGCGCCCGAGTCTGGAACTGGAAATGTCTATGTCGTGACCATGCCTGATACGCGGACCGTGAATCAGGATGGCGACGCTATCCGCTTCTTTGCGACTCACACGAACACCGGCCCGTCCACATTAGACGTTGATGGCATCGGGCCGATTGCTCTGGTGAACTGGACCGGCACAGTTTTGGGTGGTGGCGAGATTGTTTCGGGCCGGATCTACGAAATTCGATTCGATGCGGTCAATACGCAGTTCGTAATATCTGCGTCAACGGACGGGGCCATTCAAGTCGCCTTTGCCGAAGAATGGGCGATCACGCCCGAGGACGTTCCGGTATCTGTTGCAGCTGGCGGTGATGGCGTCACGGATTTCTCATCATTCCATTGGGCGCAGAAGTCGCTCGCGAGCGCGACTTCAGGTCGAGTCAATACCGACATAGCGACTGCTACGCCGCCGACGACAGAAGGCGTCACAGGTGCATTCGAGATCTTCGACGCCGACGACGACGATCTGTTATCGCGGTTGGGATTTCAGGGCAGCAATTTGCTTGTCCTGCGAAATCTCATGCACGGTGGCGATTTTCAACTTTCCGTTGAGACTGCAGCCGGCGTCGAAGTCCCGTACAAGTTTTCCGATACACGGATGGCAATTCCGAATGCTGTCGGAGTCACGTTTGACGACTCCGGCGCGGTAGAACGGGAATCGCTTATTCTTGAGTCTGGTAGTGGTGGTGACGCTGACTTCGCCGAGGTGGAATTGCTTGCCGATGGTGATGGCGCTGACGGAGCCACGACATTCACTGAGCAATCACTCAATGCCGCCAGCGCGACGTTCGTCGGCAACGCGCAGCTCGACACTGCACAGTTCAAGTTTGGCACTGCATCGTTTTTGATGGATGGCACAGGCGACTATGTAACATTCCCCGACGATGCTTCACTGGAACTCGGTTCAGATGAATTTACTATAGAAGGTTGGGTACGACTTAATACATTGCCTTCTGACAGCATAATGTCATTGGTTTCGCATTGGGAAGGTGGGGGATCTGACCGGGGATACAACGTATTTCTTCGGCACACCACGGCTTTTGGCTTCTCACTCGGATTTGAATGGCGGGATGATTTCTCAGGATTTGAATCGGGAAGCATCGACCCGGTTGATCCAGTCACAGATCAATGGTTTCACTTTGCCGTACAAAGGGACGCAAATGACGCGCTGTTCATGTGGTGGGACGGTGCCAGAGAGTTCAATAGCAGTCCCAATATTTTTACTGGTGCGATCCAAGATTCCACAGTAACCGTCAAATTCGGTGTCCGAGATCCCGGTGCAGGCGGCGGCAACGAACAATTCCTTGATGGTTGGCTCGATGATGTACGCATCACCATAGGCGCTGCTGCCGACAGATACGATACTAGCGGCGATATCACGGTGCCGGCTGCGGCCTTCCCGACCACCGGTCCGTCCGACGCGTTCAAGGTAGGCAACGCAGCGATTCAAACGGTCATTCTCGGATCTGGCGGCGATGCAGCTCAGACAATCGCTGCTGCGTCTGGTGGACTTCAAGCGAACAACGCGCTCACAGGCGCGGGCTTGGAACGTGTTTTGACTGTGAGTGATATCGCAATACCGGGTCGCGTTCTCACCGATATCAACACAGCTACGCCGCCGACAAACGAAAACGTGACCGGCGAATTTTCGATTTTCGATGCCGACGAAACAGATCAGCTAATGCGGCTCGGCTTTACTGCCGGCAATACGCTTCAACTCACTAATTTTATGCACGGTGGCGTTGTTGCCATTGCATCGGAAGATGCTGGTGGCATACCTCGGCCGCTCCTGCAAGGTGATCCCGATACTGTCACTGCGATCTATGCTGCCGGTGTTTATCGTTTCGACGCGCAATCACTCGGAAGGGTGGGTATAAGAAGCGACGCCAGTACCGACACCGAACAACGCAAATTGATGTTCAACCATCAGAACGCGGCGGAGCGCGGTTGGGTCGGATACGACAGTAACGGCGCTCTTGATTTAAGGAATGAAGTACATGGCGGCGAGATCCGATTATCTGCCGAAGATTCGGGTGGCGTAGTACGAACACGTTTTGTCGCCGATCCAAACAGCACTACCGATATCACCGCCAACACAAGACTCAGACTGCTCATAGATAACGGGAACGATGCGATAGTCATTACCGGGGGCGCTGGCGTCGATCTCTTTGACAACGACATAGAACGATTCTCCGTCACAGCTTCCGGCTTGGTCATTGTTCGTTCCGATGGCGATACAGACGCCGAAGCTAGACAAATAGTTTTCGCGCACCAGGACGGCACTGTTCGCGCAGCCATTGGACACTTTACAGACGATACTCTGATAATCAGAAATGAGATCCACAACGGTGAGATCCAACTGATTCAAGAGGATCCGAGCGGTGTCGATGTAGTCGTATTCAGCGCCAATGCACAATCCGGTCAAACTGAGATCAATGCCGCGAACGTGGTGCGGCTGAAATTCAACACTGGCGACCAAGCATTCCGAGCGCAAGTCGGCAGTTTCGCTCAGATATTTCACGATGGTATCGAGGTTCTTAAAACTACAACTACCGCCCTCGGCGGCGTCAGTGTCACTAATCTTCTAACCGGTAGCGGCCTCGAACGGGTGCTCACAACAGGTGATCTGGCTGGCGTATCTAATCTCGGTCAGGTCGCAACAGGCTCGACAACGCTTACGAACACTGTCTTTGTTGGGGTGCTGAATGCTGGTCCCGCAATTAACACTCAGCACATGGTTAATTGCTCATTCGAGGTTCAGTCGCCAGCGGCAGACGATATCAAGGTACAGTTCGCGCTGAACGTAACGGGAGATACCTTCAAAGGCACGATTGTCAATTCGAATGATGGTTCCGTTCAGGTTTTGGAGGCAGTTTCCGGTGACACGGTGACCAACACTGTGGTTATTCCAACGGACGGAACTGCCTCGCCGGGAGGAACGTATTGTTCGATTCAGGGTGTCCTCAAGAAGGGGGGCAATGCCGGAACATTTAGTCTACGCGTTGCGAAAAATGCAGACGCAGGTGCAAATGGATTATTCGCTTTCGGTTCGGGTTTGGTCTTACTTCAGATCCCATAAATTCTAAAAGAGGTATGTAGAAATGACAAATGGCACCGTACCAGTAGGAGTTAGTGATCCGAACGATCCGACGATTCCTTTCGACTCCGAATCGCCTACAGGTGAACTTGATCCAGTGATTCAGGTTCCTCCTACGCAAGGGTCCGTCCCGATGGCAGACGATACTACGGTGCAGGACTTGTATCCGACAGATCCCGGGGTTGTGGCCGCAGAGGGAGTTGACGTTCCCGATCCGACTGGTGCAGACGTTGTTACGGTCGATCCTGATGTGGGCGTCGTTGACGTTCCCGGCGAGGCCGATACCAGTACGGGACGGATCGAGGAAACACTCGACGTTGGCGGCGGCGGTATTGATGCCGAGCAGACCGGGCTTACGCCTGAAATGCAAGTCGATATGGAGCTTGCCAGGATACTTGAGCAGGACAGCCCGCTCATGCAACGCGCCCGTCAGGAAGCAATGCGGACAGCGAACACACGCGGCCTGCAGAACACCTCGATGGCGGTTGGCATGGCGCAGGGTGCGCTGGTAGATCGCGCACTGCCAATGGCCGCTCAAAACGCGCAGCAAGCGTTACAGCGTGAGCTGGACAACACGTTAATGCGGCAGGATGCGTCCAAATTCACGGCCGAGCAGCAAAATCAGCTGATGGAGATTGAAGCGACACTCGGTATGGAGCTGAACATATTCAATGCCGATCAGCTGAATCAGGCCGCGCGATTAACTGCGGAATTGCAAACTGCAATCGAGCAGGGAAATCAGCAAGCGCAAAATGAAATCAATATGCAGTTGGCACAGTTGCAGCGGGACGCGCAAGCACAGCAGGCCGATATTGATTTCAAGCAAAATCAGGCCGTGGCAGACGCCCGGAACGCGCTCAATGCGCAGATCATGGACAACATCAATTCGATCAATCAGCAGTTCCTTACGAACATGGGCGCAGCTGACGTTGCGAACATTCAGGGAACGTACAACGTGCTGATTCAGCAGAATGCGACAGCCGGCACGATGTTTAACGGGGCTTTGGCCGCGATGGCGGCGGTCATGGACGACCCGGATATGACGCCTTCACAGGTTTCCACGGCATTGAGACACATACAGACGACGCTGCTTGCGGGAATGGAAATGCTTGAAGAAATAAATCAGATTCCGTGGGAAGACGAAGGCGGCGGCGGCGGCACTGACACTGGCGGCGGCACTACAACTCCCCCAACGACCACGCCTCCGGGGGGTGGCGGCGGCGGTGAATATGATTCTGGTACTGACAGCACCAGTAGCGGAGCTGGCGAAGGTTGTTTCGCTGCTGGAACGTGCTTCCGCATGGCTGACGGATCGCTCAAGAAGATCGAGGATATTAAGCTCCACGATGAAATGGAGACTGGCGGCAGGGTTACGATGGTGCTCGTCGCTGACGGATCGAAGGAACAATGGTTCGACGTTGATGGTGTCCATGTAACCGGGGCGCATTTGATCGAGAAGGACGGTAGATGGATGTTCGTCAAGGATGCAGGAGCCGAGCGGACCGATACGCACGACACCCTGTACACGGTTGTCAATGAGGATCACAGGATGGTGGCCGAGAACGGTCAGGTCTTCGGTGACTTCGCGGACACGGCCTACGACGATGGTTCCGACTGGAATGACTTCTTGCTTGCCACATTGAACGGCGAGACACAATTCAGTGGTTGGGAGAGCAGGGGAGGAATACGACGCCTCGCGAATCCCTCGCCGCCACGGAGAATGTTTGCAGCATGATCAGGCCAGCCACATTAGCCGACGCTGACGCAATTTTTGATATTGCCTTGCATGAAGCGGAGCGATATCACGGATTGAAGCCGGATCTCGTAAAGATCCGCAAGGGCATCCTTCTGTCGATCAGTTCGGCAAAACATATCGCCCTGGTTGCCGAGCATGATGGCGAAGTGACCGGCACGTTGATCGGCTTGACCAGTGAAAATCTGTGGGCGCAGCGAAGTAATTGTCTGGTCGTTTTGTGGTATTCGAGAATTGTTGGCGATGGCATCAAGCTATTGCGAGCTTTCAGGAAATGGGTGCGAAAGCGGCGAGCGATTCGGGTCGCCGGGTTCGTTCACGATTCAGATCACATGGGCCGGCGAGCTTTTTGGCTTGCCGAACGCATGGGTTTTGAAAGGTGCGGTGGTGCGTATCTTTTATATAACTAGGTAGGTGGTGAAATGGGACTTTTTAGCAATATTTGGAAGGGCGTCAAAAATGTCTTCAAAGGCATTTTGAAGATTTTCAGCCCGATACTAAAGCCGCTCGGCAAGATCCTCAATACAGGTTGGGGTAAGGCGCTGATGCTCGCAATGTCGGTATTTACTTTGGGTACTTCGTTACTCGCTGGTGGAACTACATTCATGCAGACCGCTGGCAGTTTTCTGGATAAATTCGTTGCTGGCGGCAAGGAATTTATCACTCAGTTTCTCGGTATCAAACCCAAAGGGGAACAGGTAGCGGGTGCAGCGGTTGAAACGGGAGTGCAGGCCGGAACAGGCGGCGTAGCTGCGGACGTTGCAGCTACACAAGCGGTTAATCCGGGTCAATTACTGACTCAAGGTATGCCGGGTGGCGGCGAAGTTGGTCGCGGCTCGATGGCGATGGGTCCACCGCCGACTGGTGATGTGATGCGACAGGCTACGGCAGCTGGCGGCGGCGGCGCAGCAGGATCAGGCGCAATACCCGGTATGACTCCGGGCGCTCCGGTTACTCCATCTGTGAGCGCGGTCCCGGGCGGGATTGATCCGGGGGGAGTATCTGCAAAGGCAATGACGCAAATGGCGGCGAAACCGACAGCAGCCGCGCCAATGGGTTTTGGTGGTGGTCAGAAAACTGGAAACTGGTTGACGAAAGCGGCAGGGAAGGCATGGGAATTTGCCAATACCGAAGCTGGTCAGCAAATAATCGGAGGCGCGATGGAAGGTTACTATCAAGGCGCACGCGACGACGCGTATTACGCCGAACAACGACGCATTGACGATATGTGGCGCAACCCGAACGATCCGGGTCGCATAGGCATCGAGTCAAGTCGGCAACGAATGGAACGATTCAGTGCTCCGCGAGGAATGGCGGGTGCGCCTGCCACATACGCACAAAGAATCTCTCAAGGGGCCATCGAAAGTTACGCACCGTCAGTACCATTCATCGGTGAGGGAGGTTAATCATGCCAGCACTAAGTCAAGCAGCAGCACAACAGGGTGGCGCACCGGCTCCGGCAGCTCCGGTAACTCCGCAACTGGCACAAGCAGCAGCACAGGCCGGCGCACCAGCACCGGGCGCGGGCGCACCACCGCCCGGAGCAGCACCGGGACCGGGCGCACCACCGCCCGGGGGAGCAGGCGCCGCACCACGACAGGCAATGCCGGAACAGCCCGGGCAGCAAGCCGTAGGCACAGCGCCAGGTGGACGTCGCGGCAGACCTACCGGAGGTGTGCAACAGATTGATCCCACTGCCGGCGCTATCGAAGGCCACATGCCGCCCGGTATGAATGAAGAACAGGCGACACCGGGAGAGCAGGCCGAGTACGAGCGGGCAATGAGAGCATTGGCGATGGTGCTGTATCAGAATGACAAGATCGCAGCTGCAATGGTCGATCAGATCGTTCCTGACGATAAAATCGGCTCGACTACGAAGGCCAGCCTCTTGTTGATTCAGCAGTTGGATGAAAAACTGCAGATGGACGAAAGCGTCGTTGCTCAGATCTCAGTAGAAGTGGTCGAACGGCTCACGGAACTGGCCGAAGCTCGTCACAACATGCAGTACGGTGAGCGGGAATTGCAAGTGATCATGGGAGCTGTCTGGGAAGGTGTGCAGGAAATGTTCGGTATGGAGCAGACGGACGCCGAAGCTCTTATCGCCGGCATAGGTGGCGAAGGCATGGCTGATCTGAAACAACAACAAGAGGCTTTCTACAATGGGTAGCCTAAAACTGGCAGGCGCAATCGGCGGGGCCGGTAAAGGTCTGCAGGCAGTCTCGGCAGAACGAGCTACAACGCGCAGGCAGGACGACGAGCAAGCCCACCAGATACAGCTGCAGTTGCAACGTGACAAAGCTGCGGAAACGCGGGCGACAGGTCGTGAGACATTCGAGGTATCTCAAGCCACGGTCCGAAGTGATTTCGAAGTCTCTCAATCTGAAATTGAGTCCAGAGAAACAATCGAAGCTGCGAAGCTCCGATATGACCAAGATCTCGGTTTGCAAACAGCTGAATTAGGTTCTTTGGAGCATCGGAACTGGCTGGATAACGAAACCAAGATTGACGTAGCTCTCATTGGCGCAGGCAGTAGAAGCGGCGGTTTTGGTGCTGGCGCAGGCAAATACAGTTCGCATGGTTGGGACGTTAATTTCACATCTGATCCAGTTTTGAATGAGGATGGTTCGACTTCGATTATGGACAGGGTATTCGCTTATCGAGCAAATGATCCAAACGTCTGGTTAATGGACGGCAACATGATGATCCGGACCGGCACGCCGCCAGAAGATATCAAGCCGATTAAAGATCCGGAAAAGCGTCGTTTCGTGGAAGACACATTGATCGCGGAAGGTCTTGGCGATACGAATATGGAAGACGATTTCATTTTCCAATACGGCTATTTGCCGGTTCGCTACATGAGCGAAATGACGCTCGATGATGATGTTGATCTGGCAACTTGGGTATCGGATCGCAGAGGCAGTTATCCCTACTACTCAGAAGCAGTGCAAAAACGTCTTGGCGTTAAATCGGATCCGTGGGCGCGACCCGGGGCCGGAGGCGGCGGTGGTGTTTCGATCACTCGACCCGGATCGCGAGGACCGCGAGCAGATCGGGAAATCACTGTGCCAGGTGAAAGGCTGGAAGAAATAGAAGTGCCAGATATAAGCAGGCGACCTGTGCGTCCTCCCGAAATGCGAATGACCAAACCAGCCGGTGTGATACGTCAAGGTGCGCAAGCGGTAGGTGATGTAGCTGCAGCGGGTCTTGATGTGGCGGTTGGAGCGGCCGAATCAGTTGGCGGGGCAATGAGCAGAGGCGCGGAAGCGGTTTCGGATTTGTTCGCGCCGGCACAATATGAGGAAGTTCCCCGCGAATAGTAATGGCATCCCGATTCAAACTTATTGAGCAGGACTATGACGACCGTTATGCAGCGGGCGAATTCAATGTTCCTGACTACGAGCTTCGGCCGGGTGAGCGTCGCAACGTCTTCAATCAATATCCGGGTACACAGCGAGAAGTTCTAACTTCGATTCAGGAAGAAGACGATCCGTTGTGGAGCGATTACGGCAAGATGATCTTGTCCGGTGGCATACAGATCGGCGCGGGTGTTGGCTGGCTGGCGAATAATTTCGAGTGGGGTGAATCGCTGCAGAAAGGCGCTACTGAGTTGTCTCAGTCATTCATGGATGATCTGTCGCCACAGGCTAAACGGGCGATGCAGACCGAGTTCACTTCCCGCGACGAAGGCCAGCTCTGGTCAAATAACAAGTGGAGCAAGGCCAAGCTGATCGCCGCTCAATCGCTGCTCGGCACAGCGGCCGGCATGGGCGTCGGATCTATACTCACACGCGGGCTGGCGGCAGCAGGCATGACGAAGGCCGTGCAGACAGCAGCCGGGGTAACGGTTCAGGTTCCGACCAGACCAGCCGGTGCGATCGGATACGGCCTCGGCGAGTCTGTGGTAGCTGCGCCGGGATCCGCAGCAGGCGTCGAAGAAGAAATCATGGCAATGAGCCATGAAGATCTGCTGGCAGACGCCGCTGACTACCGGGCTATCTATCTGGCGCTCGAAAATGCCGATCCGGCTGTACGCGCCAGAAGGGCCAAAGAGATCTTGGCTAAAGCTGCTGCCGGCGACACTTTCTATCGGAACATGGTTTCGACATTCATTCTCTCAGCGCCATTAGGCGCAATCGTCGGTGGTTACGCTCGCGCCTATCCGGTTTTGGGCGGCACAACCAGACCGAAAGCTGTCGGTATTGGAGCGTTGGGCGAGGCTACGCAGGAATTCCTGCAGTCTGGTGCTGAGAAAAGGGGTGAGAACATCGCCATGCAGCGAGCCGGCTTTGATAGGCCGACTTACGAAGGCGTACTCGAGGAAGCAGTAGGCGGCGCGATGGCTGGCGGCATGATGGGTGGCGCTGCAGGAGTAATCACGCCGCTCGATGCGACAGGCCAAGTATTACCGGATGCAGAATCGCCGTTAGCCGCGCTCGCGAATGTAGAGCAGGACGAACTCGATGCGGCCCTCGATGCCGAGCTGGCCGAGCAGGAACGGATCGACCGAGAAGAAGAAGACGCAGCACTCCGGGCAATGCTGGCCGAGCAGGACGAAGCCTTGCGCGGAGTGGAAATGGCCGCGACGTTTGGAGAGCGTGAGGAAACGCTCGAAACGGCCCGTCAGCGTCAAATAGACGAAGAATTCCGAAGGCAGCAAGCGCGGGAACGTGGGGAGCGAGGTCCGTTGCCAGGTGAGCCGGAAACTGTGACACAGGAGCAGGAACGGGAATATGAAGACGAGCTTCGCGAGATTTGGGATATCGACAAAGAGGAAGAACGCTTTCGCCGGCTAGAAGCACTGCAGAGAGAATTTGATTTAGGCCGATTGCCACATTTGAAGGGTTTATCGCCTGCCGAACGAA